>RCNF010000481.1_pt1 | contig 20290 bp, 14 predicted proteins | sample 2041311 | NCBI WGS metagenome assembly RCNF01 (sample SAMN09708228, study PRJNA481090) | Marine sediment metagenome, whole genome shotgun sequencing project. | biome: marine sediment; feature: ocean; material: sediment; isolation source: Sewage treatment plant 2 marine sediment (STP2) ... | reverse complement strand
GGTCGTGGGCGGACTCCACCACTGGTACGAGGGCGCATTCAGCACGCCGCTCGAGACGATCATGCGCCGCGCCGCCGCGTCGTTCGAGAGCGGATTCGGCCTCGACGACTGAGGGTCGACACGGTGGGCCAGGCGGGGCTCGAACCCGCGACCGACGGACTATGAGTCAGACCGCTACTCGCCCGTGAGTGCTGCCGAGTTCTCAGAGTGCAACGTGGGTACGGTTTCTGGATTCTCTGTCGATCGATATCTTGCCTCAGCGGGCGTGTGTCCCCCACCGTTCGTTTGACACAGGTTTGACACGGTGCACACTCGGATCGAGCCTTGTCATGCGTTCCGACCAGAGAGCGCCGCAACGCCCCGTGGCGATTCGGGCAAGATCTCCCGAACCAACGCTTCCAGAGAGAAGCGTCGCGACGTGGACCACTCATTCCCCGATGATGATTCTTCGGTCGGAAAGCGTCGCGATCGACGGCTTCCGCTCGGAGGCATCACCTTCAAGCGAAAGCGTCGGCAATGGTGTTTGTTGCGAGGCAACCCGTGAGCACATGGGGACGCCCTATGAGCGTCAGAACGACGGGGGCCCGGAAATCCAGGCCCCCTCGTACGTTGTCCCTCGTTCTGTGGCTACGAGCGTCCGTTGTGCCCGCGCCCGTGTCCGTGATGGCTGCCCCGGTCACCGTGGTGGCCAAGGTCGCGATTGCGGTTGTTGCAGCTGAATTCGCCGGTGATCTCGTTCGTTCCCTCGATACCGGGACCACCCGGAGTCAAGGCGAAGAGGTCCAGGTCGGCGCTGACACGGAGCGTTCCCGCTTTGTGCACGGTCGTCTGATGGTTCGTAGCGACCCCGTTGACGAAGTCACCCGTGCCCTCGTTGTGGAAGATGACGGTGCCCTCTTCTTCGCCGTAGCAGGCCGGCACGGTGCCGGTGAAGGTGATGGTCCCGCTGTATACGAAGGGCAGAAGCGGATCGGAGGTATCGACCTTGATGGTGCTCTCGAAAAGCTGCGTGCCCACGAACGCACCGGTCCTCGAGCCTGGATTCGACACGGTGAGAAACACGATGTCGCCGTCGACCTCGCAATCCGGCGCATCCGGAATATCTCCGATGACGGAGCTACAGGTGGGGATGAGGACAAACGTCTCGATGCCGGTCGCCTCCCGATTGTTACCGCCGGGCGAGTCCGCAGACGCGGACCGTGACGCGCTAGACCCTTGGAGAACCCGGACTCGCCATGACTCGGGCAAGCGGCCGCAGCGCCATCCATCCTTGCTCGCGGGGACGATGAACGCCCGATTCGATGAGCTCCGGGAACTCCGACAGTGGAGTGAACCGGACCTTGCCCTTCTGGAGGCCGATGAACGCGCTCGCGGGGATCTCAGACTCGGCCTGCTCTATGAGGTACTCGACGGACTCGGATGCCAGGCGCGTGGCTTGGATCCGGTCAAAGGGGGAAGGATCGCCGCCCTCCTGGAGGTGTCCCAGGATTGCCTCGCGCACATCGAATAGATCGCCACCCTCCCGTTGGAACAGGGCCTTGATGAAGCTGGTCGTGTAGACCGGATCGACGTGTTCGCTGCGAATAATCAGCCCGAGTCTCTTCCCCAGTGAGAAACCCACCCTCAGGTCCTCCAGATCGATCACCAGATCGTTGAGCGAAACCCCCTCTTCGGGCAGGTAGACGCGCTCCGCACCGGTGGCGAGACCGCTCATGAGTGCCAAGTAGCCGCAATCCCGACCCATGACTTCGACGACGAAGCAACGCCCAGAAGCCACCGCCGACTGCTTGATCTTGTCGACATCGCTGACGATGTTGTTGAGCGCCGTATCGGCGCCGATGCTCAGCTCGGATCCCGGCAGGTCGTTGTTGATCGAGGCGGGAAGACAGACCATGGGAATCGCAAAGGCCGGATACTCGTGTTGTCGCGCGTGCAGTGCGTGGGCCGCCTGATAGCCGGACCAGCCGCCAACCATGAGCAAACCCTCGATACCGTGGGCTTCCAACTGGGCGGCGATGGCATCGAAGCTCCGGTCGGTCGGTATGAAGCGGTTCGTGCCCAACTCCGCTCCACCACGCGATACCCAGCCGGTCACGCTCATCCAATCCATCTCTTCGATCTCGCCGCTGCCGAGTCCCTGGAACCCGTTCCTGACAGTCAGCATGGTGTGTCCGAGGTCGACACCGACCCGAACGGCCACGCGAACCGCCGTATTCATGCCGGGAGCGAGGCCCCCGGCGTGCAGCACGGCGAGGCGCAGCCTCCGCCGGCCGGGGACCGGAGCGTGGGGATGAGCCCGCACCATCGTGCGCATCATGCGAAATGAATCACTGAAGCTCCCACCGCGCATCGCCATTGCCGAGTCATAGTCTTGTTCGGCAATGACATCCGCCACGGCGCGGGTCTTGCCTACACAGTCCATGAGCGGAGAGCTGATGATCTGGTGCCCGCGAATGCCGATAAGCTGCGCTTCACCGCCCGGGGACGTAACCACCTGTTCCACAGCCGCGTAACCGAGCACGGTGCTGAGGTACCGGTCGAAGGCGCTGGGCGATCCGCCCCGTTGCACGTGGCCGAGGCTCGTCACACGCGTGTCTTCCCCGAGCCGTTCTTCGAGCACCTTCTTGACGTGCTCCGCCGTGATCGGGCTTCCGTGCAGGTCTTGGGCGCCTTCGGCGACGATGACAAGGTTGAGGCGCCGGCCGATGGCCCGTCCCGCCGTGAGGGCGCGGCACATGGACTCTTCCCAGTCGTCGGTGTCGGGTGGACTCTCGGGGATCAACACCCAATTGGCGCCGGCAGCCAGGGCGCTCATGAGCGCCAGATAGCCGCAGTTGCGTCCCATCACCTCGATGACGAAGGAACGCTGATGGCTGGACGCAGTGCTGTGGATGGCATCGATGGCTTCGGTGATGCGATGGAGAGCCGAGTCGGCGCCGATGGTCATGTCGGTCCCGAACATGTCATTGTCGATCGAGCCAACCAGACCAACCAGGGTGAGGCGCCGATGGGCGTCGGCTGAGGCCTGACTGATCTCGCCCGCGTCGACCAGCTCGCCGAGCAGGGAGGACCATTCTTCGCGGAAGAGGTTGGCGCCAGTCAGGCTGCCGTCGCCTCCGATGACCACCAGGGCATCGATGCCCCGGTCGATCAGATTGCGGGCCGCCTGTCGTCGGCCTTCTCGTGTTCGAAAATCCGCGCTGCGGGCAGTACCGAGAATGGTTCCGCCCTGGTGCAGGATGCCACCGACGTCACTCGAGGATGCCAGGCGGATCGCTTCTCCCCCGTCGACCAGACCCTGCATCCCATCGAGCACCGTGTACACGTCCAGCCCGACATCCAACCCAGTCCGGACGACTGCGCGGACTGCGGCATTCATCCCGGCGGCGTCACCGCCACTGGTGAGGACCGCCAGGCTGGTCGGTCGCTGGGGCATGTTCAGCATGGTCGCCTCCCGGAACCTCGGACGGAGAGATCAGCTCCTCGCAGGCATTCACCAACGAGCACGAGTCGTGTCGCCGCAACTGCGTCGACACGAGCATCGAACCGTTCCTTCCTTGCGTGCCGGTGCATCAGCGCTCCCGACAAGCCGTGAGGATCATCGTACCTTCTGGTGTTGACGACTCCGACACGGCCGTACGCTACCTCGCCGGTCCTGCTTGTCGCATCCTCGGCGGCCGCGAGTCGCTCCGCGATACCGCGAAGCGACGAAAGGCGTCGCGACTCTCCGGCAGGTCACCGAACTAGCCGGCCTTCGGCCCGGCTGCACCGACTGCGGCCGGTGCTTGGTCGGCGAACTCCTTGAAGTTCTCCACGAACAACCCGGCCAGGTACTGGGCCCTCTCGTCGTAGGCCGCCTTGTCGTCCCAGGTGTCGCGCGGATTCAGGATCTCCGAGGGAATCCCGGGACATTCCTCTGGAACTGCGAAACCAAAGACAGGGTCCACGCGGAACTCGACATCATCCAGAGCGCCCGATATGGCGGCCCGGATCACCGCCCTCGAGTGAGCGATCTTGAACCGCTCGCCGACCCCGTACGGACCACCGGTCCAACCGGTGTTCACGAGCCACACATCCACATCGTGGTCGGCCAGCTTCTTGCCCAGCAAGTCGGAATACACGGTTGGATGGAGCGGCATGAAGGGCGCTCCGAAGCACGCCGAGAACGTGGCTTGCGGTTCGACCACGCCCCGTTCGGTGCCAGCCACTTTGGCTGTGTAGCCGGAAATGAAGTGGTACTGAGCCTGCTCCGGTGTGAGCTTGACGATGGGCGGCAGCACCCCGAAGGCGTCGGCGGTGAGCATGAACAGGTTCTCCGGGTGTCCAGCCATGCCCGACTCGACGACGTTGTCCAGGTGCGTGATCGGATACGCGGCCCGGGTATTCTCCGTCCTGGCCGCGTTCAGGTCAATGCGACGGGTGTCGGGATCCATCGTCACGTTCTCGAGCACCGTTCCGAACCGACGGGTGGTCGAGAAGATCTCCGGCTCCGCCTCGTCGGACAGCCGAATCACCTTGGCATAGCAGCCACCCTCCAGGTTGAACACCCCTTCGTCGCTCCAGGCGAGCATGTCATCGCCGATCATGGCCCGGTCCGATTCGGTCGAGAGCGTCGTCTTGCCGGTTCCCGACAGGCCGAAGAAGACCGCCGAATCGCCGTCGGCTCCCACGTTGCCCGACGAGTGCAAGCTCAGAACGCCCTGCTGCGGAAGTAGGTAGTTCATCACCGTGAAGATCGACTTCTTGATCTCGCCTGCGTAGCTGGTTCCGCCGATGACCACCATGCGTTGGCCCGCGTCGAGGAGGATGAAGGCCTCGCTTTGCGTGTGCTCCATATCGGGATCGGCTTGGAATCCGGGGCATTGGATGACGGTGTAGTCCGGTTCGAAGTCCTCCAACGCCGACCGATCGAGCTCTCTGATCAGCATGGTGCGGGCAAACAGGTTGTGCCAGGCATGTTCGGTGATCACCCTCACCTTGATCTGGTACCTGGGGTCGGCGCCCGAATAGGCGTCCTGCACGAAGACGTCCTTGTTTTGCAGATACGACCGCAGCCCATACTTGAGCTGATCGAACCACTGCGGATCGATCGGCCGGTTGATCTTCCCCCACCAGATCTTGTCCTCGCTCGAGGGCTCGCGTACCACGAATTTGTCGTTGGGAGACCGTCCGGTGTACTTCCCCGTGTCGGCGACGAGCGGGCCGAGGTGGCCGACCTCTGCTTCTCCCCGCTTCACCGCCTCCTCGTACAATGACGGCGTGGAAAGGTTGTGGTAGACCCTCCCGACATTGGTCAGCCCCACTGATGACAAGTCAACCATGTGCGCGCTCCTCGCTCGCAGTCCCGCTCCTTTCCTACTCTACCCCGCGGCGCCGCCGGCGTTTCCCGTCGACATCTTGGGGTGTGGCGGTTGTGAGCACCATCCCGGGCTGGTCGCCTCCGGCGACCATTCACGATCCATGGAGAGGTCAGGCTCGTGACGTGCACGACACGGCCAAGGGAGATCGCGGCACAGATCTTTCTCGACAGCGCTCGACGTCTACAGCCACTTTCCCCGCCGAGCCCGAAGGAATCACGCCCGCGTTCGAAGCACAATGGCAGTCGAAGACCGGTGAGGTTCGAGGCGAAGTACACCAGCTCGTCCCGGCGGCCACGAACGTTCGGACACGAGAGGCCCGACAACTCCGTCTCAACACCGGGCCTCAGATGGCTCCGGGGGGGAGACTCGAACTCCCAACAAACGGATTAACAGTCCGCTGCTCTGCCAATTGAGCTACCCCGGAAGACGCCCGCCGAAGGGGCGAGCGGCGCGGAGGATACCAGAGGGGCACACCAATCCTTCTGAGCGAACGGCCGATCACCGAATGTGGGAGAATCCTCGATCATGAAGTTCAGAACAGGTCTTGCAATAGGTCTCGGCGTCGGATTCGTGCTCGGCGCCCGAGCTGGCCGCGAACGCTACGACCAGCTCATGACGACGCTCGATTCGGCGCGCGGCAACGACACCGTCCAGCGCGTCACGACCACCGCCGACCGTTCCACCGCCAAGGTGCGGCGAGCGGCCGGACAGGGCCTCGTGACCGCCAGCGAGAAGATCAAAGAACGCGCCGGAGCCAACGGCTCAGCGACGACCCCGTAGGCACGGCTGAACGGGGAGCTTCTGGCTTCGCGTGGCCGGTCGCCGGGCGGCAGCAGGCTCAATCGGGCTCGTCACGCTGCTAGAGCCCCCCTGCGCATCCGCGGAAGCGGATGCGCGTCCCCCTCTACTGCGTGGTGGGACGGAAGAACCTGACCGAACGAGCCGGGGATCGTGATGGTTACCGTCTGACCCCCTCCGTCAGCGCCTGGCGGTGCTGCCACCTCCCCCTGATGGGGAGGAGACGCGGACTGGCGACTGATTCGGCCTATGCGCCTTCTAGGTAGCCTTCGAGCTTTCTTGCTCGGGCGGGTTGGCGGAGTTTCGCAAGGGCCTTCGTCTCGATCTGGCGGATGCGCTCGCGCGTCACGCTGAAGTGGTTGCCGACCTCCTCGAGCGTGCGCACCTTTCCGTCGGCAAGACCGAAGCGCATCACCAGCACTTCACGTTCGCGATCGTTCAGCGCTTCGAGAGCGAGGCTCAGATAGCTCTGGAGCAGATGGAATGCGGCCGCCTCAACGGGGATCTCCGCCTCGGTGTCTTCGACGAAGTCGCCGAGCGTGGCGTCATCCTCTTCTCCGAGCGGCATTTCGAGCGACACCGGGTCCTGGGCGATGCGACGCAACTCCGTGACCTTGTCCGGTGCGAGTTCGAGTTCTTCGGCGATCTCTTGGATGGTCGGATCGCGGCCGAGCTCCTGCATGAGGGTTCGCTGGGTTCGGGCGAGTTTGTTGATCGTCTCGACCATGTGCACCGGTACGCGAATCGTCCGTGCCTGGTCCGCAAGCGCGCGGGTCACGGCCTGGCGGATCCACCACGTGGCGTAGGTGGAGAACTTGAATCCTTTGCGGTAGTCGAACTTCTCGACGGCCCGGATGAGGCCCAGGTTGCCTTCCTGGATGAGGTCGAGCAATCCGAGCCCTCGCCCGATGTACTTCTTGGCGATCGAGACGACGAGCCGCAGGTTCGCTTCGACGAGTCGCTTGCGAGCCCGATCGCCGGTTCGGGCGGTCCGCTCCAGGATGATCCGGTCGGCGGCAGCGAGCGTGGAAACATCCTCGAGCTGCTCCTCGGCTCGGGTGCCGGCCTCGGCCTGCATCGCCAGCTCCACCTCCTGCTGGGGAGTTAGCAGCGGGAAGCGGCCAATCTCCTGGAGATACATGCGCACAGGATCGGAGACGTGGACGAGCTCGGCGTTCGACAGGTTGGTCTCGGCAAGTGCATTGGCGGAGTCTTCCCTGATCGGGATCCGCTGCTCTCTCAAGGCGAGAAACACCGTGTCGAACGACTCGTCGGGGGCGCCGACTTCCTCGAGTTCCTGTTGCACTTCGGTCATGACGAGGAACCCGCGTTGGCGGCCCCTCGCCGCGAGCTCATCGAGCACGATGCGCACGATCTCGTTCATTCCCTGCTCCGCAACTGTCGCCGTTCGTTCTGTAACGCTATCAGGCGCTCGAACCGATCTGAATACCCTTGGGGGTCACTATCAGCATCGACGCCCGCCAGTTCTGTCTGAAGCTCCAAGATCTGGCGTTCGACGGCCTCCTGTTTCAGCCGATTCGTCACGTCTGAGGCGTCGGCAAGCGGCCGCTGCGCGAGTGCGAGCGTGCGCAACAGCACCGCCTCCGGGCGATCATCCGAACCGATGGCAGCTCCGAGATCCGGCACGGCGTCGGCACCCAGCGGGTCGATCAGGGCCTCGACGAACTCGAAGGCCGCGCGGTGCTCCGGCACGGAGAACAGGTCGGCCGAAACGTCCGCTGCCCGAATCCCCTGGTCGTTTGCAAGGTAGAGACGAAGTACTTCTCGCTCAGTTCGCTGCGGTCCGGTCAGCTGGCGCTCATCGATCGGAGGGGGCGCCTCCCCCGCCCGACGGCTCGATCCCCGCAGGGCCAACTCCACCGTCGGCACGTCGACACCGGTTCGTCGAGAGACCAAGACGGCATACTCGTGACGCACCACAGGGTCAGGGTGCAGCGCGATCAATGCAGCGGCGGCGCGAACCGCCCGACCGCGCGCTTCTGGTTCCTCCAGATTGAATTCCGCCAGCTCACGGTCGATCCGGAATTGCAGCAGTGGCACCGACTCCTCGATCGATGCCGTCAGCGCTCCGATGCGGCCGGAGGACACGAGATCAGCAGGATCACGGCCCTCGGGAAGCACAGCGACACGCAGATCCAGATCGCCGGGCACCGATCGTTCGAAGCCCCGGGCCGCGGCACCGGCGCCTGCCTCGTCTGCATCGAACGCAAGAACAACCCGCTTGGAGAAGCGGCGAAGGAGGTCGAGGTGCTCCTCCCCCAGCGCCGTTCCGCAGGTGGCGACGGCTACGGGCATCTCGGCAAGGTGGAACGCGATCACATCGGTGTAGCCCTCGACGACGACCGACTCATCCGACCGAACTATCTGTGACTTCGACCAATTTAGACCGTAAAGCAAGCGCGACTTGTGGTAGATCGGTGTCTCGGGCGAGTTGAGATACTTCGGACCGTCACCGTCGAGCAGGCGGGCGCCGAAGCCCACCGCATCGCCTCGCACGTCGTAGATCGGAAACATCAGACGATTGCGGAACCGGTCGACGAGGCCACCGCGCCGTGACCGTGAACCCAGACCCGCTCCGCTGATCGCCTCATCCTTGACTCCGGCATCCCGAAGGTGCGTCACCAGCGCCTCCCAGCCTTCGGGGGAATAGCCCAGGTGGAAGCGATCGACGACATCGGCGTCGTAGCCCCTGCTCCGCAGATATCCCCTGGCATGGCCCGCATCATCTCCGGTCTTGAGACGATCGGTGTAGAACACAACAGAGCGCTCAACGGCGTCGATGAGACGCTCTCGCCGATCTCGGTGCTTGGCCGCGTCGGGGTCGACGGTGAGGGTCACACCGGCACGGCGAGCAAGCAGCTCGAGGGCGTCGGAGAAGCCGAGGCCATTGGTCTCCTGAACCCAGCCGAACACGTCGCCGCTCTTGCCGCAACCGAAACAGTGGAACAACCCTCGTGCCGGGTCGATAGAGAGCGACGGCGTCTTCTCGGAGTGGAACGGGCAGACGGCCATCACGGAGCGTCCGGAACGCTTAACCCGCGTCACTTCTGAGGCGAGCTCTACGAGATCGGTGCGTTCCCGAACCCGGTCTATGTCTTCGCGCGAGTAGGCCATCAGCCGTCAGCGTAGAAGGTACGACCGGTGAACGAGCCGCCCACCTCGATACCGTGGTCAGACTGTGGCGTCCTGCTCGACCCCGGCCATCATCAGGCCAACTTCTTCGCGGGTCGCCGTCTTGGGATCAACGATGCCGATGATCTTGCCTTCGTACATGACGGCGATCCGGTCGGAGAGGCCAAAGATCTCGTCCAGGTCCTCGGAGATCATCAACACGGCCGTCATCGCCGTGCGATGCTCGAGCAGCTTCTGCTGGATGAACTCGGCGTCGGTCAGTTTGTTCCGCTTGTCGATCAGACGCCGGTGGATGTACTCGGCTGCGCCGATGTCGACACCGCGGGTCGGCTGGGATGCGACGAGCACAATCGGCGAGGACGACAGTTCTCGGGCCATGATGACCTTCTGGATGTTGCCGCCCGACAGGCTGCCACATGACGTCTCGATCGACGGGGTCCGGACATCGAAGGACTCGACCAGTTCGTTCGCGTGGTCCTTGATCGCCCCGAAGTCGAACAGGCCCGCCTTCAAATACTCGGAACTCGCGTAGTCGATGAGCAGCAGGTTCTCCCACACAGTGAAGTCGGCGATGGCGCCTTCCCGCATGCGCTCCTCGGGAACGTAGGCAAGGCCAGCCTGCCTGACCTTGAGCGGGAGCGCATTGGTGACGTCGGCGCCTTCGATCTTGATGGTCCCACTCTTGACTTCGCGCAGCCCAGCGATGGTCTCAGCCATCTCTCGTTGACCGTTGCCGGACACTCCGGCGATACCGAGGATCTCGCCCTTGCGGACGTCGAGGCTGAGGCCATCGACGGTAATGAGCCCACGATCGCCCATCACGGTCAGATCCCGGATCTCGAGAGCGACGTCGCCCGGCTCAGCCGGCAATCGGTCGGGACTCAGCTTCACCTGTCGCCCCACCATCATGTTGGCAAGGCTCTCGCGCGTCGCGCCCTGCACTGGCACCTCACCGGTCACCGCGCCACGGCGCAGCACCGTGATGCGATCGCTCAAGGCCAGGACCTCGTGCAGCTTGTGCGAGATGAAGATCAAGCCGCGACCGTCGGCCGTGAGCTGACGGAGCGTGACAAACAATTGGTCGACCTCTTGCGGGGTGAGCACGGCGGTCGGTTCGTCGAGGATCAGAAGCTGGGCCTCGCGATAGAGGGCCTTGATGATCTCGACCCGCTGACGCTCGCCGACCGAGAGCTGCCAGACCACTGCCGACGGATCGACTTCGAGTCCGTATTGGCTGGCCAACTCCACGATTCGCTTCGAGACAACATCGAGGTCGGTAATGAAACCGCGACTCGACGGGAGTCCGAGGGCCACATTCTCGGCGACCGTCAGCGTGGGGACCAGCATGAAATGCTGGTGAATCATGCCGACCCCAAGCCCGATGGCATCATTCGGGCTATCGATCGTCACGAGCTCGCCGTTGATCTTGATCGTCCCCTCATCGGGCGGATAGAGCCCGTAGAGGACCTTCATGAGTGTGCTCTTGCCAGCCCCGTTCTCCCCGAGCAGTGTGTGGACTTCTCCCGCGAACAGGTCGAAATCCACATCGCTGTTCGCAATCACACCTGGGAACCGTTTTGTGATTCCCTGCATCTCGAGCATCGGGCTAGCCGTCACGCGCTACTCCTGTTCGTTTGGTCGGGGGACCGATCGATCCCCCGACCAAACCTCGTCCTGGTCCTCGTCCTAGCCTTCGTCCTCGAAGGCCTTGATGGCGTCGTCGCCGATCTGCTTGACGTCGTCCGGCAGGTCGTAGTCATCGTTGTACTCGATGACCAGGCCTTCGTTGGCAAAGGTGATCACGTACAGCTCACCACCGAGCGTGCCTTCGCCGATCTTGTCGATCATCTCCTCGAGCATGTTCTCCCAGTGATAGACCTGGGATGCCACGACAATCTCCGGAGCGAGACTCGTCTGATTCGACTGCGTACCGAACCACGGCACGCCTTCGTTCTTGGCAACGCCGACCGCGCCGACCGTCATCTGGGCGGTACCGGACAGGACGTCCGCACCGGCGCTAATGAGTGACTGAGCCGCCTCGGATGCGAGCGCCACGTCACTGAACGAGTCGATGTAGTTGATGTTGACGGTTGCTGATGGATTCTGTGCCATGACGCCGGCAGCAAAGCCATCGACGTAGAGCTTCGCGTCGCCGACTTCGATCGGTCCCACGATTCCAACATTGGCGGACTGCGACAGAGCCGCAGCCATCTTGCCCATGACCTCGCCGCCCTGATCTGACGCCGCTTCATAGGAGAACACGTTCGAGAGACCGAATGTGTCGGCAGCCGTGCCCCATGCAAACGAGACCTCGGGGAAATCCGGTGCTATCTCCTGGAGCGATCCGCCGTACTGCGACCCGTGAGCGATGACCAGGTCATAGCCCTCTGAGGCGTAGTCACGGATCGCAACCGCCGCATCTTCAACGACGAATGTGCCGTCGGTCACGGCCACTTCGGCGCCGTCGATCATGTTCGCGGCGTCAACCATCGACTGGGTGAATGCCAGATCGTTCGACGCCGATGGGGCGACGATCGCGATCCTGAATCCCTCTGCCGAGTCGTCGCTGCTGCAGGCTGCGGCGACGAGCGCCAATGCCGCGAACAGAACGACCAACGTAATACTTCTTCTTCTCACTTCTTCCTCCTTGATCGGTGGGCCGCCTGTGGCCCCTTACTTTCCTCTCGTAAATGGCTTGGTCAGCGCAGCCGGCGCCCGGAAGCGACGGGCCACGAAGACCAGAGCCAAGATCGTGATGATGGCAGGAGCCATCGCGGCAAGGTTCGAAAGGTCCCTTGGAATGATGTCCTGCGTCTTCAATTCCAGCACCAGCGCGTTGACAAACCCGAACAGCAGGGCTCCCAACATTATCCCCGTGGGTCGCCATGCGCCGAAATACACGAGGGCGATGGCGATGAAGCCCGCCCCGTTGGTGAGGTTCTGTTGGAAGATCCCGAGCGTGATCGCCAGCACGGCGCCGGCAATGCCAGCCAAGGTGCCACCGATGATCTCGGTCGCGTAGCGGACCCCGGCAACGCTCACGCCGAGCGTGTCGGCTGCTTCCGGGTACTCGCCGATGGCCCGGATCTTCATCCCGAAGGTCGTCCGATTGATCACGAACGTTGCAACCGGGATCGACAGGAACGCGAGATAGATGATCAGGCTGTGCTGGAAGAACATCTCACCGATGTACGGGATGTCGGAAAGCAACGGAATATCCACCTGCGGGAAGGTGTCAATCGGGATCGGCGTCCCGACGAGCTTCTGGAACAGCAAGTCGCTCATCCCGAGTCCGAAGAGGTAGACACCGATACCGCTGATCCCCTGCTCCGCCTTGAGGGTGACGGCGATCACCGCTGAGGCAAGGCCGAGCATGAGGCCGACGATGGCCCCGGCGAGGAGACCGAGCCACACGTTGTCGGTCTTGAGGACCGCGTAATAGCCGGTGAAGGCGCCGAGCAGCATGATGCCGTCTACGCCAAGGTTGAGAACGCCGCTTCGCTGACCGAACGTCTCGCCGAGCGCTGCCAGGAGGAGCGGTACGGCGAGGCGGATTGCCGATGCGACGACGGCGACCATCACGGCGGTGGTGAAGATCTCGCTCATCTCGGATCCTCCCCGTACTCGTTCTGACCGAACGAGTCGGTTCCGCGAGGCGCGGCGTCGTGGACCGAGCCGAGAGCGGAGGGCTCATCACCTCCCGGCATGCTCCCATCGTCCGCAATCTCCTCGTCGCGCCCGTCCGTTGCAAGCAACTTCACGCGGTAGCGGTCGGCAGCCACAACGAAGATGACGACCAGGCCGTTCAGGGCGACGATGAGGGCGGACGGAACCTGGACCGCACGCTGCAACGCCTGGCCACCGACGATGAGTCCGCCGAAGAGGAATGATGCGGGAATCGTCCAGAGCGGGTGGAGGCCACCGAGCAAGGCGGCAACGATTCCGTTGAAGCCGGCACTCCCCGTGAACCCCATCGTGGATCCATCGGTCACCATGCGATGACTCTCGCTGCCGAACACCAGCACCGCACCAGCAAGTCCGGCGAGGGCGCCCGACATCGTCAAGGCGAGGGCGATCGTACGGCGCACCGGAATACCGGCATAGCGAGCGGCGTGCTCACTGAGACCGACGGCGCGGAGGCGGTAGCCGAGCGGGGTCCGCCACAGCAGGTAGTAGGTCGCGATCGCGCAGAGCACCGCGAGGATCGGGCCGATGTGAAATCGGTTGCCGAAGATGATCGGGAGGTCGGCGGACTCCATTAGACGCTCAGTCTGCGGGATCCGGGTGCCCTTCTCGATCTCCGCCGGGTCGATGAGCGGTCCGCGAAGGAGGTAGCTCATCAGCTGCACGGCAACGATATTCAGCATGATCGTGCTGAGGATCTCGTTGACCCGGTAGTACGCCTTGAGCATGCCGGGGATCCAGCCCCAAAGGGCGCCGCCCGCGAGGCCGGCGATCAGGATCGCCGGCACCATGATGATCGACGGCATCTCCGGGAGATACAACGCAGCCATGGTGGCGAACAGGCCACCGAGCACCATCTGGCCTTCGGCGCCGATATTGATGACGTTCGCACGGAAGGCGATCACGATGCCGGTACCGACGAAGAGCAGCGGCGTGGCCTTCAGGATGGTGGCGATGAGTGCGTTGCCCGATCCGAAGGCTCCGATAAACATCTCGGAGTAGCCCTCGAACGGGTTGGCACCGAGGAGGACGAGCATGACGGCGCCGAAGAGCAATGCGGCGAAGACGGCGAGCACCGGAATGCTGTAGGCGAGAATCCGACGCTGCTGGTGACTGAGGTGGATGCTCATCGTGTCGTCACCTCGTACTTCCCTCGACCTTCCATCGAAGCCGCTTCGCAGAGGTTTCCTCGGCGTTGACGAAATGTCAAATCGGAAGGCACTGCGCCGCCTCGGTGGCTCATGCCCGGATCGCGTTCAGGTAATTGTAGATTGTGATTCTACTGACGCCCATCAGGTCAGCGATGTCCTCGATGGAGCGGCGGAGGAGGAACGCCCCTCGTTCGTCCAGCAAGCGAACGGCGATCTGTTTGCCCGTCCGATCGAGATCTGGAAGGGGTGCGCCGAGCTCAACCTCGATGCGGTCGACAAGATTGTCGAGCGCGTCGGCAAGCGAGCCGATCCTGACGTAGGCGAGCACGTCACCGTCCCACTCAATCGGAACGTCGAGCGGCTCGGCGTGAGGTGAATAGACGATGATGCTCCCTGCCGCCTCGACCGAGGGGCGCACTGCAGCGACGACGGGATGCTCGCTCATGGATCGGAACGGTGCTCAAACTGGACGGTGACACGCGTCGCTCCGGCTTCCATCGCGGCGTGGAACATCGCACCGAGCGCCGACACGACGGCGTCGGCGTCTCCTTCGATGCTCGTCCCGAAGGCATCGACGCGTGGTTCGAAGCCCCGCTTGGTGACCGCTTCGACGGCAGCGATGACGGCCGGCCCGAGGGAACCCTCGACGAACGGCTCAACCATGAATTCGGCGCGATATCCGGACACCGGATCTCCCCTCTCGCTCCTCGGACTGTAGTGCGACCGCCCCCTGCCCCCGCAAACCGATGGGTTTGACAAAATGTCAACCACACGGGGATGATACGGTGGAGACAATCGAGGAGGCTCAATCATGGAATCCACTTCGTTCAGCGTCAATGGACTCCCGGTTGAAGTCGCTTCTGACCACCCCCATCTCCTATCGGCCTTGCGCGAAGAAGTCGGGGTGACATCGCCGAAGGACGGCTGCTCCCCCTCTGGCCAGTGCGGGGCCTGCACGGTGCTCGTCGACGGGAAGGCGATCCAGAGCTGTCTCGTCTCGATGGAGAAGGTCGAAGGCAAGTCGGTCACGACCCTCGAAGGATTCGAGAGCCAGGAACGGGAACGCCTCGCCGACGCCTTCGCCTCCACCGGGGCGCTCCAGTGTGGCTTCTGCACCCCCGGAATCCTCGTGCGCACCAAGGCACTCATCGACCAGAAGGGCTCGGACCTCACCCGAGCGACGACCGCAGGTCGCCTCGGAGGGCACCTCTGCCGTTGTACGGGATACACCAAGATCTTCGAGGCGATCGACCTGCTCGTCAACGATGCCGTGATCCCACCGCGCACCCCCGAGCGCATCGGCGACGATGGCGCCAAGTACGAAGGCAAGGAGCTCGCTCTTGGCACCCGAGGCTACGTAGACGACATCCGGCCCGATGGCCTCCTTCACGGTGCGCTGCGGCTAACCGATCACGCCCGGGCCGACGTGCTCCAGATCGACACGTCAGCAGCGGAAGCCCTTGACGGCGTCATCGCCGTATACACCGGTGCGAACGTGCCGGGGAAGATCCACGTCGGCATCATCCACGAGGACTGGCCGGTGTTCATCCCAGAGGGTGGCCGAACCTCCTACTACGGAGATGTCATCGCAATCGTCGTCGCCGAGTCGAAGGCAATCGCCCGAGCGGCCGCGGACCTCGTCGAAGTCGAGTACAACGTCCTCGAGCCGTTCGCCGACGCACACACGGCGCTCGCATCCGACGAGGACGCGGTGTGGGGCCTCGAAGGCAACGTGCTCTCCCGATCGGTCTACGCCAGGGGCGACGTCGACACGGCGCTCGCGGCATCGACGCACACCGTCCACGAGGTCTTCCGAACGCAACGCGTGGAGCACGCGTTCCTCGAACCGGAATCGACACTTGCGGTGCCCACCGACGCCGGAGGCCTCCACGTCTACTCGGGCGGCCAAGGTGTATGGGACGACCGAAACCAGATTGCGGCCATCCTCGCTGTCGACCCGGCGACAATCACCGTCGAATTGGTATCGAACGGTGGAGCCTTCGGCGGCAAAGAGGACATGTCGAATCAGGGTCAGACGGCGCTCGCCGCCTATCTGCTCGGCCGGCCCGTGTCGTGCACGCTCACCCGGGAGCAGTCGTTCCGAATCCACGCGAAACGCCATCCCATTGAGATCGAGGTCTGGGCCGGCTGCGATGCAGACGGCAAGCTCACCGGTCTGCGATCGCGCATGATCGGCGATTCGGGCCCGTATGCGTCGGTCGGTATGAAGGTGCTCGAGCGCGCAGCTGGCCACATGAGCGGGCCATACGTCGTCCAGGCCATCGACGTCGATGCCGTAGCCGTGCGCACGAACAACCCGGTGTGCGGTGCGTTCCGCGGCTTCGGGGCGAACCAAGCGCAGTTCGCGATGGAGGGCGTCGTCGACCGACTCGCGGAGGACGTCGGCATCAGCGGCTGGGAGATGCGTTCTCGCAATATCATCGAGCCGGGTGTTGTCTGGGGCCCCGGGCAGATCATGGATGACGGGTCGCGAGGCATTCGCGAATGCCTCGATGCCGTCAAGCCGGCCTACGACGCGGCTCGCGCCGACGGCAAGGCTGTCGGACTCGGCGTTGCTCTCAAGAACTCGGGCCTCGGCAACGGCTTCCTCGAGATCTCGAAAGCCGTCGTCCGCCTCGAAGACGACGGGACCGTCGAAGTGCGCCACTGCTGGACCGAGATGGGCCAGGGCGTGCACAACGTTGCCCTCCAGGTCGCTGCTGAAGAACTCGACATCGACCCGGACCGCATCCGGGTCATCGTCGACACCACGCGCGAACTCGGCGCCGGCCAGACCACCGGCTCGCGAGGCACCGTCATGGCAAGCGGCGCGGTCGCGGATGCCTGTCGCGTTGCCGTAGCCGCGGGCCTTGTGACCGGCGTCGATCACCATGGCGAATACCGCGTCGACTGGACCGACTCCCTCGAAGACGACGTAGAGAATCCCACGATCCACTCGGCGTTCGGCTACGCCGCCCAGGTGGCAATCGTCGATCCGGATTCCGGTGTCATCGAGAAGATGGTGGCGGCCCACGACGTCGGGCGCGCCGTCAACCCGCGCCTGGTCGAAGGCCAGATCGAGGGAGCGGTCCACATGGGCATCGGCTACGCACTCACCGAGGAATTCCCGACCGACGAACTGGCGCGGCCGACCAAGCACACGCTGCGCAGCCTCGGGATTATCCGGGCCAAGGACATGCCGGATGTCGAGACGATCATTGTCGAGGTTCCGCAACCCCGCTCCCCCTTCGGCGTCAAGGGCGTCGGGGAGATCGGCCTTGTCCCCACGGCCGGCGCGATCGCGGCTGCCCTCTACGAGGTCGACGGCATCCGGAGAACACGCACACCGATGAATGTCCACGAGCCACTCCAACAAAGGAGCCCCGCATGAGCAATGTCACGCCCGGCCTGGTCTGCGCACACCACCACCTCTACTCCGAGTTGGCCCGAGGCATGCCGGCTCCGCCGGAGGTCGCCACCGATTTCCAGGGAATCCTCGAACAGGTGTGGTGGCGGCTCGACGCAGCACTCGATCTCGAGATGCTGGAGTGGTCTGCGAAGCTCGGCGCACTCGAAGCGCTCGAATCAGGTACGACCGCGATCATCGACCACAACGAAACGCCGAACGCGATCGAAGGCTCACTCTCGGTAATCGCCGATGCCTGTGCCGAGGTCGGTGTTCGCGTGGTGACGGGCTACGGGGTCTCCGACCGCAACGGAGCGGACGGAGCGGTTCGCGGCCTCGAGGAGAACCGCCGGTTCCTGGCTGAAGGAGGCAACTGCCTCGTCGGCGTGCACGCAGCTTTCACCTGCTCCGACGAGTCGCTCCAAGGTGCAGCGGCACTCGCTGACGAGTATGACGTGGGTGTGCACATCCATGTCGCGGAGGGTCCGGGAGACGTCGACGCACCGGCCCGCATTGCCGGCTTGACGAACGACAAATGGCTGTTGAGCCACTGCGTCTACCTGCCGACCGAGCACGACCTGCGCGGCACCATCCTCCACAACCCGATGTCGAACCTCAACAACGGGGTCGGCTACGCCAATCCGGCGCGGTTCGGTAACCCCGTTGCTCTCGGAACCGATGGCATCGGCGCCAACATGATCGAGTCATTCCGGCTCGCCTATGTGATGCAGCGATCGGTCGATGTCGCCGTCGGCCCGGATCCGGCATGGTCGTGGCTCGAAACGGGCTGGGATCTGATTCCGGAGGCCCGCAACGACGAGGTCGTGTGGTCGTACGACCCGATGGATCCCTGGCATATCGCATTCACCTCGGGCATCCACCCGCTCAAGGTGAAGGTGGACGGAGAAGTCGTCTACTCCCGTGGAACCACCACCCGTGTCGATGCCGACGAAATCAGAGCCAAAGCCCGAGAGCAGGCCGCCCGTCTGCACGCCCGCCTGTAGCGGAAGGAGCCGAGTATGTCAGACCGCTTCCAGCCCATCACGATGGAACAGCTCACCGATTGGGTGTTCACCGAACTCGATGAGCACAACGCCATCTTCGGGATCCCCCGCGGAGCCTTCTTCTCACCGAGCGAGGACGACCGCTTCCGTCAACCAAACTACGGCCAGGTGCTCGACACGCCGTTCGGCGTCGCCGCAGGTCCACACACGCAGATGGCACAGAACATCATCGTTGCGTGGCTCGTCGGCGCACGCTTCATCGAGCTCAAGACCGTCCAGACCCTCGACGAACTCGATGTCAACAAGCCATGCATCGACCTCGAAGATGAGGGCTACAACGTCGAGTGGTCGCAGGAACTCAAGGTGTACGAGTCGTTCGACGAGTACCTGCGCGCCTGGGTGCTGATTCACGCCTTGCACCGCAAACTCGGCTTCCCCGGCGACGCGCCCGGCATGGTCTTCAATATGAGCGTCGGCTACAACCTCGAGGGGATCCTCGAGCCAAACGTGCAGTGGTATCTCGATGTGATGAACGACGCCTCGGAGTACTTGGGGCCGTACATCGACATCGTCGCCGAGCGCTACCCGGAGATCCGCGATCTCGAGATCCCGGCGCAGGTGTCGAACACAATGACGCTCTCGACGATGCACGGGTGCCCGCCGGAGGAGATCGAGCAGATCACCAAGTACCTGCTCGAAGAGCGCGGTCTGCACACCTCGGTGAAGTGCAACCCAACGCTGCTCGGCGCAGAGCGCGTTCGCGGGATCATCAACGACGAGCTCGGTTTCACCGACGTCGTTGTGCCAGATGAGGCATTCGCCCACGACCTCAAGTACGTCGACGCCGTCCCGATGTTCCACAACCTGAAGCGCATCGCAAAAGCCAAAGATCTCACGTTCGGTCTGAAGCTCTCGAACACGCTCGAGGTCGAGAACCACCGCATGGAGTTCCCCGACGATGACATGATGTACATGTCGGGCCGGGCGCTCCACGCCGTGACCGCGAACCTCGCACTCCGCCTGTCCGAGGAGTTCCGCGGCGATCTCCTGCTGTCGTTCGCCGGCGGAGCCGACGCGTTCAACGTGACCGAGCTGCTCCGCTCCGGGATGACAACGATCACCGTCTGTTCGGATCTTCTCAAGACCGGGGGCTACCTGCGGATGCCGCAGTACCTCCAGGAGCTCAACCAGGCGTTCGACAAGTCCGAAGCGACCGATCTCTCCGACCTTGCTTGTCGCACTGCGCTCGCCGAACACCACTTCGTCGCATTCAGCGAGATGCTTGCGAGCGCTGCGCTCAGCGACAGCGGACTCGCCTTCACGCTCACAGACGCCCACGAACTCGCCACCTATCTCGGTGGAGAATGGCATGGGCCGGTCGCCGACGCCGTGCACCGATGGGCGACGGGTCGCGGCTACTCCGAGGAGCGGGCTGCGGTGTTGACCACGCTGGCGATACGCACGCTGGCCCGAGTGAACCTGCGCACCTACGCGCAGCACGTTCGCGAGGACTGGCGCTATCGCAAACAGTCCTTCCGCACCGATCGTTCGAAGACCGCACGCAAGCTCGGGCTCTTCGACTGCATCGAGGCGCCGTGCGTCGACGAATGCCCAATCTCTCAGGACGTGCCCGCCTACATGCGAGCGGTGCGCGAAGGCCGCTTCGACGATGCCGTTGAGATCACAAGGGCCGACAACCCGGTCCCGTCGATCCTCGGGCAAGTCTGCGACCAC
>RCNF010000830.1_pt1 | contig 20332 bp, 18 predicted proteins | sample 2041311 | NCBI WGS metagenome assembly RCNF01 (sample SAMN09708228, study PRJNA481090) | Marine sediment metagenome, whole genome shotgun sequencing project. | biome: marine sediment; feature: ocean; material: sediment; isolation source: Sewage treatment plant 2 marine sediment (STP2) ... | reverse complement strand
AGGCATCGCCCGCGCCGCGCCGTACCCAAAGCGAGCGTCCGTCGAGTTCGCGGACCTGGAAATGGTCCAGCGCGGCGAGCTGACGGTTCAGGAGCTGTTCCTGGGCGGGAAGCTGAAAATGGAGGGCGACTATTCGTTGGCGCTCCAGCTTTCGATGCAACTTCTGACGAACCCCCTCTGAACGGAAGTTCCCTACCGGGCGGCTGCCGGTTCAACCAATAAGTGGCGGAAGTTGCCCGTCGCTCCTCGGGTTCGATACTCTGATCTTCGTCAACGGGGGGTCATGTTTCGGGCAATTGCCAAGAGTCGCTATCTCGTTCCGGGTTTCTTGTGCTTCGCACTCGCGTTCGTAGTGGGCCCCGTCGTGGGCGCCTCGGGCGCGTTCGCAGGCGCGCAGGTGGCCTCCATCGCTGGGGTCGTCGCTGCCGTGCTCGGCTTGCTCGGACTGCTGATCATCGCATCGGGCTTGCCCGAGTCGCTTCCGCTCGAAGAAGTCGACGCGCAAATTAGAGTGATCCACGGCGAAATCGAAGCGGTCGAGGAGGTGATCGGTGAGAACGTGAAAGCGTTGTCCGGTGGTCTCGGAGAGCAGATGGTTGCCGTCGAAGAGACGGCGCGCGCGCTCAAGTCGATGGCGATCTCGTTGCAGGCGATCAGCGATCGGGTCGAGGCCCTCTCGTCGAGCACGGAGGAGAGTTCGTCGAGCATTCTTCAGATGACGGCGACCAACCACGAGGTCGCGGAGAACATGGGCAACCTCGGATCGAGCGTCCGCGAGACGGCATCGTCGATCGAGGAGATGACGTACAGCATCAAAGAGGTGGCGCGCAACGTCGACGGGCTCGCTCTCACCGCGGAAGAGACCTCATCTTCGATGAACGAGATGGATGTCTCCATCGATCAAGTGCAGTCGAATGCCAACGAAACCGCTCGTCTGTCCGAGGAAGTGGCGAGCGACGCCGAAACCGGTGCCGAGTCGATCCACAAGATCACCGACGAGATCAACCGCATCAAGTCATCGTCGCTGGAGGCGGTGAGCACGATCTCCAACCTGGGCGATCGGATCGAGGCGATCGGCGATATTCTCAACGTCATCGACGACGTAGCCGAGCAAACCAACCTACTCGCGTTGAACGCCGCGATTATCGCGGCGCAGGCCGGCGAGCACGGCAAGGGCTTTGCGGTCGTCGCAGACGAGATCAAGGACCTGGCCGAACGGGCCGGAGCGTCGACCAAAGAGATCGCGGAATTGATCAAGACCATTCAGGAAGAAACGAAGAACGCGATCGAGGCGGTCGAGCGCGGCGCCAGCACCGTCGATAGGGGCGTGACGGTGAGCGCGGAGGCCGAGAGCGCACTCAAGAAGATCCTCGAGTCGTCGCGGCAGTCGACGGCGATGGTGCGCGGGATTGCACGAGCGACGGTCGAGCAGGCGAAGGGCTCGAAGCAGGTCACCGATGCCATCGGACGCATTGCCGAGACGGTCCAACAGATCGCAGCCGCGACGGCAGAGCAGGCGCGAGGCTCGGAGCTGATCATGAAGAGCGCCGACAACATGCGATTGATTACGCAGCAAATGGAGCGCAGCAGCCAAGAGCAGGCCGAAGGCGGGCGCCAGATGACCACGGCGATCGAGAACATCTCCGACATGGTCATTCAGCTCCATCAGTCTCACCGGAAGCATTCGGAGAGTTCGGAGCAGACGCTTGCGGCGGCGAACCGGATTCAGGAGCTGACGCGCGAGTACGAGCGGCGCGTCCGCATGATGAACCAAGCGCTCGAGCGTCTTCGTCAGATTCGTTTCGCGTCGTGACTCCCTTCAATACAGGGCGGTTGCTCCCCGCGGTCGGCCGGCCGTGCCTCTGGTTGCGTTTCGGGGGTGCAGCGATTCATCTTTGGGGCTCATGTTTGGCATTGGCCCAACCGAACTAGCCTTCTTCCTGGTGATCCTCCTCTTGGCGGTGGGCCCGGACAAGCTGCCCACCTTCATGCGGACGGTCGGGAAGGGCCTGCGTCAGGTTCGTGGCGCGAGCAGGGAGTTCAAAGACGCGATTGGGCTCGATGAGCTCATGAGAGAGGGCGATCCGTTCCGAACTCCGCCGGTCCGCCCACCAAAAGTGCGACCGGTCCCAGTCCCTGACAAGGTGGCCGTCGCCCCTGCGCCGAGCGCCGAAGCGACCCAGGCGGCCGCTGATACGGGCACCCAACAAGCTGACCCGCAGGCGCCTGCAACCAGCGAGCCTGAACCAGCACCCGATCCGGACGCGCCCCCCGAAGTGAAGCATTCATGACCGCGGAGCCGATTCAAATTCCCGAACCGCAGTTGCCGCCGATCCCCGAGCAGGAAGAGGAGATGACGTTCTTCCAGCATCTCGGCGAGCTGCGAAGTCGATTGTTGCGCTCGATCCTAGGGTTGATTCCGGCGGTCGCGATTGGGTGGATCTTCAAGAAGGAGATCAAGGACTTCTTGGTCGCCCCGCTGCAGCCGGCCTGGGAGAAGCTCGAACTGCCCGGTGAGGCGGTGCTGCGTTTCGCCGGGCCCGCCGACGCCTTCGTCATGTACATGAAGAACGCGCTCATCGTCGGCGTGTTGCTCGCTTCTCCCTGGATCTTCTGGCAGCTCTGGATGTTCATCGCACCCGGGCTGTACAAGAAGGAGAAGACGCTGGCGATTCCGTTCATCATCGCATCGACGCTGTGCTTCGTCGGCGGCGCGGTCTTTGGGTACAAGTTTGTTTTCCCCGAAGCGTTCACGGTGTTGCTTGGGTTCAGCGACGAGACACTGGTCGCGACTCTCTTCGTCAAAGACTACATGCCCTTCTTTCGTAGGATGTTGCTGGCGTTTGGCATTGTGTTCGAGGTGCCCGTCATCGTGACGTTTCTCGCCGGCACAGGGCTAGTGACTTGGCAACAGCTGCTCAAGTTCTCGCGATGGTGGATCGTCTGCGCGGCGTTCATCTCGATGCTGCTCACACCGCAAGACGTCTACACCATGGTGATGATGCTGATCCCACTAATCCTGCTCTACTTCGTCGGGGTTGGCTGCGCGTATCTCATCAGCCTGTTCCAGAAGAAGAAGCCTGCTCTCTAGCCGCGCTCCGGGACGGGATAAGGCGGGAACTGCGGCACGTCCTCCGGGATGAACCATTGCTCGCCCCAGAGGCTGGCGCCGCCGTCGATATACAAGGTCTGGCCCGTGATGTAGTCGGCGTAGCGCGAGGCGAGGTAGGTGATGAGGTGCGACACTTCTTCTGCGGTGCCGAGCCGGCGAAGCGGGTTCGCTTTCTCTGCGTTGTCGAGAAGCTCTGGGGGGTACTGCTTCGTACCACTCGTCACGATGACGCCCGGGGCGACGGCGTTGACCCGGATGCCGTGCATCGCCCACTCGACCGCCAGCGTCTTCGTCATGTTGTCCACGCCCGCGCGGGCGGCTCCAGTGTGCACCATGCCCGGAAAGCCGCGGCTTATCTGCGCGATCACGTTGACGATTCTCCCCCGCTTTTGCGGGATCATCGCCTTGTTGGCCACGGCGTGCGTCATGCTCCAAGTGCCGGTGAGGTTGTTGCGGACGACCGCCGCGAAGCCCTTTGGCGAGAGTGCTTCCGCGGTGGTTGGGAACTGACCGCCCGCGTTGTTGATCAGTATGTCGATGCGGCCGAAGCGCTCTAGGACGGAGTCGACATACGCCGATATCGCGTCAGGTTCGCGTATGTCGCACGGCGCACCGAAGGCATCGATTCCTTTGGACTCGAGCTCGGCCACCGCGTTCTTCAGTGGGTCAGGGCGTCGTCCGCAAATCGCGATCTTGGCGCCGAGGAGGCCCATTTCGGTGGCTGATATGAAACCGATCCCGGTTCCGCCTCCGGTGATCAAGACGACTTCGTCGGAGAACACTCCATCCACGTACAGTTGATCCATGACGCGGCTCATACCATGCGTCGCGACGCCGGACGATTCGACTGTCAGCCAGCTGCGACGGTCTCGGGCTTGCGAGTCAGGCCCTTCACGAGCTCCCGCAAGTCCTCCGCAAAAAACGGCTTGGGGAGCGTGGCTTCGACCCCGAGGCTTCGGGCGATCTCGTTGCGGGCCGTGCTGGCGCTCAAGAGAATGACGGGGACTTCGGTGTGCCTCCAGCGACTGCGGAACTCGCGCAAGAACATCTCCCCGTCCTCGACGGGGAGCATCAGATCGACGACCATCAAATCTGGAAGCTGTACCGCGCACTGAGCCAACGCCGAGCGGACATCCCCCGCCGCAACAACCGTATGCCCTTCCTGCTCGAGCAGTACCCGGAGCATGTGCCGCACGGAGGGATCGTCATCGAGCACGAGGATCGTCTTGCTTGCCGTCACACTTGCATCCTAACAGCACGTCCGCTCATCGCGAATATACGCTCACTGCCTACATTGGAGCTGCTACCCTCACCTCCATGTCAGTTGGCCCTCGTATTGTGTCCATCGCGATCGTGCTCGTGGTCGGATGTGCGGCGCAGAAACCACCCGCATCGTCGCCAACTTCACTCGTCCCGGCCGATCTCTACCCGCTGCAAGCTGGCAATGCCTGGTCCTATGACGTCGACACCGGTGACTCGTCCACGACGCTTGGGACCACGCGCGTGGAGGCCTTCGACGGGCGAGTCGCGGAAGTCCACACCGGGCGTGCGGTCGTGCGCTACGAGGTGCTTCCGGAGGGAATTCGAGTGCCGCCCGAGGACGCCTGGTTGCTACGTGCGCCACTCGTCGAAGGCGCAACATGGCCTGGCCGTGGAGGGCGGACCGCTCGATTGAACTCGACGGACGCGAGCATCGAAACCCCAGCCGGGCGTTTCGAGCGATGCGTGGAGATCATCGAGACGGGGGGGCAACTCGAACTGGAAGTGCGCACCGTCTATTGCCCACAGGTGGGTCCGGTTGCGGTCACTTCGACGATGCACTCCAACGTGAGCGACCGGGCGTTGACCGTCTCGGCGGAGCTCCGTGGCTACGATGTCAGTCCTGATCGGAGTCCGGATCGATAGCCTCGACCTCGACTTCGACGAAGTGCGTGCGGAGCTCGACCACCATCGACACGGAACCATTGGCAAGGAACACCTGCCGCCAGTTGCGGCCGCTTGGGTCGGTGACTTCGAGTGCGTGCCGTGTCCCAGGCTTCACGCCAAACAAGGTGTTGTCGATCCTTCGTCCGTCCAGCGAGACCTCGGCATCTGACGGGACACCGAGCAGTTCGACCGTCGCCATCGGAGGTTCCGACTGAAATGTTGCGGACTTTTGGCTTGCCGGTCCACGCTCCTTGAGGGCCCAGGCGATCGCTACCAGCACGGCGAGCACCGACAGTGCCATCATCCACCGGCTGTCCAGTACGCGCCCGACGCTGTTCAGAGGTTTTCCATCGTGCTCTTTAGGTGGCTGGGCCATCGCTGCTCCGGATCGCCACGGCTTTGAAACGTGCGCGATCGCGTTGCCATTGTAGGATGCTCCCGCATGTTCCGTCACCTTCCGGGGTGCTTTCTCCATGACCACTGCAATTCTCGAAGCGCGCAGCCTCACCAAGAGTTACGGGGACAAGCTGGTCGTGGATCACCTCGACCTCACCTGTCGGCGGGGCACGGTACTTGGCCTCCTCGGGGCGAATGGCGCCGGCAAGACAACTACCCTGCGGATGCTGTACGGGTTCGTGCCTCCCGACGCTGGATCGATCTACTACTCCGGGAAGCGATTTGACGAGAATCGAGCCGAGGCCAAGCGATCGATTGGGGTTTGCACCCAAGAAGATTCGCTCGACTACGATTTTACCGTCGCCCAGAACCTCCTGATCTACGCGAGCTACTTCCGGCCGAGAGTTCAAGACCTCCCGGGTCGGGTCGCCGAGCTTCTCGATCGGTTCGACCTGACCGAGTACGCAGATGCCTCACCCCATGTGCTGTCTGGCGGCTTCGTTCGACGACTGTTGATCGCGCGATCGATCGTGCACCGGCCGAGCATCTTGTTCTTGGACGAGCCGACGACTGGCCTCGATCCCAGTGCCCGGCTCGATGTGTGGGAGCTGATCGACAGCATGCGCGCGGATGGCATGGCGATCGTCCTCACGACCCACTACATGGACGAGGCCGAGCGTCTGAGCGACGAGTTGCTCGTGATTCACGAGGGACGAGGCGTGGCGCACGGCGAGCCACGTCGCGTCATCGACCGCGTGCTAGGCGATCATGTGATCATCGTGCCGCGCAGTGAGCCAGCGCGAGAAGAGATCGCGACCTGGCTGAAAGCGCGCGGCGCCGAGCAAGTAGCGACCGTACTCGGGGAGCTTCGAGTTCCGGTGAGCAAAGAGCTCTTGGCCGAGTTGACCACCCGTTTCACCGACGCCAGTTGGCAGGTGCGCCCACCAAATCTCGATGATCTTTTCATTGCCCTAGCGCGCCGCAATGGGGGGACCGAGTGAGCGCATTGAAGAGTCTCACCGCAGTGGCTGACTGGCGTTCATGGGCGGTATTTCGCAGAAATGCGCTGGTTTTCTTGAGGAATTGGCGCACCGCGATCATTCCGCCGGCGATGGAGCCGGTCATCTTCTTCATGGCCTTCGGCATCGGCTTCGGTGGCTACATCGAGAGCCTCGACTACCACGGCGTCGACATCAACTACGCGACCTACGTCGCTGCCGGCCTGATCGCCTACACGGGTTTCGGCACGCCGTACTACGAGGCACTCTACTCCGCGTACGTCCGCATGTTCTATCAAAAGACTTGGGACGGAATCCTTGCGACTCAAGTCGAGCTCCCGAGCGTCGTATGGGGTGAAATCCTGTGGGGTGCCGTCCGCGGAATGGTGAACATCTCGATCGTGTCGTTGGTCGTTGCGCTGTTCGATCTACTGGGCATCGTCGACGTCAAGGTTGAGTTCCTCGTCGTCATGCCGTTTCTCGGATTCGTCGCCGGCTGTGCGTTTGCCTCGTTTGCACTGATCTTCACCGCGATCGTCCCCGCGATCGATCATATGAACTATCCGGTGTTCTTGATCGGCTGGCCGTTGAGTCTCGTCAGCAACACGTTCTTCCCGGTCGAACCGCAAAGCCCGGCGCTCTGGGCGCTCATGCAGATCAATCCTGTGTATCAGTTGGCCGAGTGTGCGCGTGGTCTCCTGGTGCTCGGAGACCCTGGAGATCACCTCGTCGGCTTGCTTGGATCGACCCTGCTTTTCCTCGTTCCTTGCACCCTTCTATCCGTTCGATTGACCCGTCGACGAGTGCTTGGCGACTGAGGTTCCGGCACCCAGAAATTTACTTGTTAGATCAATAGGTTAGAGGCCACATCAGCCCTTGCGTTGCCCCCCCTTCAAGGCTAGAAACCCAGTCATGGCTGACCCCCCGATCGCAGAAGCGAGTCCGGCTCCAACAGGATACGATCAGAGCGCCATTCAGGTGCTCGAAGGGCTCGAGGCGGTACGGAAGCGGCCGGGGATGTACATCGGTGATCCGCACGACGGCAGCGGCCTTCATCACCTGGTTTGGGAAGCCGTCGACAACGCGGTCGACGAGCATTTGGCAGGTCACTGTGATGCGGTGCATGTCATCGTTCACTCGGAGGGCTCCGTCACGGTCATCGACAACGGACGAGGCATTCCCGTTGGCATGCACGCTAAGGGCGTGAGCGCGGCCGAGGTCGTCATGACGCAGCTTCACGCTGGCGGAAAGTTCAACAGCGACAGCTATTCGGTGTCGGCGGGCTTGCACGGCGTGGGTGTCAGCGCAGTCAACGCCGTGAGCGAGTGGCTCAAAATGGAGATTCGTCGCGAGGACAAACTCTGGTTTCAAGAGTACGAGCGCGGCGCACCAAAGGCCCCGGTGAAGGCGATCGGTACGAGCAGCAAGACCGGCACCAAGGTCACGTTCAAGCCCGACTCCGAAATATTCACCATGATGGATTTCAGCTTCGACGTGCTGAACAACCGTTTGCGCGAGATTTCGTTTCTCAACGCGGGGCTCGAGGTCAACCTCGAAGACGAACGCGGAGACGGCAAGAAGGTCACTCACCAGTACAAAGGAGGGATTCGCGAGTTCGTCGAGTCGCTCAACAAGAAAAAGACCCCGCTTCACGACGACGTGATCTATCTGCACGCGGTCAAAGATGGCGTGGACATCGAGATCGCGATGCAGTGGAGCGACTCCTACAACGAGTCGATCTTCCCGTACACCAACAACGTGTTCAACCGCGACGGCGGTACGCACATGACTGGTCTGCGGACGGCGCTGACTCGAGTGATCAATCAGTACGGGTCACGCGAGAAGCTCCTGAAAGACCTAAAGAACCCCCTCAGCGGCGAAGATGTGCGTGAGGGGCTCACGGCGATCATCTCGGTGAAGCACCCTGATCCGGCGTTCTCCTCGCAGACCAAAGACAAGTTGGTTTCGAGTGAAGTGAAAGGCATCGTCGAGAGCGTCCTCAACGAAAAGCTCAACGAGTATCTCGAAGAAGAACCAAAAGCGGGCAAACGCATCGTCGAGAAGACCGTGCTGGCCGCCCGCGCCCGCGAGGCCGCGCGCCGTGCCCGCGAGATGGTGCAACGAAAGGGCGTTCTCGACGCCAGCACGCTTCCCGGAAAGCTAGCGGATTGCCAAAGCAAGGACGCGAGCGAAAGCGAGATCTACATCGTCGAGGGCGACTCGGCGGGTGGAAGCGCAAAGCAAGGGCGAGACCGCCGTTTCCAAGCGATTCTCCCGCTGCGGGGAAAGATCCTCAACGTCGAGCGCGCGCGTTTCGAAAAGATGCTGTCGAGCGCGGAGATCGGCACCCTGATCACGGCTCTCGGGTGTGGGGTTGCGGGCGGCGACAACTTCGACATCGAGAAGCTTCGATACCATCAAGTCATCATCATGACAGACGCAGATGTCGACGGATCTCACATCCGGACGCTGCTTCTGACGTTCTTCTATCGACAGATGCCGCAGCTCATCGACAAGGGGTATCTCTACATTGCGCAGCCACCGCTCTACAAAGTCAAGAAGGGCAAGAAGCTTCGCTATCTCCAAGACGACGACACGCTGAGCCGCCATTTGATCGAGCTCGGGACCGACAACCTTCAGCTCAGCATGAAGGAAGGCAGCACCAAGGTTGCTGGGGAGCCCCTTCGCAAGCTGGTGAAAGACGTGTCTCGATTCCGCCTGCTGCTCGAGAACATTGCGCGCCGGGTGGATCCGATCGTGGTCGAGGCGCTCGTGACCGCGACCGATCTCGAGGTCGAGGACCTCGCGGACCGTGCGAAGGTCGAGACCAGCATCGAAGCGGTCGAGAAGTTCGTACGCGCGAAGGGTCGGAGCGAATTCACCGCAACCATCGAACAAGATGAAGAGCATGACCGGCAGCGGGTCATCATTGAAACCGACGACGATGGCACCCATCGCCTCACCACCGTCGACTTCGATTTCCTCTCGGCAGGCAACATCTTGGAGCTGCGCCAGATCCATCAGGGGCTTCGCGCTCTTGGACAGCCGCCGTTCGTACTGACCGTGCTCGATAAAGTGGGTCAGCCTTCGGGGGAGGCTTCAGAGGTTCCCGACGTCGAGGCCTTGTGGGCGACTATCGAGGCGCGCGCGCGCAAGGGCCTCGGCATTCAGAGATACAAAGGCCTCGGTGAGATGAACCCTGACGAGCTCTGGGAGACCACCATGGACCCGGACACGCGGACGTTGCTTCAGGTTCGCATCGAGGACGCGGTCGAGGCGGAGGAGTTGTTCAGCGTGTTGATGGGCGACCAGGTCGAGCCCCGGCGCGCGTTCATCGAGAGCAACGCGCTCAACGTCACCAACCTCGACATTTAGTCGCGGAGGGCTCGGACTAGCCGGCGCGACGGGAGCGGCGGAGGAGAGCTTGCACGGCTTCGGCGACGCGTGGGATCTCGTCGTCGACTTGATCGAGGAGCTGCCTAGCGATCGCCATGTCGGTTTCGCGTTCGATCGCACCCAGAAGGTCGCCGACGCGTGTCGCCCCGATTTGTTTGCTAGCGCCCTTGATCGAGTGCGCCGTCTGTTGAACGGCGTCGAGGTCACCATTCTCTAAAGCCAGGCCGATCTTCATGGCGGACTCCCGAAGTTGGGCGACGTAGCTCATCATCACGTCTTGAATGAAGTCGTCATCCTCCCCATCGAGCGAGACGAGCTGCCGAACCATGTCGAGGTCGAGGGCCGAGGGCGGCGGCAGCGTGGACAATGGCGGCATCGACCTCTTACCGGAGACCGGCACCCAGCGTTCCAACGCTTTGGCGAGCATCGAGATGCGGATCGGCTTGCCTACCGTGTCGTTCATTCCGGCCTGGAGGCAGCGCGCTCGGTCGTCTTCGGTGACGCTGGCCGTCAGCGCGATGATCGGAAGCGCTTCGGTCTTGTCCGATCGTCGGATGCGCTGGGTCGCCTGAAATCCGTCCATCTGCGGCATGTAGCAGTCCATGAACACGATGTCGTAGTCGTGCTCGGCAGTCTTCCGAAGCGCCTCGCGCCCGTCGACGGCGATGTCCACCTGACAAGAGAGCTTCTTCAAGAGGGCTTCGGTCACCATCCGGCTCGTCGGGTTGTCCTCTGCGACCAGGACCCGCGCGCCTTCACGAATGACCAAGTCGCAGGCCCCTGTGGCGTCCGGCACCCGCAGAGTGTCTTCCGGCCCCCGATCGAGATCGATCTCCGCCCAGAAGCTGGTTCCTTCGTTGAGGGTGCTCTCCACTCCGATCTCGCCGCCCATCAGCTCGACCAGTTGCTTGGTGATGGCTAGGCCCAAGCCGTTTCCCGAGCTCTGCCGATGGGTCGCGGCCTCGCTCTGGTGATACCGGGTGAAGATGCGCAGCAGCGACTCGTCCGGAATGCCGACGCCGGTGTCTCGCACGCAGAGGCGGACCCGGGCCTTCTCCGACGTCTTCCCGACCTCGGCGCTGATCAACACAGAACCCGCCTCCGTGAACTTGATCGCATTGTTGACGAAGTTGATCAGAACCTGGCGGATGCGGCCGCCATCACCAATGAACCGACGGTGGGCGAGGCCGTTCATCTCACGGTCCAGCTGAAGGCCCTTGGCCGCAGCGCGGGGCTCCATCAGGGCCACCACGCCATCGATCAGGACGGTCATGTCGAACGGAACCCGCTCGAGCTCCACTTGCCCTTGTTGCAGCTGCGAGAAGTCGAGGATCTCGTCGACTATGCCGATGAGAGCATCCGCGGACTCTCGAATGGCCGTGACCATTTTCTCCTGCTTCCCGTCGAGATCGGTGTCGAGCAGCAGGGCGCTGAGACCGAGCACCCCGTTCATCGGTGTACGCACCTCGTGGCTCATGTTGGCTAAGAATTCGGTCTTGGTCTGAGACGCTCGTTCCGCGGCGAGTCGCAGCTCCTCCAGTCGGACCAGCGTTCGCGCACGAACGTGGTTCAGCGCGATGGCCACCGCCGAGAAGCCGGCGAGGTATCCGATGCTCCGCGCCCAGTTCATGTCGTCGACCCACAACGATGTGACCAACCATCCCAGGTCTCCGAGGACCATGATCGCGACGAGCCATTTTCGGCTGTGGACGACCGCGCCAGCAGCGAACTGTACCAAGACGTAAAGGTAGAAATCGGAGGGATCGCCGCTCAGCGCATATCCGAGGGTCACCGTCGCGTCGATCACGAGGAAAAGAATTCCACCGATGTGAACCGACCACATGATCGGCGGCGGCTGGCTATGCGTCCGCCAACCCATGGCGAGCATCACCGCGCCCGTGAGCCCGTACATCGTCATGAGCGTGAGCGCCGTTTGATCGAATTCGCTCGTCCACTGCCCTAGGGCGAGACCGATGTACGCGACCCCAGCGGCTGTGAGCATCGTGACGAGGTGATGCCCCGTGATCACGTTGACCATGCGCCACCACTGATCGGTCCCTAGCGGAACGTGTGCAGCCAGCGTCTCCGGCGACGGGGCAGACCCCGGCTCCCGGCCCCGCTCTTTCTCGAGTCCGACCCCCACCTTTGCAGTATATCGGTCACTAGGGCGTGATTCACGACCTGTCGGGAGGAAGTTTGTTGCGTGCCTCACGAATCGTGCGAACCGCAACCTCGTGGAGGGCCCCATTCGATGCGACTAGCTTGCCCGTTCGCGGATCCGCTGGCCCACCTTCGTAACTAGAAAGCTGACCGCCGGCCTCCAGGATGATCAGGGCTCCGGCGCACAGGTCCCATGCGTTGAGCGCCTGCTCCCAGTAGATGTCGTAGGTTCCGTCCGCCACAAGGCAGAGGTCGACGGAGGCGGCGCCGCAGCGCCGGATGCCGCGCGCACGCTGGAGAAACAATGCGAGCTCCGCATGGTTGTTGTCTGGGTTGGACCAACGGTCGTACGGGAATCCGGTGGCGCACACCGCTTCTTCGAGCTGGTCACGCGACGATACGGAGCATGGCTTACCGTTGCGGTAGGCCCCGAGCCCTTTCCCGGCTTTCCAGGTCACGTCGAGCGCCGGCGCGTGAACGACGCCAGCGATCCCTTCGGAACCGCTATAGAGCGCGATCGACACCCCGAAAAAGAAGTGACCGTGGGCGAAGTTCGTCGTGCCGTCGATCGGGTCGACGTACCAAACCAGCTCGCCAGCGCCGCTCTCCGCGTTCTCCTCGCCGATGATCCGATGGTCCGGAAACGCTTCGGACAGACGTTCACGAATTAGGTTCTCACTGGCTAGGTCGTACTCCGTGAGCAGGTCGAAGCGCCCCTTGCGAGTGATCTCCGCGCCTGACCGCCAGCCTTTCAGCACGAGCTGACCGGCTTCGAGCGCCGCGCCTTCCGCGACCTCGAGGGCGCGCTGCGTGTCCTTTGTGTTCGTCATGAAGTGCCGCATTTTCCCGTATTTCTGACCTCGCGCCATCCGCGTCTGAGCGGCGCCGTTGTGTTCGCTGGCATTTGGACCCCAAAGCCCGTAGAAGGCGGTGCGCTGCGAAGCCCGAGATTCCGGAGCTGGCTGATGTAGGCAAATGTAGTTATGCCCGACAAAGACATAGTGACGCCAAGCCTTCGCAATCCATTTGAAGTGGATGGCGAGAATCGATCCGTCGGCGGCGATGAACACGCCGGCGGGCCCTACGACGCTGCCGTTCGCGAGGGCGAGCAGCTGCGTGCGAGACCTCTCACCGCAGCGGGTCCGGTTCCGATCGGCAGACAGCACGCCAAACGCCGGATGACGGTGTGGGAGCGCCTGGACGTCATTCGCGACGCGGGGACCGAGCCGACGATTCTGTACCAGAACTGGGGTCCCAATCTGGACGGTGCGTCGCTCGTCACGGCTGTCGTCGAGATCGAGGGCCGCGAAGTCGCCCTGTATGGGCACGATTTCACGGTTCGTGCCGGTTCGATGGACGCGACCAACGGCACCAAGTTGGCCAATCTCATCCGTTTGGCAGGCCGGCAGGGGATGCCGCTAGTTGGCATGAACGATAGCGCGGGTGCGTTCGTCCCGGCCGGCATCGGCGGTCTCGATGGGTACGCAGAAGCGTTCACTGCCCTTCGCAAGATCAGTGGTGTCGTGCCGAGCATCATGTGCATGTTCGGCTACAACGCTGGCGGCGGCTCGTATCTGCCGCGGCAGGGTAGCTTCATGATTCAGCCTTCGAACACCTTCTTTGGGCTCACCGGCCCCGGTGTCGTCAAGTCGGTGCTGGGCGAGGACGTGACCGCCGACGAGCTCGGTGGACCCGGGGTACATGGGCAGAGCGGCGTGACCGACCTCACCGTTCGTGACGAGGTGGGTGCGCTTCGAACCGCCCGGCGCCTCCTCAGCTACCTGCCCGGAAACAATCACGAATTCGCCCCGTATCAGCAGACTTCGGACCCAATCGAGCGTCCGACCGGCGAGATCGCCACGCTCCTGCGTAAGTCGTTCAACTCGCCTACCGGATTCAACACGCCGATCGACGTGAGCATCATTCTTCAGCAGATCTGTGATCACGGCGACTACTTCGAGCTCCAGCCTCAACGCGCGCGCAATACCATCACCGCCTTTGGGCGCCTGGGCGGGCATGTCGTCGGGTTCGTTTGCAACAACAGCGCAGTCGCTTCTGGCCAGATCGACGTGGACGCGGCCTTCAAGAACTCGCGGTTCATCCGTTTCTGCAACCTCTACAACATCCCGGTGATTTTCATGGAAGACACGACAGGCTTCCTGCCGGGTCGCGAGCAGGAGAGCCGCGGCATCGTGCAGGCAGGCCGCGCGATGCTCGACTCAATCATCGATCTTCGAACGCCTCGGTTGCTGCTCATCATCCGCAACGCGTTCGGCGGCGCGTACGCGGCATTCAACTGTTATGCGACCGGCGCTGACCACGTCATGGCACTTCCGACGACCCGCGTTGCTGTCATGGGTCCCGCCGGCAAAGAGTTCGTGTACAAAAAAGAGATGCGCGCCATGCGCGACGAAGCGAGGTCACGATTGAAGACCGCGCTCGACGCAGGCGCGTCTGAGGCGGACGCGGCTGCCGACGTTGCCGCTTGGGTCAAAGCGCAAGAGGCGGCGTTCAACGCCCGATACGAAAAAGAACTGATGAACCCAAAGGAAGCGCTGAGCCTCGGGTCGATCTCCGAGATTGTCATGCCGATGGACGTCAGGGCCTCGCTTGCGAAGAACCTCAACTTTTACCTCTCCCACTACACCCCCGGGCCGCTGCAGTCGGTTCAGCGTGAGTTTCACTGATGCCTTCCACTGGTCACACGAATGGTCACACGAAAAACCCGCTCGTTTGTCGGGATCGCCGCCTCGGACTGTCCGAGTCCGACTGGGTGAGCTCGTTCAGCTGCGAAGAAATGACGGTCCTCATCGTCTGCCGCGGGCCCGTACGTCAGGAAGCGATCGACACTTTCGGCGAGATGGGCATGGCAAAGGTCGGGATTCTCCTCTCGGAGAAGGACTCGATCGTTTATCCGCGTGCGTTGGCGCCCGAGCTGCGACGACTGGACCCCTCGCGCGTTCACTCGGTCGCTGACTATACGGGGGCGAGCAAAGAGGAGCGTACCGAGCGCGTCGAACAGATCATCCAGATCGCTAGAGACAACGGCTACGACTACATCTTTGCTGGCTACGGGTTCATGGCGGAGGACGAAGAGTTCGTCCGCTCGATCGAAGAGGCGGGCCTTCGCTTCATCGGGCCCTGTTCGCACACCGTGCAGGCCGCTGGGTTCAAGGACGAAGCGAAGCGGACCGCAGAGCGCGTCGACGTCAGTGTCACGCCCGGCATCAACAATGCGACGGCCCGACTCCTTCTCCGGAAGCACGGTGACCGAAAGGCACTCGGCAAGCTCGCCAAGAAGCACGGCCTCGACGTACCGGAGCTCAGCAACGACGAGGTGGACCTCGATACAGTCGCCGACGCGGTCTTGGGCGCGTCGTATGACGCGGGCATCGACCTCTACACAGTGGACGAACTCGCGGAGCAGCTCAAGATCGAGGTTGGCACCATTCTCGAGACATACGAGGGGAGCCGCATTCGGCTCAAGGCAATCGGCGGGGGTGGTGGCAAGGGACAGCGCATCGTGCACCGGGCCGACGAGGCGCCCCCAATGGTCCGTGAGATTCTGGGCGAGGTCAAAGCGCTCGGTGTTGGTGACAACAAGAACATTCTGGTCGAGCTCAACATCGAGACGACGCGTCACAACGAGATTCAGCTCATCGGTAACGGCGAGTGGACCGTTTCACTCGGTGGCCGCGATTGTTCCCTTCAGATGCACGAGCAGAAGCTCCTCGAAGTCTCCATCACACAGGAGACACTCCGCGGCGCCGTCGAGCGTGAACGAGCAGCCGGCAACGAGGCCGCGGCGGCCGCGATCGAGCAGGACCTGAGCATCCTCACCCGAATGGAAGCAGAGGCCGAGCGCTTCGGCGAGGCCGTCAGGCTCGACTCCGCGTCGACCTTCGAATGCATCGTGGACGGGGCGCGACACTACTTCATGGAAGTGAACACGCGTATTCAGGTCGAGCATCGCGTCTCGGAACTCTGCTACGCGCTCCGCTTTCACAACCCCGCCGATGCTAGCGATTCGTTTGATGTGCACTCCCTCGTCGAGGCGATGGCTCTCCTCGCGAACCTCGCCCCGAGCGTGTTCAACGCGACGCGGCCGCGGTCGAGGCACGGCTCAACGCGACGGATCAGTCTCTCTCTCCGCACGCCGGCGGCGAGATCATGTCTTGGTCGGATCCGATCGAAGGCGAGGTCCGCGACGACCAGGGCATCTGCTCCAAGAACCCCGATACAAACCTTTTCATGCGCTACAAGTTGGCCGGCGCGTATGACAGCAACATCGCGCTTCTCGTAACGACCGGTGACGATCGGCGGCAGAGCTACGATCGTCTGCGTGAGGTCCTACGACGCACCGTTCTCAGAGGTCCTGACCTTCAAACGAATCTGCAGTTCCACTACGGGCTCGTCCACTGGTTCCTGGCGAATGGCGTCGACGCGAAGCCCACCACCGGGTTCGTAGTGCCCTACCTGACGCTGGTCGGCGAACTTCTCCAGGAGGCCAACGAGATCGACGCCGACCACGCGTACGATCGCCTATGTGGCCAGTACCTGAAAGCCGCTTCTGGCGATCCGGGTGCCGCTCGCGCGACCGGCGAACTGTCCGTGTTGAAGAGGACGCTTCTAGGGCGTCCCCTCGGACGCATACTGAGGCAGCCGCATCTCATGTCGGCGTGGCTCAGCACGAACAAGGGCCACTTCGAGGTCAAGAAGCGTCGGGTCACCTGGCTACGCAACCCACTTCTCGTGCTCGCCGATACGTACGATCTGCTTCACATGGATGCCGCCGTGAAACTTCCGGCGGCGCATCGGATTTGGGAGCAGGACCAAGCCGTCCTCCGGGATGGCGCAGCCTTCTACGCTCAGGTCCAAGCGCGAATGGGTGACCTGCCGTGGCCGAAGGTCGATGACCTCCTCAAGTCTAAGAAGCCCGCCAAGGGGTTTGACGCCGATCAGTGGCAGCAGGTGCGCGAGGCGCATCTCGGCTTTCAGCTCGGAATGGAGCTGTACAGCCTTCTTCCGCTGATTGCGGACAAGGTTGGTTTCTTCGATCTTCAGGTCAACGATGATTTGACGATCACGATCCCCGAACGTCTGCTGGATGCCGACCATCAGGCGAAGATGAAGAAGATCCTGGTTCCCCCGCCGGTCAACAGGGCCGACGAGATCGTCGCCGTGAGCGGCGGCATGTATTATGCGCAAGAAGCGCCTGAGATGCCGTGCTTCATCGAAGAGGGCCAGCACTTCGAGATTGGCGACCCGCTCTACATCGTCGAAGTCATGAAGATGTTCAACAAGGTGTACGCGCCCTTTGCGGGCACCATCGACAAGATCCTAGTCGACACGAACGGCACCATCGTCTCCAAGGGCCAGCCCCTCTTCAAGGTCACCCCCGACGAAAAGTTCGTCGAGGTAGACCCCGACGAAGTCAAAGCTCGGGTCGAAGCCAACACCGAACAGTACCTAACCGCCGTATCGTAAAAGGGGACAGGCCCTTTAGAGGCGATCGTCTCGGCCGGTGGCTAGGACGACTCGGTTGCGGCCAGCGGCTTTCGCTCGAAACAGTGCCCGGTCGGCGGTGGTCATGAGGCGCGCTTTGAGGTCGCTTTGGGGTTGGCCGTTGAGATCGCGTAGGCCGTGCAACGTTGCCACGCCCACGGAGACCGTGATCTTGGGGAGCTCTCCAGCGGGGCGCATTGGCCCTTCGGTGTTCGCAGCCACGTGGCTGCGAAGGTGGTCCGCAAGTGCGCGCGCACTTTCTTTCGAGGCGCGCCGCTGCACGACGATGAACTCATCGCCTCCGAAGCGGAACACGTCGCCGACCCCTGCCGCCGCCTCGTGAAGAGCCTTGCCGGTGCGCTTCAGGGCCTCGCTCCCAGCCGCGTGACCGAATTTGCTATTCACTCGTTTGAGGTGATCGACGTCGACGAACATGATGGCCATGTCGCGCTGGCCGCGCCTCGCCGACGACACGGCCCTCGTCAGCAAACTGTTGAGCTCACGCACGTTTCGAAGGCCGGTCAACGGATCTTGCGCCGCCAGCCCTTCTTGCCGTCGCAGCGACGAAGTTTGAATCAGTGACGTCGTGATGTGGCGGGCCAATCCAGCTACGACGCGTGTGTCGCGCGCTGTGAATCGTGCTGGAGACTCGGGGTTGATCAGCTGCAGAATGCCGAGCGACCGGTTTCCATCGTGAAGCGGCGCCAGCAGCGCCCGCTTCGTCTCGTGCGACGAATGCGCCGAGAACTGCGGATCGGAGCTCAATGACGACGCGACGAACGGCGTCCGGCGAGCGAGCGTCCTCTTGGCCAGTCCGGGGTTGAGCGGCACCCGATGCTCGAGTAGGAATTTCGCCTCCGGGCCACTCGCTGCGACGCAGCGAAGCGAGTCCGCGTTGTGCCCGACGAAGATCGCACCGGCGGTCGCGCGGACGACGAGGCCTGCCGTCTCGAGCCCTTCTTCGAGCACACGCATGAGCGGCCGCGCCCGGGAACTCGAAGCCCCGAGAACGGATTCCTCGAGCTGTGCCCCCCTCAAGGTGTGAATCCTCACATCCAAATCGTAGGCAGTTGCGACACGATAAGCCAATCGAGTGGTCCGCTGTAATGCTCTGTAGGTGTCTATTCGAAAGCGATTCGCTCGCGTTCCTACGCGCGCGGCGCAATCTCTTCGAGCGTTCATCAACCGGCCAGGAGTGCAGTGCTGACTGGGAGTGCGACGGCGCGTTTCGCCGACTCACCTGGGGTCAGCGGCTCGGTGTGCGACCGAGCTGCACGGCAGTTGGCCGACGGTCCGGGGGCGATCGCCTACCACCTGACGGAGGGGTTTCCCGCGCACTTGGTGCATCCGGCGCGCACTGATGATCCGATCAAACCTCGAATTGAATCTCAAGGAGTCGACCTGCAAAACGAAGCCGAAGCACGCGATCCAATGGATCCTGCGTACGCGGGCAAGTTCCAGGCGTTACAGCACGGCCAGGCGTTCCTCGAGTACTCGATCGAAATTCAGAGGGAATACGGCATCAGCAATTTCTTCTGATGGCGGCGCCTCCCGGGTACACTAAGATTGCTGGATGGGGACTCCGTTGCCGAACAAGGACGACCTTCTTCGACACTACCGAATGATGATGCTGATTCGCCGCTTCGAGGAAGAGGCGGCGCGCAACTACGCCAAGGGCCACATTGGCGGATTCCTTCATTTGTACATCGGGCAAGAAGCCATCGCTGTGGCGGCCGCCGATGTTCTCGAAGATCGCGACTACATTTTTCAGACCTATCGCGACCACGGCATCGCGCTCGCACGCGGCATGTCCCCCACGGCCGCAATGGCGGAGCTCTTTGGTAAAGATACGGGTTGCTCCAGGGGCTTCGGTGGCTCGATGCACCTGTTCGATGTCGAGCGTGGCTTCCTCGGTGGTTGGGCGATAGTCGGAGGTCACTTGGCGCTTGCAGCCGGGACCGCGTTCAAATCGAAGTACGCCGGCGAGGACCGAGTCACGATGTGTTTCTTTGGAGAGGGCTCGACCAATATTGGGGGCTTTCATGAGGCCATGAGCCTGGCTGGCTTGTGGAAGCTTCCGGTGGTCTTCGTGTGTGAGAACAATCAGTACGCGATGGGCACCCCGCTCGAACGAACGAGTCCACTCAAAGACTTGTCGATCAAGGCCAAGGGCTACGGCATGCCGGGTGACCGACTCGAAGGTCACGATGTCGACGTCGTGCGCGAACGAATCGCGGAAGCCGTCGAGCGCGCGCGGACAGGCGGTGGCCCCACATTTGTCGAGATTCAAACGTATCGTTTCCGCGGTCATTCCATGAGCGACCCGGCGAAGTACCGAAGTCGAACCGAGCTCGAGCAACGCAAGCAGCAGGACCCCATCGTGGTCGTACGCCAACGACTTCTAGAGCTTGGGGTCGAGGAGGACGCCCTCGACGACATCGACATCGAAGTCGACGAAGAAATCGACGCAGCGGTACGATTTGCCGAGGAGTCGGCGCCTGCGCTCGAAGACGTGATGATGACTACGGTCCTTGCTCCGGAGAGCGACTCGTGAGGCAGCTCCGCTACAGAGAAGCGCTCCGCGAAGCGATGTTCGAAGAGATGGAGCTCGACGAACGCGTGTTCTTGATGGGTGAGGAAGTCGGCCACTACCAGGGCGCGTACAAAGTGTCCCAAGGTTTGCTGGAGAAGTACGGCGAGGGCACCGATCGCAGCCGTTTCCCTCCCGATGCTCGCACACCAGGTCGCAAACAGATTGCGATTCGTCGTGGTGAAGGTCAGGCGACCCATGTCTGGCCGCTGATCGATGGTTGGCATCCTGAGCTGAGCTGGACCCGCG
>RCNF010001216.1_pt1 | contig 20358 bp, 19 predicted proteins | sample 2041311 | NCBI WGS metagenome assembly RCNF01 (sample SAMN09708228, study PRJNA481090) | Marine sediment metagenome, whole genome shotgun sequencing project. | biome: marine sediment; feature: ocean; material: sediment; isolation source: Sewage treatment plant 2 marine sediment (STP2) ... | reverse complement strand
CTCACTTCGAAACAAAGGTATGGAGCTAATCTCCCAGGGGCTTATGGAAGAAGGGCTGTATAACCTGAGCCTGGCAAAACGATTTGGGCCTCTCGATCGAGATGCAATGTTCCGTATGACTCTTGCACAGCAGTATCTTCTCGCAAACAGCTACATCGGGCTAAATTGGATCCGCGCTTCGGAGCTCTTCCTCCCTCTCTGCGAAAAAGGCGCCACACTCGATTCCTGTAGAAAATACGCCGAAACTGCATGGAAATACGGCGACCTGCTCTGGGATGAGGGTGATGAATGCGGCGCTTCTGAGCAATATGATGCTGCGCTCAACGCCTGGGAACTCCCTGATTTGGCACCAACAGCCTCAGAGGCGAATGAAGTTTGTGCAACCCAATCGGCGCCTCCACCGGTGCCGACCGCAACCCCAACACCCACCCTGACGCCAACACCCGATGGCAACGGCGGCGGGAGCTAGCATGGATATCTGCCCACGCCCTGGCCAACGCTCATAATCGCGAATTAATTCCAGCAATCGGCGCAATGATGTGTGCATCAGTGGTTTCACTCTCCACGCTGTTATCTTAATTCCAGCTCTGATATAAGCTGCCATCCTCTAAATTGTGGTGCGACGAAGCGGCTTACCCCTGCCTCGCTTTTTTTACACCCTCCTCGCTCGTCCTGACGTCCATCGAAATAACCTAAATGGGCATACAACTTGCATCAAATCCTTCGAAGACAAACGACTCCGACACGTCGATAACGCCTTCAGATCTGCCTTCTGCGCATGAGCATCTGCAATTCCCATCGCAAGCGCTCAGAAATCAGATCGGACCCGAGATTATCCAACGTACTTGCTGCGGTAGAACCACCACGCTGCATGTGCTGAAAAGAGATCAGAATGGACCTGATTGAATTACTGCTCACTTTAGGGATGGCAACACTTTATATCGGTTTCGCCTCAGGCATGGGTTTCGTTGCCAGGCGAGGTTGGATCGATAATAACAAACGCTGGGAACGCGCCTTGGCTGTGGCCTATGGTCTTCTAATCTTTTTGCCCGCATCCATCCTCATCCGCTACTACGAAGCATGGAGCCTTGGTTTGCGCATCACAGTGATTCTGTCAGGGGTCATCTCTCTCGTAATAATATTTCTCCGCCCAGCCTGGCTACCTACACATCTCTGGTCCCGAACAATCTCGCGTCGCTACTCTGCGCTATCTATGGGCATCATCTGTGCCTGGTGCATTCTCGCCTGGCGAATCCAGATGAGCCCTGCCGCGCTGTTCCTTGGACTCGCGGCCTGTCTTGCTGGCCTCTCATCGCTCAGATCCTCGCTCCAAAACGCGTGAAACATCAATCCGATTAAGGTACAATGAATCGCTCCTTCCTATAGTTTGGATCGCATAAACAGAGGACATCTTGCTGGAACTAACATTCCTTGGTACTTCGGCATCGGCGCCATCAGTTCACCGCGGGTTATCCGCCCAGGTTGTAAGCTACCGAGACCAACGTTTCCTGATCGATTGTGGTGAGGGAACCCAACGTCAGATCCTGCGTTCGGGCTTAGGATTCCGCCGCTTAAATCGAATTCTAATCACGCATGGCCATCTCGATCACATCCTTGGTCTCGCCGGATTGCTTTCAACCTTTTCTCGCTGGGAGGCAATTGACCGCCTTGAGATTTGGGCAGGGGAATGGGCCATGGAGCGGATACATGACTTGCTCTACGGTGTTGTTCTTCGCGGCGCGCGTCCTCCTCTAGATATCAACCTGCGCATCCTTGAACCGGGGTTGATAATTGAGGAAAATGGCCTGCAGGTCTCCGCGATCCCCGTCTCCCATCGGGGACCGGGCTGTTTCGGATTTGTTTTTGAGGAAGCCTCACACCGCCCCTTCCTCGTGGAACAAGCAGAGGCGATGAATGTGCCCTCGGGACCACTCCGCGCGGAGCTTGTTGCCGGCAAACCCATCACCTTACCAAATGGTAGTGTGATAAACCCGGAGGATGTCCTTGGACCTCCGCGCAAGGGCGCTCGGCTGGTCCACATAGGCGATTGCGGCAGTACAAAAGGATTGCAGAAAGCCGCGCTTGAGGCAGACGCACTCGTGATTGAGGCAACTTATCTCTCTTCTGAATCCGATCTAGCGAAGAAGTTCGGGCATTTATCTGCAGGTCAGGCTGCGGAATTTGCTCAACGTATTGGCGTGCGCCACCTTTACCTAACCCACATCTCCCGCCGATACCGGGAGAAAGAAGTTGTCGAGGAAGCGAGGGCCATCTTTCCAAACACCACCATCGCTCGCGACTTCGATCATTTTCAGATCAAACGAGCGGAATGAACTTTACCAATCCTTTCCTGTATCCATCAAGAATATCCCCTTTTCCAATGAATCACATTTCCGGATGAATCAAACCCGGCAACCTCTACCCCCGAGGGAGCAATTTGGAAGTTGTAGGGAAGAGAACCTCTCCTGTTTCCGCGTTAATTGATATATTTCTTCTTGAGGAATGGTTATAACCATCGCTGGCTAATCTAAGAAAAGGTGTACGATATCATCCACGGATAAATCAAGTAAGGATTCGACAACCAAATCTGCGTCCTGCAATGCCTCGGCTGCATGCGTTGTCGTCACCCCGACCGCATGCATTCCAGCCTTCTTAGCGCCACGAACTCCTACGACAGCATCCTCTACTACAACACATGCACCAGGACCCAGCTCGATCTGTCTAGCGGCTTCCAGGTAGACCGCAGGGTCTGGTTTCGCGGGGAGGTCATGTCCAGAAACAAGCGCCTGGAAATATCCATCTATCTGCAATTCTTCAACCACAGCGTGGATATTCTCTTCCGGCGCCGAAGATGCAATCGCCTGCCGCATGTTCAGCGAATATAACTGTTGAAGCAGCTCCACCGCTCCCGAAAGAGGTTCGACGGTCCCTTTAATGATCTCGCGGAAGACGCTTTCTTTCTCCGAGCTTACGCGACGCAGAAGATCCGCTTCAGGCGGCTCGCCGAGCATGATTGTAAGGATCTCCCTGTTATTCATGCCGAAGGTCTGCTCGTGAAGCTCCCTGGACATTGTTAAACCAAATCGGGGCAGAACGCTTATCCAACTTTCGAGGTGTTGTTGGGAACTTGCTATCAAAACCCCATCGAGATCCCAGAGAACTCCATATTGTGAGAGATCGAAATCCTTCATTTTCAAACTGTCGCTCCGTGGCTTGGCGCTCCCCGCGGATGTCCGCTGCGCTCTCCAGAAAGATTATTCTGAGGGGAGAACATGGGGGAGACTTTGAGTATTACAAACGGAACAATATAAAGAATACTAGTGTTTGGTCAACAACTGAGGTGGAGTGCAGCGATCACTCGTCGTCGCTCACGCATTTCATTGTACGCCTTACTAGCCCCTTCAGTCCGTAAAACAACGAGCTCAATCCCCCGCTCTGTTATCAATGCTCGTATATCCTCCGAGACTTTCATCCTTCCAAAAACACCCCGCCCAAGTATGATGGTTTCTGGGTTACCTTCTAACACTTCGACTAAGTCCTCGAGTGCCAAGTTATGCCCGTCTCTTCGCCGCCAGTTGGATAGTACCCGATCGGGGAAAATGATCACATCTCGATTGTAAACAACGTCATCGATGACGATTCGACCGAAACGGAGTGCCTGGATCTCGGGAGGATTGCTCAAGAATGTCTCCCGCCTGCGTTTATCCGAACGCGGAAATTGTTGTATTCAGCAGTGGGCTCTTCCCAGGCGACCTCGACATTCTCGACAACCGCAGAGGGAGGTCCTTGCTGGCACCACTCGATCATTTGTTTTACCGCATCATCATCACCGGCAAGCAAAACTTCAACACGGCCATCCCAGAGATTCCGCACCCACCCCGTGAGGCCGAGGATTCGCGCCTCCTGCATTGTATGATAGCGAAAGCTCACCCCCTGAACTCTCCCTTGGATTAAGAGACGCGCCCGTGCTGCACCCATAAAGCTCTCCTGCCGGTTCAAATCAGAGCAACTATAAACGATAGCTCTCAAAAAAGCATGGGGGTCTCTTCTACTATTTATTCGCCCACCAACACACCCTTGTACACACCCCAACTTGTTCAATTTGCCAACCAATAATATATAAATAAATCCCGCGACAGCCACGTCGCGGGAGTCATCACACAAAGCAAATGGCTTATCGATTATCTAAACAAATCCAGCAGACCGACCTGATTGATCATCTTCAAGAGGAGACCTGGCAAAATCCCAAAGAAGAATGTCCCCAAAGCCGTGATTAATATTGTGGAATTGAGGAGCGCTTCTGAGCGCACTTCTGGCTCACCGTCACGCATGTACATTACGACAATCACGCGCAAGTAGTAGTATGCAGAGATGAGCGAGGTCACGACACCCACGAGTGCAAGCCAGATCAAATTTGCATCGATGACGGCTCGGAAAAGATAGAACTTCCCCATAAACCCGACGGTGGGAGGAATCCCCGTCAACGATAGCATAAACAGCGCCATTGCCAAGGCAAGCGCCGGGCGTTTCTTCCCCAATCCGCTGTAATCCTCGATCGCCAATCCTGAGCCTTCCGCTTTCTCCATAGCCAGCACAACACCCCAGGCGCCCAGGTTGGTAATGGCGTACGTCAGCAGGTAGAAAAGCGCGGCCCGAACCGCCTCCGGCGCAACTTCTGGTGTCGCCGCAGCCGGCAGAGCCATGAAAATATATCCTGCATGTGCGATGCTCGAATAGGCTAGCATTCGCTTAATATTGGTCTGCGAAATCGCGGCGATATTCCCCCAGGCCATCGTCAATGCGGCAATCCACATCGTTAGCGGCATCCACATCACAGCGGCCCCCGGCAGAGCAGAAATGAAAATCCTCAGTAAGGCAGCGAAACCGCCAGCCTTCGCGCCTACAGCCATGAACGACGTCACCGAAGTGGGCGCGCCCTGGTAAACATCCGGAGTCCACATATGGAATGGCACCGCTGCGACTTTAAATCCCAGGCCAACCAGAATCATTCCGCTCCCTACAAGCAGAAGAATAGGCGTGGTTTCAGCACTCGCAATCGCGGCAACCATGCCACTTAGCGCGGTTGTTCCCGTTGAACCAAAGACCAGCGCAATACCATACACGAGGAATCCCGAGGCAAAGGCTCCCAAAAGGAAATACTTCAGGGCAGATTCTTCCGATTCGGCTTGTGGAATTGCGAAAGCGGCAAGGACATAAAGCGGGATAGACAGCAGCTCGACCGCGAGGAAGACAACGATCAGATCTCCAGCCGAAGCCATCAAGAGCATCCCACTTAAGCTGTATAGCAGTAAAATGTAGTATTCCCCGCGCTCGATATCCCGCCGCCGCAGGTAATCATAAGCCTGCGATATGGCGATCAACCCAACGCCAAGGAATAAGAGTTGCAGGAATGATGAAAAACCATCGACGATGATCATTCCATCAAAGGCTTCGCGCTCAATGCCAAAGCGGGAAATGACCGCTGCGATCGCTGCTATTAGGCCAAGCACAGCCAGGCCTGCTGTTATCCCCTTGCGATTAGCGGGAATCCAGAGATCAACCAGCAGGAGGAGCGTCGCCCAGCCGGCGACTATGATGAATGGGAGAACTGAAAGAAAATCTTGCCAGTCCATTGTTTAGTGCACCGCCACGCTTGCTGCCTGTAGTAGAGCGACGAGCTTGTCCACAGACGGTCCAATAAGGTTGAAGAAAGGTTTGGGATATAGACCAATCCAGAAGATGAATATCACCAGAGGAACCAGGGTGAGGATTTCACGCAGATTGATATCCTTGACCACTTTATTCTCATCCTTGTCGAGCGGACCAAGGAAAAGCTTCTGGAACATGTAAAGCATGTAAATCGCCGCCATGATAACTCCCGCGGCGGCGAAGCCGGCGAAGATGGGAGATCCGATCGCCTCGGATCCGAAAGCCCCAAGAAGTATCGAGAATTCACCTACAAATCCGTTCAAACCCGGCAGGCCCATTGAGGAAAGTGTCACGATCAAGGTTAACGCGCCGTAAATCGGCATCACCTTCCATAACCCACCGAAGTCATCCATCTCGCGCGTATGTCGCCGTTCGTAGATCATCCCCACGATAAGGAACAAAGCGCCTGTACTCAGACCATGGTTGATCATCTGCAGGATCCCGCCCTGGATCCCTAATGGGTTCAACGCGAACAGCCCGAGCACGACGAAACCCAGGTGACTCACAGAGGAATATGCAACCAGCTTCTTTACATCTTTCTGCGCGTATGAAACCGCCGCGCCGTAGATAATTCCAATTACTGCCAGGAGAGCCATCCATGGGGCGAAACGGATTGATGCTTCAGGGAATAGCGGAAGATTAAACCTCAGGAAACCGTAGGTGCCCATCTTCAGCAGCACACCGGCAAGGATGACCGACCCCGCCGTCGGTGCTTGCACGTGTGCATCCGGAAGCCACGAGTGCAGAGGCCACATTGGGACTTTGATGGCGAAAGCGGCCGCGAAAGCCAGGAACAACCACGTTTGAACACTACCCGGTATTCCGCCTTGTGCGATGAGGTCTGGAACCGAGAAGGATTCGAAGGTGATCCCGAGCCACAGGATCGCTAGCAGCATCAGGATTGAACCCGCCATTGTGTAAAGGAAAAATTTGATGGCGGCATAAACCCTTCTTGGTCCTCCCCAGATCCCGATCAGGAAATACATCGGCACGAGGGTGAATTCCCAGAAGATGTAAAACAGGAAGATGTCCTGAGATAGGAAGACGCCCACCATTCCCACTTCGAGTAACAGGAAGAAGATTAAGAATTCTTTCACGCGCTCTTCAACCGCACTCCAGGTGGAGATAATCGAGAGGAAGGTTGTGAGCAGAACGAGCAAAACACTCAACCCGTCCACGCCCAGGAAATACTCGATCTTCATCCCTGCTAATTGGAACCACGGCAACCGCTCGACCATCTGCAGTGAGGCGTTCGTTTGGTCGAACTGCGCTAGCATGACCAGGGAGAGCCCGAAGACAACCATGGATGCCAGAACGGCGACCCATCGCAGGAGATTCCGGCGGTCCTTAGGCAAGAACAAGAGCACCAGGACGCCCAGGATCGGGGTGAATGTCACCCAAGAGAGTATGGAGAATGAAAGATTCATAGGCATTTCCTCAGCCACATTACCCGAAAATGAAGTAGCTCAACACTAGCAATCCCCCGACCAATACCGCGAGGGCGTAATTCCGGACGTATCCTGTTTGCAGAACTCTGAGGCGTTGCGCAGCCCCTTTGGTTATATTTCCAAGACCATTGCCGATCCCATCGATGATGCCGAGATCGAAAACCTGAGCAAGCCACCGGCTCCCATTGCGGTAAGCGCTTCCCAATACGCTGTCGTGGAACCAATCGTGCCAGAAACGCCAATCCACAACATCCGCAAGGAACCAGGATATGGCGACATATGGGCGGATGAAAAGAAAATCGTACAGTTCGTCAACCCACCACGCTTTTTCCATGCCCACAAAAATCGGTCCCAGGATTTTCCGTAGCGGATCGGGCTCGCCTTCCTTCATGGTCTTACGACCATAGAGCAGCCATGAGAATCCGATGGCGATAAGAGCGAATAAGACTGAAAGGCCGGCAACAAGAACGTTGAATTCCGTCGCGTGGACGTGTTCGATTGTATGTGCCAGCCAATCCGTTAGTTTGTGAACGCCGGGCAGATTGAGCGCCCCACCGAAGATCGCAAGCCCCGCGAGAGCGATCAGCGGGATCGTCATAACTGGTGGGTTTTCTTCGGCGTGCGCCGCCGCTTCGCTGCGAGCCTTCCCGAAGAAGACCATCAGAATCTGCCGCCCCATATAGAAGGCCGTGAGAAAAGCCGCGGCTGCCAGCAGGATGTATACGCCCATATTTTCCATTTTTGCATCGGCGAGGATCTCATCCTTGGAGAAGAAACCCGCCAAGGGCGGTAAGCCCGCCAGAGCAAGCGCGCCTATCAAGTAGACCCAGTATGTGACCTTCATGCGTGAACGCAATCCACCCATATTTCGCATATCTTGTGGTTCGAAAGGTTCTCCATCACCATGCTCGATATGGTGATGCCCGTGTTCAACCCCCTGTATTACGGAACCAGCCGAGAGGAAGAGGAGCGCCTTGAAAAAAGCGTGGGCCACAAGATGGAACATGCCCGCAACGTAAGCGCCGATCCCCACAGCAGCCATCATGAATCCGAGTTGGCTGATCGTTGAATAGGCGAGGACACGCTTGATGTCGAACTGCCCTACCGCTATCGTCGCCGCGAAGAGTGCGGTCACCGCGCCGACCCACGCCACCAAGTTTGCCGTTGACTGGGCTACCTCGAAAAGAGGGGCGCTGCGGGCAATCATATAGATGCCGGCAGTGACCATAGTCGCTGCGTGAATCAGCGCCGAGACCGGAGTTGGGCCTGCCATCGCATCCGGCAGCCAGACAAACAGCGGGAGCTGCGCTGATTTCCCGGTCGCGCCGAGGAGTAAGAACAATGTGGCAACCGAGATCACCCCAACGTTCGCAAGACCGTGTTCATGGACCCAATGGAAAACCTGGTCAAACTGCAGGCTTCCCACAGCGCCGAAGATCAGGAACATGGCAATCAGGAAACCAAAGTCACCGATGCGGTTGGTTACAAAAGCTTTCTTGCCGGCGACTGCGTTGCCTATGCCGTCTTCCCCCTTCTCATACCAGAAACCAATCAGCAAGTAGGAGCAGAGGCCGACGCCCTCCCAACCTACGAACATCATCAGGTAGTTATCCGCCGAGACCAGCACCATCATCGCCGCGACGAATAGATTGAAGAAGATGAAAAAACGCGCGTAGCGGCCGGGGTCGCCCTGGAAACGAACATCTTCATGCATATATCCAATTGCATAGATATGGATCAGCGTGCTGACGCCTGTCACCATAAGCATCATCGTCGTCGAAAGCGTATCGACTTTGATAGACCATGGAATAGAGAGACTGCCGACCGAAATCCATTCGGCGATGGGGATCGTAACGCCCTCCGGATGAACTTGCAGCGCCAGGAATTGCATAATGGCGATTACAAACGCAAGCGCGACCGCGCCGCTGGCGACGATGCCCGCAAACCGCTCACCGAGTCGGCGGCCGAAGATGATGTTGGTGATCAAGCCCAAGATTGGTAGGGCGATGATCAAGGGTGCGTAGGCGAAAAGCCCTCCACCCTGCACCACTTCAAGAAGAACCATCCAATCCCTCCGCAGGCGAGGCTAACCTCGCAAACTGCTCACCTCATCAACGTCGATGCTTTCTTTACTACGGAAGATCGCCACAATCAGCGCCAGACCCACAGCGACCTCTGCAGCAGCCACGGCGATCACGAAAAAAACAAACACGTGCCCTCTCAGCGCTTCCTGCGCCGGTGCCAACGTACGAGCGAAAGCGATGAGCGCGAGATTCGCTGAGTTGAGCATTAACTCAATTGACATGAAAATCACGATGGCATTTCGACGGATCAGCACCCCGATGACACCGAGTGCAAAGAGGATCCCTGAGAGCGTGAGCACATAGTCTGGGGGAATGTTCATTTACCTTCCCTCCTCTGCTTACGTGTGATCACAATTGCGCCAATCATTGCTACGAGCAAGAGGATCGAAGTCACCTCAAAGGGTACGAGATATTCACTGAACAATACTCGGCCGATGGATGCCGGGCTTCCGAACTCGGTAGAAAGATCAGCCGAAGGTCCTTGTATAATGCCAATTCGCAACAATACAAACGCCAGTTCACCAGCAAGGGCGAGGCCCAAGACAATCGCCAATGGCATCTGCCAGCGGATTCTCCCACCTATGCTTTCTCTCTCTGTCCCCAGCAGCATAATGACGAAGAGGAAAAGCACCATAATCGCCCCAGCGTAGACCGTGATCTGCACAACGGCGATAAAAGCCGCGTTCAGGAGCAAATAGAGCGTAGCGACTGTGAGGAAGTTAAAGACCAGGAACAACGCTGAATAGACCGTGTTGCGACTCGCAATCATGGCAATGGCAGCTAAAACAGCGATCAGCGCCAATCCAAGGAATAGAACCAGATCAATCGTCATTATTAGCATCCATAAGCAAGGTTCTCACACCGGGTCCTTCATCTCTGGGATCGCTCGGTTGAACATCCCGACAGGTACATTCTGCGGCGTCGGTTTCCCGCCATCGGGAACGGGGACGATTAGCAATTCTTTGGTATAAATCGCATCCCGCCTGTTTGTGAACGAGAGCTCATATTGGTGCTCCAACACGATAGCTTCCGTTGGGCACGCATCCTCGCAGTATCCACAGAAGATACAGCGCATTAGATTGATTTGATACGTGCTGGCATAGCGTTCCCCGGGAGAATAACGTTCTTCATCGGTGTTCTCGGCCGCTTCCACGAAGATGGCATCCGCCGGACAAGCCGCCGCACAGAGCGCACAGCCAATGCACCTCTCCAGCCCATTATCGTAACGTTTCAGTACATGCCGACCCTTAAAACGCTCGCGGACCGGTCTCTTCACTTCAGGGTATTGATAGGTAACTGGCGTCTCGAACATGCTGCGGAAGGTTGTCCACAGACCGCGCAGCATCTCAAACATACTAAGAAATGCCGCCCACAAGCCGCGCAAGAATCCCATCAAATTCATTCGCTAGCCTCCCACCAGCACAATGAACACACCGGTAATCACCACATTCAACAGACCAAGGGGAAGTAAAATCTTCCAGCCGAAGGCCATTAATTGATCATAACGAAAACGCGGAAAAGTTGCTCGTAACCAAACCAAAAAGAAAAGCAGGGCAACGACTTTAATAAAAAGGTAAATCGGACCCAGCAAAGGCCACCGGTCGAGAAACGGTCCCAGGTATCCGCCGAGAAACATGGTTGCGGCGATGAAACTCACGGCGATCATCTTGCCATACTCAGCCATGAAGAAGAGTGCGAATTTCATGCCTGAATATTCGGCATGATAGCCCGCTACGAGTTCCTGCTCGGCTTCAGGCATGTCAAAAGGAGAGCGGTTAATTTCAGCGACCGCTGCGATTAAGAATATCAAAAAACCGAGCGGCTGGAGTATGACATACCATAAATGCGTCTGCCCTTCAATGATGGCATCAACGCTCATTGAACTCGCCAACATGATGGGGCCAACAAAGGCTAAGGCGAGCGCCAACTCGTAGCTCACCATCTGCGCTGTTGAACGGACGCCCCCCATCAATGCATACTTATTCCCCGAAGCCCATCCCGCGATTACAATGCCGTATACGGCGATGGATGCAACTGCGAGAATATAAAGCACGCCCACGTTGACATTTGAAGCCAAGCCCAGGTAGTAACTCCGCCCAAAGAGCGTGACTTCAGGACCGAGCGGTATCACCGCAAGGATGATCAATGCGGGAACCACAGTGATCACAGGAGCTAATATGAACAACACTCTATCCGCCTGCGCTGGGATAAGCTCCTCGTTGAAAATCAGTTTTATACCGTCCGCCACTGGCTGAAGAAGACCCCAGGGACCGGCCCGGTTGGGGCCAATCCGCGTCTGCATCCTCGCCAAGACGCGCCGTTCGAAGAGCGTTAGATAGGCAAATCCACCCAGAATGATCACGATGATCACCGCGGATTTAATCGCCCACTCAAGTAGTAACGCCAGGCTCATAGGTTTCCTCGTTAAGCCTTAAGTCTCACTTCAACGTATTGCGGCTCAGCAATCGGAATGCCAAGACCTCGACCGAGTAATACTACGCCTTCTGGAATCCCTTCTTCAGCAATTGCCTGCAGTTCCTCAGTGCGTCCGGCTATCAGCAGTTCAACTTGGGTACCCTGCATAACACCAATGCGTTTGGCGTCCTTCAGACTCATCCGCAGTACAGGCGAGGCAAGGCGCGGGTGAAGTATCTCCGAGGGCATTACAGTAGCACCGCGGTCGTACAACTCAACAACGGGTACCAGCAGGTACCCTTTCTTGCTCTTGAATTCCGGAGGAGCACTCCACTGAACCTTTATTGATTGATCTTTTTCGGCTGTGGGTGCAAGCTGCACACCCAGACCCTGACGATTCTTGAAAGTCGTTCCGCCATAATATAAATCTTCTTCTCCAACAGGCGGCCATTGCTCTACAAATTCTGCCAGGCTCTGATAGCTTATCTCAGTGTAGGCCTCGGTCTCTTCCGCGATTCGCAGGAATACGGCTGCAGCTGATGAACTCTCAAGCCCAATACCTAAACTTGCTGCCAGGGAGGTTATGATGCGCCAATCCGCTTTCGTCTCACCCAGAGCCTTCACAGCTGGGTAGAAGCGCTGCACCCGGCGTTCACCCGAAGTGAACGTGCCCTCCCGTTCTATAAATGATTCAGCGGGAAACACGACATCAGCAAGTTCCGCCGTCGGCGTCATGAACAATTCCTGGACAACAAGGAAACGATCTCTGTCAAGGCTCGCGGCAAGGCTTGGGTCATCACCGACGGGGTCAACCGCCATGATATACACTGCCTTTGCATCAGCGAGTGCATTTTCCAGATCACCCTCTGCAGGTCGTAACCCCATATCCCATGCACCCTGCGTATTGCTCTTTGGCCAGACAGCTATCAATCCGTTTTGTGCTCTCCCTACGTTTTTCGTTTCAACGAGGATGGCTGCACATGCCTCCGCGAGAGATTTCGATTCAGCGTATGTCAAACCTTCCACGCCATAGAAAATCACCAGGTTCTCGGCTTCCTTTAGAACCTTTGCCGCTGATTTCAGCGGTTCCTCACCGGCGAATTTCAATAGATCCTTGGCCCCGGTAATTGCTTCAAGCAATCCCAAACCTGTGCGCGCTGCTTCTTGATAACGGTAGCGCACTATATGGCCGGCGTACTCATCTAAGCGCGTCTTACGAGCATTGGCGACAACCAATGTGGCGCCGCGTTTTGCCGCGCCCCTAACCCGCTGCCACCAGATGGGAGCTTCTTCATGCAGATCAGAGGCGATGACAAGAATGGCATCCCCTGCGCCCAGTGCACCTAAATCCGTCCCCTGACCGACACCAACCTGCTGGACCAACTCTCCACCCGCTTGTGGGTCGGAGAGAATCGCCCGACCACCTACAGATTTCAAGAGCGTGTGGAAGCTGAATAGATCCTCGTTTGAAACCCGCCCACTGGCGAGACCCACAACATCTTCACCCGCTGCTTTCAATCCCTCGGCAGCGTGCTCAAGCGCTTTTTTCCAGCTCGTTTCAATAAGTTTTCCGTCATTTCGAACAAGCGGTTTAGTTAACCGTTCATCGCTGGTTGCGAAGTGGTGCGCAAAGCGCCCCTTATCGCATATCCAGATCTCATTAACCCTTTCATTCTGGCGCGGCATCACGCGCTTCACGACATGACGGCCTTCCGTTCGCCTCTCCCGGCGGGTGTTCAGCATGAGGTTGCATCCTACCGGGCAATGCGTGCAGATCGAAGCGACGGCGTCCATTTCCCAAGGCCGCGCCCCGAAGCGAAAATCTACGGTCGTCAGCGCACCGACCGGGCAAATATCGGTTGTATTCCCCGAAAAATAGGAGTTAAAACCGGGGTCAGAGAAGGTGACGATCTCCAGGTCGCGACCTCGCTCACCAAAGGCGATAACGGGGTCACCAGCGATTTCCTTCTGATAGCGGATGCATCGCCCACACTGGATGCAGCGTTCCCGATCGAGAACGATCAAATCGCCAAGCCGGACATGCTTATCCAGGTGATTTTTATCATTAAGTAGGAAGCGACTCTCCCCGGAGCCATGCCTCATCGTCAAATTTTGCAGGGAACACTCTCCACCCTTGTCACAAATAGGACAATCGAGGGGGTGAGAAGTGAGCAAAAATTCAAGGATTTGCTTTCGACCTTCGATTGCTTTTTCGCTCGAGACCTTTACAACCATCCCCTCACTTACGGGCGTCGTGCAGGAGGTCTCCAGCTTCGGCCAGAATTCAATCTGCGGTTGGCCGCCTTCGTCTACTATATTCTCGCCGGTGCTGCGATCACGTTTCGGGGTTCCAATTTCAACCAGGCACATCCGGCACATGCCGACGGATTCGATCTTCGGGTGATGGCAAAAGACCGGGATTTCGATCCCTGCTTGCTTTGCAGCATCGACAACCTTTGTGCCCTTCGGGACACGAATGTCAATATCGTCGATCTTCAACCGTACCTGCTCTTCGCTCATTTCCCATTCCCGGTGAGGGCTTCGAAATCGCTTCTGAAATGCTCAATACCGGCGACAACCGGTGTGATCGAAAATTCACCCAGCGCACAGAAACATTTCCCCTGGATTCCAAGGGCGACTCGATTCAATAGATCAATATCTTCAGGTGTTCCATTGCCGTTCTGAATCCTATTCAGTATGTGGTACATCCAATATGTGCCCTCGCGACAGGGGGCGCATTTCCCACACGATTCGTGCTTAAAGAAGCTTGTGGTTTTAAATGCCATCCAGGCAATATCGACAGTCTCGTCAAGTACGATGATCGAGGCCGAGCCAAGCTGCGATCCCACCTTCGGCACGGATTCATAATCCATCGGGGTGTCCAGGACTTCGTCCGTTGCTGGCAGCAGCGGTGCTGATGCGCCTGCCGGCAGGATCCCTTTGATTGCCTTCCCGTCGCGAATCCCCCTGCCGTGCTCAAAAATGAGTTCACGGAAAGTAGTTCCGAATGGAAGCTCATAATTGCCCGGACGTTCCACGTGACCCGAAAGGGAAAAGATTTTAGGTCCGGTGCTCTTTTCCGTACCTATTGAACGATACCAGTCCGCCCCTTGATTGATGATTGGGGGCAGGTTCGTTAGAGTCTCAACGTTGTTTACAACTGTGGGTTTTGCAAAGAGTCCCTCAGCCGCAGGGAATGGTGGTCGCAGCCGCGGCTGCCCGAGCTCCCCTTCCATGGATGATAGTAGCGCGGTCTCTTCTCCACAGATATAAGCGCCAGCGCCGAGATGGACGTAGATTCTCAGGCTGTATTCCGTATCGAAAAGTCCTTCGCCTAGAAGTCCGCGCTTATGAAGAGCTTCAATCTTGCCTTCAAGTTCATGCGCCAGGTCCCAAAACTCTCCGCGGCAGTAAATATAAGCAGCATTGGCTTGCGCAGCGTACGAGCAAATAGCGACGCCCTCGAGAAACTGGTAGGGATTGCCCTCCATAATTTCGCGGTCTTTGAACGTGCCGGGTTCTGACTCATCCGCATTGGCAACAACATAGCGAGGGAAGACACCGGGGGTGAGGAAACTCCACTTGACGCCCGCCGGGAAGCCAGCTCCGCCGCGGCCGCGCAAATTTGCGGTCTTTACAGTTTCAATAACTTGCTCAGGGGTTTGGTTTTTTACGACGTCTTCAAACGCCTTAAATCCATCATGCTTCAGATATACGTCGAGATCCGCGATCTCAGGGATATCCCGGTGCCGCAACAAGATATGTTCAGGCATCGTCACCCCTCTGTCGGAGTTCCTCGATCAGTTCCATGGCCGATTCGAGATCCTGGTTTTCAAAGTAATGGATTCCATCGGGCGCTTGAAGTTGAAACATCGGCGCTTTATCACAACCCGCCAAGCACTTGACCTCTTCGACTGTGATTAAACCGTCATCGGTCGTCTCACCCATTTTAATTCGCAGGTTATCGCATAACTCCTCAGCGAATTTCTCCGCGCCGCGCAATGCACAAGGGAGATCGGTACAAACCTGAATGCGGTATTTCCCGCCGGGCTTGGAGTGGAGTAGGGTATAAAAGCCAACCAAACCTCCAACCTGTGTTGGATCGACATCCAAGATGCCGGCGACTTCCCGAATCGCTTCCTTTGAAACGTGGCCATATTCCCGCTGCGCAAGGTAGAGCAGCGGCAGCGCTGCTGCGCGCTTCCGCTCCGGCGGGAATTTGTCAAGAATTCGATCGATCTCTTTAGGATACTTTTCTACCAACAAGGCTTGAGCTCCTAATTAGGAATAGCATCTCGCATGGTGCCTGCTCCTCTAATCCTGCAAAACCAATTGCTTATCTTGAGACGTGCAGGATAGTTGAGCCCTTCTCATTGGATCACCTTTTACCGATCTGAATCTCCTAACACCGGGTCAAGGCTGCTGATGATGGCAACAACATCTGCCACAAGGTGATCCTTACAGAGTATTGGCAGCGTTTGCAAAGTCGCGAAACTCGGCGTTCGGAAATGTACCCGGTAGGGCTTAGGTCCACCGTCACCTTCCAGATAGCACCCCAACTCCCCGCGCGCAGATTCTATGGCGACGAATACGGACCCTTTGGGAGCGGGAAATCCATCCGTCCACAATTTGAAATGATGGATGACAGCTTCCATGCTGTGGCTTAATTCGGACCGCGGCGGAGGCACAAACTTACGGTTGTCACTGCGGACAGGTCCACCTGGAAGCGTATCCAGAACCTGTTCAACAATCCGCAGCGACTGCCGCATCTCGCCAATGCGGACGGTATAACGATCGTAGGTATCTCCATTTACCCCGACAGGGATATCAAAATCATAGCGCTCATATCCGCTGTATGGGTTCGATTTTCTCAAATCCCACGCCAATCCAGTCGCTCGCAATTGCGGCCCTGTCAGCCCCCACTTAAGCGCCTCTTCGCTGGAGATGGCGCCGATTCCCTTCGTTCGATGGGTATAAATCGGATTCTTGGTTAGAAGATCTTCATACTGCTTGATCCGCTTCGGGAAGTATTCAATGAAAGAACGCACCGTCTCCTCAAACCCATCGGGGACGTCTCGCCAAAGACCGCCGGGCCTGAAGAAGGATGTCATCATCCTCGCTCCAGAACACATCTCAAAAATATCCAGGATGACCTCACGCTCGCGGAAGCAGTAGAGGAATATCGACATCGCACCCGTATCGAGGCCATGTGTCGCCAGGAAAACGAGGTGCGAGGCGATGCGCTGCAGCTCGACAAGCAGCACCCGGATCGCCATCGCCCGTTCAGGGACATCCAAATCGACCAGCTTCTCAACCGCCAGGCAGTAGCACAGGTTATTGCCCAGGTTATTGAGGTAGTCCATGCGATCGGTCATCACCAAAGCCTTTTCGTACGCTTTGGTTTCCATGCTCTTTTCAATACCCGTATGCAGAAAGCCGATATCAGGGACACAGGTGACGATACGCTCACCATCGAGCTCCAACAGGAGCCTCAATACCCCATGGGTGCTGGGATGCTGTGGCCCCATGTTCAGCAGCATGGTTTCGCCTTCGAGCGCCCGGTCAGAGACCAGGTGCCGAAGTTCGTCTACTGTGATCTCTAGGTTCTGCTCCAACATTGCTACGATCCTCGTATTGAGGGCTCTAGGCTATTCTTTCGCGTAAGGTTTGCGTTTATCAATCTCGTCGAAATTAAAGGTGAACTGGACCTCCTCGTAACCAAGCGGGTAATCTTTGCGCAGAGGATGTCCCTCCCAGTCGTAAGGCATGATGATGCGGCGTTGATCAGAATGATCTCTAAACGTCACGCCGAACATATCGAAAACCTCGCGCTCATGCCAATTCGCGTTTGGGTAGATGCTTTCTATCGTAGAGATTTCGGGGGATTCATTGCTTAGTGGGACACGGAGGCCGATGAATTCCTTATTCGCTAAACTGTAGAGTTGATAGACAATTTTAAAACGAGGTTCGGAAGGCCAGTAATCCACGGCCGTTAGTGCGGCGAGAAAGTTGAAATCCAGATCGGGGTCGTCTCGCAGCATCTGGCAAGCTTTTACGATAGCTTCACGATCCAGAGTCACTGAAGTCTGTCCCCGGAATTCCTCAACACTCAGGGCGCTTTCGCCAAGCTCCCGCTGCAATTTCGCTACGGCTTTTTCAACAACAGTCATTCGCAAACTACCTCAGTCAACAGTCAAGCCCAATCCTTGACTTTCTGGTTCTCAATCTTATCGTAAAGAGTCAGGATGCCATGAATCAACGCTTCCGGGCGAGGCGGGCATCCAGCGACATAAACATCAACCGGGACAATCTCGTCCACACCTGGAACGACCGCGTAATTATTAAAAATGCCTCCGCACGAGCTGCAATCGCCCAAAGCAATGACATACTTCGGTTCCGGCATTTGATCGTAGATCCGGCGAAGAACCGGAGCCATCTTGCGCGTAAGCCGACCGGCAACGATCATCAAATCGCTCTGCCGCGGGCTGGCGCGCATCAATTCCATACCAAAACGGCTCATATCATAATCTGCGGATTGTGCGACCATCATCTCGATCGCACAGCAGGCTAAACCGAACAACACCGGCCACATCGCCCGCACCCGGCTCCAGTTCACAACTTTCTCGAGCGTTGTTGTAACAAACCCTAAATTACCTAGTTTGGTTTCTACTCCCATTCCAACGCTCCCGTTTTCCAAGCGTAGATTAAACCAGCCAACAATACTCCCATGAAGACTGCCATCTCGATCAATCCAACCATCTTAATTTCACGGAGCACTACTGCCCATGGCAGAAGGAACACAATTTCAATATCGAAGAGAATAAAAAGGACCGCGATCAGGTAGAAGTGGACCGAGACGCGTCGTCGCCCTGGTCCGTATGGCCGCATGCCTGATTCGTAAGGTTCTCCTTTTACCGGGTTTGGTTTTCGTGGTCCAAAGAGATGGCCGAGTGCGACAACTAAAAAGGCCAGGCCGGTCGCCAGGACGATAAGGACAGCGATGGGGAGATATTCAGCAGGCATCAAGCCCTCGGGGAAAACGAATTTGTGACCAGCTCGAGAACATCCAAAACGGCACAACATGCACATTCTAGCACAAGGGCATAAGCGGAACAAACCTGAGGGGGTATCCAAGGAAATCTGACATCAAACTTTGTGACAATTTACACAATTAGCGCCCGAAAACTGCACTCCTTTCAACCTCTTTGTAGAGACGCAGCATGCTGCGTCTCTACGCTTCTCTGGTTTTGAACGTGCGGGAGCTCTGCTTCCAGTCGCAGGCGCAGCCTCCGCTTGGCTGCCCCCACGTTAAACCTCCCGCAGGTTTTGGCCCTGCGGGAGGCTATTAGAAAAGATATTCGATCAAGTAAAAAGCTTCAGAAGAGATAATCTCGCAGGTGGCGGCTGCGCGTCGGATGCCGCAGCTTGCGCAATGCCTTGGCCTCGATCTGTCGTATCCGCTCGCGCGTCACCTGGAAATGTCTTCCAACTTCTTCTAATGTGTAATCCTTGCCATCCCTCAACCCGAAGCGCATCTCGAGCACCTGGCGTTCACGTTCAGTAAGGACCGATAGCGCGTTCTGCACCTGCTCCTTCAATAATTCTCGCGCTGCTGCATCTACCGGCTCGGGCATTGACTCATCTTCGATAAAGTCGCCGAGTTGGCTGGTCTCCTCTGTTCCTACCGGGGTTTCCAGCGACATCGGCTCCTGGGCGATACGGATAATCCGTCGGACTTTGGCGGCAGCCCTTTTCCACTTGCGCTCGAGGGCGGGATCCATCAGATCGCCATCCGCTAGTGATGCATTGATCAGGATTACCTCTTCAGGTTCCAATAGATCCATCTTCAGCGCTAGCTCCTCCGAACTCGGATCCCTGCCAAGTTCCTGGGTCATCTTGCGTTGAATACGAACCAACCGGTTGATGGTCTCAACCATATGCACCGGGATGCGAATCGTGCGCGCTTGATCCGCGATCGCTCTGCTGATCGCCTGACGGATCCACCACGTTGCGTACGTGCTAAATTTATAGCCCTTCGCCGGATCGAATTTCTCAACAGCTCGAAGAAGTCCGATATTGCCTTCCTGAATGAGGTCCAGGAAAGCAATCCCACGTCCCATATACCGCTTGGCTACGCTCACAACCAGGCGGAGATTGGCACGTATAAGCGCGGCTTGTGCTTCATCCGCCAGGTTCTTTATTTGGTCCATGTCCTCGCGCAGATCAATCGGATCAGGAAGCCAGTTTTTAAAGGTGCGCTTGATGGGAAGCTTCTTCCCTTGCTTAAATCGCTCAACCATTCGAGATTGGGCATCAGGCGGGAATATGTAAAAAGCCAAGAATATAATTAATGCGTTTAGAGCCACCAGTTCCCAGGCTGGATCCGTTCCCCACATATCCGTACTCAGCCATGCACGGATGTACGAAACCGAATCTGATGCCCATGTCTGGCGTAATTGACGCGCCTCCTCGAGGATGAGATGGAGATCCGGCTCCGTTTGCTTCATCCGCTGCGCATCTTCCTTTACGCGTTTCCACGCCGTCCTCATATCATCGTAAAGGGTTAAATAGACGGCGATCAATTCGTCATCTTTTTTCCCTCGCGCTGCCCGACCGGACCTTAATATCTCCAGCTGCCGTACGGCATTCATCCGCACCGCGAGCCATAATTCCTGGTCTGTGTTCAGTAGGTCTACACGGCC
>RCNF010000480.1_pt1 | contig 20358 bp, 14 predicted proteins | sample 2041311 | NCBI WGS metagenome assembly RCNF01 (sample SAMN09708228, study PRJNA481090) | Marine sediment metagenome, whole genome shotgun sequencing project. | biome: marine sediment; feature: ocean; material: sediment; isolation source: Sewage treatment plant 2 marine sediment (STP2) ... | reverse complement strand
GTATATGGAACTTTCTACTTAGCACCCCAAGGGCATTTCCTGCGGGCACCATCGGAGTGCTTATAAGTTACCAAAGGAGAACCAAGATGGAAAAACAGCAATGGAATCCAGGAACCCTGCTTCAACTATCCGGGCAGTACTGGGCAACATGTACGCTTCATGCCGCTGTTCAGCTTGATGTGTTTACCGCAATAGGCGAACAGCAGTTTCCAGCAGGTGATATTGCCAAAAAGCTGAATGTCAATCAAGAAGGAGTGGTTAGGCTGCTTAATGCGCTTACTGCCCTGAATTTGCTGAAGAAAGAAAATGATTTTTTTTCCAACACCCGTGCCAGCAAGACTTTTCTCTCAAAAGACTCTCCGGGATATATCGGCTACATGATCTCTCACCATCATCATCTGGTAGAATCATGGTCCAAGCTGGATCAGGCAGTTCAGACCGGAACCCCTGTCAGGGAGCGGGGATCTCATACAAGTTCTGAGTGGCGGGAAAGCTTCCTTATGGGAATGTTTAATATGGCCATGAGCATGGCTCCTATGGTGGTCGATAAAATAGATCTTTCCGGGCGCAGTCACTTGCTTGACCTCGGCGGCGGACCCGGAACATATGCCATCCATTTTTGCATGAAAAATCCCAAGCTCAAAGGTACGGTATATGATCTTCCCACTACCAGACCTTTTGCGGAAAAAACCATTGAAAAATTTGATCTCACCGACCGCATAGATTTCATTGACGGTAATTATGTTAATGAAGGCATTGAAGGGGTATATGATGTGGCCTGGCTTTCCCATATTCTCCACGGTGAAGGCCAAAAGGACTGTCAGCGGATCATACAAAAAGCAGTCTCCGTTTTAAAGCCCGGGAGTATGATCATTGTTCATGATTTTATTTTAAACAACTCAATGGACGGACCTCTTTTCCCTGCGCTGTTTTCCCTCAATATGTTTCTGGGCACTTCTGGCGGCCAGTCCTATTCTGAAAAACAGATAAACGGCATGCTATCTGAAGCCGGTGTAAAGCAGATCCGGCGACTTTCTTTCCAGGGGCCGACTGAATCGGGGATTATTACCGGTACGGTTTGAAAAAATATGCGTTTACCCTGTGAGTTAAGCCGCTCCCGCTTGCATTTTTATCAGGTGTGATTATAATCAGATATTATGGAAAAACGAAATGAAAAAATACCGAGCCCTCAGGAAATCGAAAAAGAGATAAGCGAATTTTTGTCTAAAAAGTTCAAAAACAATGTCAAGGTTATATCTCCCGTTGTTTTGCCTCAGGAATTAACTTTGGATAATGGCAAAGAATCGCCCCAAAAGGTTAAAAAAATCAGTTTTGATCTATTGCCTGAAGATCTTATCTCTTACCTCGACCAGTACATCGTCAAGCAGGACATGGCCAAGGCGGTCTTAGCCACAAAAATATGCACTCATTTTAATCGAATAAAACGAGCCGAAGATTCTCCTGATGATTTCAACGAGATGGTGGGAAGCATAAAGAATAATGTACTGATGATCGGCCCAACCGGAGTTGGAAAAACATACATTATCAAGCTAATCGCAAAAAAAATCGGCGTTCCCTTTGTAAAAGGTGATGCTACTAAATTTTCCGAAACAGGTTATGTGGGCGGAGATGTTGATGATCTTATTCGTGATCTGGTCCATGAAGCGGATGATGATATAGAGCTTGCACAGCATGGGATAGTATATATTGACGAAATCGATAAAATTGCATCAAGCCGTAACCTGATCGGTGCTGATGTATCACGAACCGGTGTCCAGCGTGCTCTGTTAAAACCGATGGAAGAAACCGAGATCGATTTAAAAGTTCCCCATGATCCCATTTCAATGATCCAGGAAATCGAAGATTTTCGCAAAACCGGTAAGAGAAAAAAGCGTACAGTAAATACTAAAAATATATTGTTTATCATGAGCGGCGCTTTTAATGACCTGACGCAAATTATTAAAAAACGTATAAAAGATCAGGGAATTGGTTTTGGAGCACATATCACAAGCCCTAAGGAAGATATCGACCTGCTTGAACATGTAAAGTCTGAAGACCTCATAGCGTACGGATTTGAATCTGAATTCGTTGGTCGCCTGCCGGTAAGATCTGTTTTTGAAAACCTTACTGAAAATGATCTTTTTGAAATCCTTAAAAATCCTAACAATCCGATAATTATAAGTAAAAAACTCGATTTCGCTGCCTATGGCATTGACATAAAATTTGAAGATGAGGTGCTCCGTATGCTGGCGAAAAATGCCTTTAGTGAAAATACAGGAGCAAGAGGTCTGGTCAGTGCCATTGAGAGAAAAATGCTTTTATTTGAAAAAAAACTGCCATCCAAAGGCACTAAAAAATTTCCGGTTACAGCTGAGGTCATTGAAAATCCTGAAGAATCTCTTGAAGCATTAATAGCTTCACCGGATGAGAAGAAAATAAACGAATCTTTTGAAAAGCTTGCAAACAAAGAAAAAGAATTTATTAAAACGTACTTAAAATCGAACAAAAAAAATCTGTCTGAAAAATATAACCTGGTAATGACGCCATCCCGTATTGACATTATAGCCGAGCATTACACCAGACATATAATGGATACCGGAATTACCATAAAGAGAATTAAATCCTTTTACGATGGAATTAAAAAAATTGAACTGTACTTTTTTAAAACACATGATATTAATATTGTTTTAGAAGAAGATGCCATCGATTATATTATTGAACAGCTTGTAACATCTGAAATAAGCATTGATGCTTTTTATAAACAGCTTACAAAAGACTTTGAGCTTGGTCTGAAGCTGGTTCGGGAAAAAACAGAAAGAAACCGGTTTTTTATTACAAGAAAAGCGTTGCTTAACCCTGAATCTTTTATAAGCGAATTGATTAAAGATGAACTGAGTACATAAAAGCCATTAAAAAAGGTTCTAACTTCCATGATCGGAATTTCTAAATTATACTGTGGTACAGTCGAACCGTCAGATGCCCTTCGTTATGGACGAATGTCATCAAAGCTGCCCTCTCATCTCCTTCAGTTTTCCCGTGATAAGCAACCTGTGGTTGTATGGAATATCACCAGAAGATGTAATTTAAAATGTGTTCACTGTTACGCGCAAGCTGAAGACAGGTCGTTTGACAATGAACTGTCAACTGAAGAAGGCAAACGACTGATAGACGATCTGTCCGGTTTCGGAGTGCCGGTACTTCTGTTTTCCGGCGGAGAACCCACGGTTCGAAAGGATCTCCCTGAGCTTGCAGACTATGCTGTAAAAAAAGGCATGCGCGCCGTGATATCAACAAACGGCACACTTATTAATAGTCGAATGGCCGAAACATTAAAAGAGATCGGCCTGTCTTATGTCGGCATAAGCATAGACGGGATGGAAGAGATAAATGATAAATTCAGAGGAATTAAAGGGGCTTTTAAATCCGCACTTAAGGGAATTGAAAACTGCAAGGCAGCAGGCATAAAAGTCGGCCTTAGATTTACAATAAATAAGTTCAATGTAGCAGAGATTCCACAGATATTTGATCTTCTTGAGGATATGGAAATTCCTCGAGTCTGCTTTTATCACCTTGTATATGCCGGGCGCGGATCGAAACTTGTTGATGAAGACCTGTCCCATAAAGAATCGAGAAAAGCTGTTGATCTCATAATTGATCGAACCAAAGAGCTGCACGAAAAGGGAAAACCAAAAGAGGTATTAACCGTTGATAATCACGCAGACGGCCCATACTTGTATTTGAAACTCCTTAAAGAAAATCCTGCGCGTGCAAAAGAGGTTCTTGAACTTCTTAAGATGAATGAAGGGAATAATTCCGGAAGGGGCATAGGATGTATAAGCTGGGATGGTGAAGTTTACGCCGATCAATTCTGGCGGCATTACAGTTTTGGGAACGTTAAGGATCGCCCGTTTTCCGAAATCTGGACAGATACGTCGGAACCTCTTATGAAAAAACTTAAACAAAAGAAAAAGCACGTAAAAGACAGATGTGCAAGGTGTAAATGGCTCGATATCTGTGCAGGCAATTTCAGAGTGCGCGCAGAAGCGGTGACCGGAGATGTGTGGGCGCCTGATCCGGCTTGTTATTTGACAGATGAAGAAATAACTTAAAACCGGTTTCATAACCCCATCTAATGCCCGACAGCTGCGTTGCAATCCAATGCAATATGCTCACATACTGACGTGTATGCTCCGCTTTTTCATCGGATTGCGCTCCCGATGCTCGGGATCTAAAGACTTGCTGCTTAGGCATTATCTGAGGTTCTGAAACCGGTTTTATATAGAATTTTAGTTCACTTTAGTCATTTTTCCCAAAAAGAGGACCATATCATGCTGTTCCCCGAATACCGACCAAGACGTCTGCGGCAAAATGAAGCGTTTCGGCGAATGATACGCGAAACAACCCTTTCTGTAGATGACCTGATTCTCCCGATTTTTGCCATCAGTGGTCAGAACATTAAAAACCCAATTTCTTCCATGCCCGGGCATTTTCAGTTATCAATAGACAATCTTATAAAAACGTCAAAAAAGGCGTTTGAACTGGGTATCCCTGCCGTAATGCTTTTTGGAATACCGGATAAAAAAGACCCCCTTGCTACCAGTGCATATGCAAAAGACGGTATTGTCCAGCAAGCAGTAAAATCGCTGAAAGACAAATTACCTGAGCTTGTGGTGATAACCGATGTCTGCCTATGCCAGTACACGGATCATGGCCACTGCGGCATTGTAGAAGGCAATATAATAGACAATGACGCTACTTTGGATCTTCTTGCCAGGACTGCACTGTCCCATGCAAAGGCGGGTGCCGACATGGTTGCCCCTTCAGATATGATGGACGGGCGTGTGGCTGAAATTCGCAACGCTCTTGATGAAAACGACCTGAGCAATATTCCTATAATGTCTTATGCTGCAAAATATTGCTCAGCTTATTACGGTCCTTTTCGTCAGGCAGCAGATTCAGCTCCAAAATTCGGAGACCGCAGAACGTATCAGATGGACCCGGCAAATTCTCTGGAAGCTGTAAGGGAAGTAACTATGGATGTGGAAGAAGGTGCTGATATCATAATGGTAAAGCCCGCTCTGTCCTACCTTGACATTATCTGCCGCATCCGTGATGAGATAGATCTTCCGCTGGCAGCGTATAACGTCAGTGGTGAGTATGCAATGATCAAGGCAGCCGAAAAAATGGGCTGGATAGACGGCAAAAAGGTTATGATGGAAACCCTCACAGCAATCAAGCGGGCAGGTGCGGATATGATTCTTACTTATTTTGCAGTAGAAGCGGCACAGGAACTAAGGGCCCGCTGAAAGCTCCTATTTTGTAAAAATGTCGAAAACAACTGAACATAAAAAACCATCTCATCCACACAGCGAGAAAAAAGAAGCGGCCCTTCGCCTTGTTGCATGGGAAACTACACGCAACTGCAACCTGACCTGTGTGCACTGCCGCGCATCCGCAACAAAAGGCCCGTACCCCGGGGAGCTTGACACTCAGGCCGCTTTTCGCCTTCTGGATCAGATTGCCCTTGTCGGCGAACCGATTGTCATACTTACAGGTGGTGAACCCCTGCTGCGTCCTGATATTTTTGATATTGCAAAATACGGCACGGATAAAGGTCTCAGGATGGTTATGGCGCCCAACGGTACGCTGATAACAGAAGCTAATGCCGGACAAATGGCGGATTCCGGTATTAAAAGAATAAGCATCAGCATAGATGGAGCAACTAAAGAAAGCCATGACAGTTTCCGTGGGGTCAAGGGCGCTTTTGAAGGCGCTCTAAACGGAATAAAACTGGCAAAGGAAGCGGGTGTTGAATTTCAGATAAATACAACAATTACAAAGACAAATCTTGATCAAATTCCAAAAATTCAGGATCTTGCTATAAAACTTGGGGCTGTCGCCCATCATATTTTTCTTCTTGTGCCTACCGGCAGAGGGAAATATATTGTGGATCAGGAGATTACAGCAGATGAATATGAAAATACACTGAACTGGTTTTATGACCAGAGGGAAAAAACTCCCCTGCAACTGAAAGCGACATGTGCTCCACATTACTACCGGATACTCAGACAAAGGGCAAAAAAAGAAAATAAATCCGTTACATTCAAATCACACGGCCTTGATGCTGTTACACGTGGATGTCTGGGCGGCACCGGGTTTTGTTTTATTTCAAATACAGGTATTGTTCAGCCGTGCGGGTTTTTGGACTTAAATTGCGGTGACGTTACAAAAACTTCTTTTGCCGAAATATGGAACAATTCAGATATCTTTTTAGCTTTGCGCAACTTTGATAACTTAAAGGGTAAATGCGGCGCATGCGAATATAAAAAAGTTTGCGGGGGGTGCAGGGCAAGGGCCTACGAAGCCACCGGCGATTTTTTGGCCGAAGAGCCCCTTTGTAATTACCAGCCGACTTCAATATTTGAGCGTAAAAGAAAGGCATAAGGCACAAAAGGCTTGTCCTGCGTAACCGCAGGCGAAGAAGGAAGAAGAAAAAGATAAAAAATCCACGCCCAAAGGACGTTGTTTTAAAATTGAATATAAATCAATTATCCATTTGAGACCTTTGAAACCAAGGATAGCATGTTATGAAAATCAATGACTTAATGATTCCGGACCCGATTACTATCACGGAAAAAGCTTCTGTCGGTGATGCTATTGAACTTATGAAAGTCAATTCTATTCGGCACCTGCCTGTTGTTTCACAAAAAAAGCTACTGAAGGGTTTTTTAACACTTGCTGATTTAAAACAGGGACTTATCCCTTCCATGCTGGGAGACCTGACTTTAACTGATCTAATGATAAAAGAACCGATAACCGTAGAGCCTGATAATGATATAGAAATTGCGGCACAGCTTATTTACAAGCACAAAATAGGCGGCATCCCGGTAGTTAAAAAAAATAAGCTGGTAGGCATAATAACTGAATCGGATATACTTCGGGCTTTTATCGATATGATGGGCATCCTTACCGCCAGTTCCCGTATAGATGTTGTGATAAAAGATGAACCCGGATCATTCAGAAAGGCTTTGCAGGTTATCAATGACAATGGCGGAGATATAATTAATGTAGGGATGACGGCTCGGCAAACAAGCAAACGAACATACTATTTCCGTCTTTCTGTCTGCAAAACGGATATTATTAAAAAAGCACTTGAAGACAGCGGTTTTGAGGTGCCGGATGCCATGGATTAACCTCGATGGCGTCGTAAAAAGTATCATCTACTGCGTTGTAGCGATTTTATTCCGCTGATTTTTAGCGGGGATATATGAGCCTTTTAAATTAGCCATCCGAACAATCAAATAGCATTCAACTCAAGAGTTATCGGTCTATCCTCCTCACTTTTTCCTGTAAAGCGTATAGGACCCGGCCTTCTGTAGTTGTCCGACCCTGGTTCAGCTGCAAGCCATTTTTCTCTTAAAGCCTTCACAATTCTGAAAGAATTCGAATTTATATCCACAATACTTTTTTCCAGTACCAGTGCCAGCTTTCCCTTTCTTTCCTCAAGATGCATTAAAGGTGCAATCGGTATCCCCACAGGTTCCCACTTAGAAAAATCAAGCTCTAAGTTCTTAATGGCAGCCATCTGACCTGTGGCTTTGTTAGCTATTAAACTGAATACGGTCAACCCCAGATTGTATGTGTAATTACAGTCAAACCGGGTCGGATCATTTCCCCTGCCGTCATAACCGTAAAAATGGGCTTGAGTCTTAAAATCTGGAACCGATTTTTTAAAAACCTTTTCAACCGAAACAGGGACTTTTACATTTTTCTTTATTATGCGTTCCTTTACAAGAACCTGTTTAAGAGTTTTTATGGATATTATTGATGCTTTAACAAGCAGGAAATCACTATCAATATAGTTCTTAAAGATAACCGGGCCGAAAGAATCCGGATCAAGCCCTTCTTTTTGAAGAGTCTTTTTGTAATAAGATTTTTTAATTCCTATTTTATACACACCTTTTTCCTTTAAAATATTGAGGTAATCCTTAACCAGTCCCATAATGATTTTATCGGTTTCAACCTGCGAAAACTGAAAATTTCCATGACTGTCCCTTTCTGTGAGGAGCCCCTCCTGAAAAAATGCCGGGATAACATTAAACAGGTCATCATCCCTGGTGTTCCATACCGTAAAAGATTCATCCTCCCGTGACAGTCGGGCAAGCCCCCTTAAGTACTCCAGCTTGTCCTTAAGCAAAGGAAAACGGGAATGAAAATTAGTATCATGGGATCTATTATATTCTGCAATGATTGTACTAAACTTTATAATAAAAGCCTGTATTTCGTTTATAAATTCAAGTACGCCTTCGGGTATTACTATTACGCCGTGATTTTTACCCACAGCAGCTCTCCTGACAATAGCGTTACATATCAAGCGGGAAAGATGCCGCAGTGTCATGCCGTATGCGGTATAGTCTACTGTGTTTTCTTTTTCAGCCCTTTTGATTCTTTCCCTGTCCGTATAGTCGGCAAGATCCTCACCGATAAGGGTAATATTAGCATGAGTCTGGAGGGCAACCTCAAGCGCCAGGTGACTTGCAACCCGTCCCATAACCTTGCAGATATGCCAGTATTTGACATCTGAACTGCTGTCTGTACACAGGTTTCCTATTGAATTGGCAAAAGACCGGGCTGCTGTATGAAAGCCAAATGACATGGCACATAAAACTTGGCCGCCGGCGTCTCTTACCTGGATATCTCCGTCAATTGTTTTTGGAACACCAATAACCTGGATACCGTCTTCAAACATCTCCTGAGCAAGAAATGCAGCATTTGTATTTGAATCATCTCCACCCACAACGACTATAGCATCGAGCTCAAGCTGTTTGCAGGTCTCCCTGGAAAGTGTCATTTTCTCATCCGTATCGATTTTTGTCCTGCCTGTCTTAATCATACCAAAACCGCCGAGGTTTCTGTATGCATCCACAATATCGTCGGTCAACTCAACAGCCTCGTTTTCAATTATCCCGTCAGGACCAAGCAAAAAGCCGTATATTTTTGAATTTCGATTGGCTTTTTTTGCTGCATCATAGAGCCCTGCAATAACGTTATGACCTCCCGGTGCAGGCCCGCCGGAAAATACAAGACCGATATTTCGCTTTTTGCAGTATTCATTTTTAAAAGATTCGTCTGGAGAATCGATACCAACAATCTTTTGAACCTTATTTTCGATTATTTTTGGAAGGCTTTTGCTTGCTTCTTTGCCAATGTCAAAAATGTAGTCCAAATCCTCATTCAACATTGTATAATGTTTTGAAAAAATATCACACTTTGGCGGAATGCTTTTTCTTCTTTCGACTACCTCCTGGTTAATATTATGGGTTACACTCTTAACTTTAGCGTTATCCAAAAGCTCCTCAATGCTTACAGGTTTTTTTTCAGGCATTGATATCCTCCACTTTTTTACTGTTAATTTTCGGCCTTCCAGGTTTCACAGCCTCTCAGCCTCCTTACCTTCCAGCTTCCCTGCTTTTATAGCTTTCCATCAACATTAGTGTCAAGGTAAACGTTTATTACAGAGTGTATCAATGCCTGCTCGCTTCTATACCAATGATGAAAAAACATGTTGCGATTTTAAATTATTGTGTTAAACATATTAAGATCTATAAAAAGCGCCATTTTGCAAAGGTCCCAGATTGTAATCAGGATGTGACCGTGTCGGATAAAAAAAACAGTTGGGGTGATATGCCCTAAGTGTAAGCGCATAGAGATAATATAGCTTAAAAGTGAAGATATTCCCAAATAAGTGTGATACACGAATGGTCATACGGGAATTTTTAAGGGGAGGGGGAGTCATATTAGCTTGTGGCTAAACTGTAGGTTTTTTGCTGCAATATGACAAAACTAAATTATTTAAGGAGGAGAAAAATGAAGAAAAGTTTAGTAATTGGGTTGGCCGTAAGCATTTTATTTTCTTTTTGTATTTGCATGCCTGCAATTGGTGCGGATATTAATCTGGCAAAAAAATCAACCATTGAAAAAATTCTTAAAAGAGGCGAACTCCGTGTGGGTTTTGAATCCGGCTACATGCCTTTTGAAATGACCAATAAAAAAGGTAAATTCATGGGGTTTGACATTGATATGGCCAAAGCTCTGGCAAAATCGATGGGCGTAAAATTCGTACCGGTCAATACACAATGGGACGGTATTATCGCGAGCCTCATGACCGATAAATTCGATGTGATTATCGGCGGAATGACCATCACCCAGAAGAGAAACCTTCAGATAACCTTTAGCGACCCTTACATCGTGATTGGCCAGACCATTCTTGTAAACCTCAAGCATAAGGGAAAAGTCAAATCCTACAAGGACCTGAACCATAAAAAATATGTTGTTACAGGCCATCTCGGTACAACCGGGGAACAAGCAATAAAAAAATATATCTCAAAAGCAACTTATAAAGGATTTGAATCCCAGACAGAAGCCGCCCTGGAAGTCCTGAACGGCAATGCGGACGCAATTGTATATGACCTCCCCTTTTGCGCCGCCACCTATGAAATGCAGGGTAAAGGGAAAGTCTTCTTCCTGGATAAACCGTTTACTTTCGAACCCCTTGCAATGGCAATCAACAGAGGGGATCCTGATTTCTTGAACTTCTTAAACGGCTTTATCCGACAGTATAAAAATGACGGCAGATGGCAAAGAGCCTATGATAAATGGCTTGCTAACACCAACTGGAAAAAAGAAGTAAAAAAATAATTATAATTTGATAATAAAAAAACAGGCCGGTGGAAATTCATATTTCTGCCGGTTTGTTTTTAATCTGTACAAAAAACAACAGGATTATTAATCATAAAATGGAACAAAAAACCAATATTGACCGTTTAAGTCAACCGGGCAAGTTCTATGTCTCGGTAGCGGCTTTTATTTTGGTAATTATCTCAATCATTCTTGCATTTTGGTTTGCCACGGTTCTAATAGAGTATCAATGGCGCTGGTACCAACTCCCAAAGTATCTTATCTATATAGATGATGTTCAGATTATTGCTGAATCGGATGGGGAAGTGGATGAAATAAAAATCAAGGGTGACCAAGCCGATATCATTATTGCCTATGATAATGTGAAAGAAACATATACAGTTCCGCTGAAATCCTATGATATTGATGAAGGAGAAATGATATCAGAAGGAGATGTCATCGCTGAATATCAGGGTGGATATAAACCGGGTGTGATGTTGATCGGACTTTGGATCACTCTGAAGGTAAGCATATATTCGACCATTTTTGGTATCATCCTGGGGCTGGTCGGCGGTATCATGCGCGTATCAAAAAGCTTCGCATTGAAATGGTTGTCTATCGTATATGTTGAACTGATCCGTGGGACACCTCTTCTGGTTCAGATATTTCTATGGTATTTTGTGATTGGTACTTTGATCAACCAGTTGTTGGCGAAGGTTGGATATAACAATGTAGATCCGGTTTTCTGGGGAGTCGCCGCCCTTTCCGTGTTCACCGGTGCTTATGTCGTGGAGATCGTCCGCGCGGGAATCGAATCAATCCATTTTGGGCAGAAAGAAGCCGCTCGATCACTGGGCATGTCATATTTACAGAGCATGCGGCATGTTATACTTCCCCCGGCAATCAAACGTATCCTTCCTCCCCTGGCGGGGCAGTTTATTAATTTAATCAAAGACTCTTCTTTAATTGGTATTATAGGAATCAGAGAACTGCTCAGGTCAGGCCGTGAAGTCATTATTACAAACCTGACACCTTTTGAAATATTCGCGACCGTTGCAGTTTTATACCTCACGTTAACTTTTACACTCTCCATGTTCGTGCAATATCTGGAAAGAAGGGGGGCGACAAATTGATAGACGTACAAAATATATATAAAACGTTCCATGTTCCCCATGAAGTCAAAGCCCTTGTGGATGTTTCAGTGAAAATCAAAGCCGGTGAAGTGGTGGCTGCAATCGGCCCGTCAGGATCAGGTAAAAGCACCTTTTTAAGATGTTTGAATCGCCTGGAAACAGCGGATTATGGTAAAATATTCATTGATGGCATCGATATTTTCAGTAAAAAAACAAATATTAATTCAGTTCGCGCGGAAATGGGTATGGTATTTCAGTCCTTTAACCTGTTCCCTCATAAATCGGTTTTTGAAAATGTAAACCTTGCACAACGTATTGTCCGTAAACGCTCAAAAGCTCAAGCAAAAGAAAAAACCATGGCCCTGCTGGATAAAGTCGGTATTAGCGATAAAGCCCAGGTCTATCCTGATCAGCTTTCCGGCGGACAGCAGCAGCGTGTTGCCATAGCCCGCGCACTGGCAATGGATCCAAAGGTGATGCTTTTTGACGAACCGACATCCGCCCTGGATCCAGAGATGATCGGTGAAGTTCTTGATGTTATGAAAAACCTGGCAAAAGAGGGAATGACTATGGTTTGTGTGACCCATGAAATGGGATTCGCCAGGGAAGTATGTGATTCTGTCATTTTCATGGATGAAGGGGCTATCGTGGAAATCGGAACACCGGAGCATTTTTTCAAAAACCCGGAACATGACCGGACCAAGCTTTTTCTAAGCCAGATACTTTAGTAAGCTTAGGGCTCACGCAGGTAAGCGTAGCCCCCGAAAATAACGTCATATTTTATGCACCCCAAGGGCATTTGCTTCGCGGCACATCCCGGATTCAGGCCATCCTTCTCCGATGCTCAACTCCAAAATCATCGAAATAGCTCTCTAACCTTGTGGTTTTCTCCACTCTCTTTTGGCAAGACCTACCGATCCGTATTCTGCATTCAGTTGATGTAGAAAAATGAATGGCTGGGATTACAATATGTTCTCCCTAACTCCAATGTATAATATCAGATCAAAATTCAAAAAAAAGGATAACGTATAAAATTTTTAATAGTGTCAAGAATCTTTCGCACTTTTTTGCGAGGTGATTGCTGCAGCAAAATTTTTGCAAGGTTTTGTTGTAATTGCCTGAGAATACAAATTAAATCCTAAGTATTTAATCTTTCGATGCTTTCCTTATAAAATATGTCACGATCTTCTAATCCTTTTAATATAAACCTGACACACTCCGGTTTCCTTCCAATAAATTCCGGGGGGGATATACCTTTTTCTTCGTACAGTCCCTTGGCGAGCATTCTTATTGCCATGGTTGCTGTATATCCGGTGGTTCTTGCCATCGAATGTGTATTTGTTTCCTTATCCAATCGATCAAACAGATCATAGGTATACCTCAGTTTTTCTCCATCCTTGGTTCCTTCAACGATTACTCTCATTACCGTAATATCTGATTCCCCCTCCTTTAACTGCCATTTGGGAAATAATAATTTTGATGTAAACTCTAATGGTGAAATTTTTATACCTTTTATATCTATTTCTTCTTTATTAAAAAATCCGGTTTCTCTTAAAACCGCCATCTTTTCAATATGACCGGGATAACGCAGAGTTTTCTCCTTCATATTTGGCGCATCGATCGTTTCAGCCAGAGTGCGCAAACCATCACTGTTAAATGCCTCCAAGGTTCCTATATTGGGAAAGTCCAAATATTCAGCATCTGATAAAGCCGGTCGAGTAACTAAATTTCCATTTTCAACATAACGAGCCGGACGTGTATATTCTTCTATCACATCGATTGGTGAAAAAACGGCTTTATATTCATAGGGCCATTCCCGAACTTCCGGCAGCCCGCCAACGTAAATTAATGCCGTTTCTGTTTTATCCAATAAATGATCAATATATCCAATCAGTACATTGCTCATTCCCGGCGCAACACCGCAATCCATTATCGCGGTCACATTATTTTTTTTGGCAAGTTCATCCAGTGTAAAAGGATCTTCCGGGAAAAAGGCAATATCTACAACATCTTTACTTGATTCAATGATCGCTTTTAAAGTGTTGTATCCCATGAATCCCGGCATAGCATTTAAAACAATATCAAAATCATTAACAATTTCTTTTATACTTTTTGAATCCGACAGATCTTTTTGAATTGTGGATATTTTATTTTTCACACCAATTTTGTCTAAAGAATCGTTATTTATATCAGCAAGCGTTATATCAAATTCCGCATCTTTGGCTAAATCTATTGCCATGGGGCCACCAACCAATCCGGCGCCAAGAATTAATATTTTCAATTATTTACTCCTTTCTTCTGGTATTTACTATATTCAATAGAGAATCAAAGTATTTACGAATACAGAAAATAAGCTATAGTGCAAAAAAGAATTGGGTATAAAATCTTGCTTTTTTGAGAGCCAGTATATGTGCAGGACACTTGTGTGTCAAGGAGCTTGTGAGCACAACATATTGACTTGACTTGATCGGAGATAAGGAGCATCCGCGGTTTGTCTTACTCAAACGGGATCACTAATTAAAAAAACAATCACGAAAACACGAAATAGAGAAAGCACGAAATTATAATTTTATCTTTTTCGTGTTTTCGTCCTTTAGTGCTTTCGTGATAATTTTTTTCTTTTCAGGCTTGTCCTGGCTATGATTGTAGATTTATTCTTGCCTCTTAATTTCCTACACGATATCCATCTGTTCTAAAATACACAACAAAATCAAAATCCACCACATATTGTATGTTAAAAAATAAAACATACTGTCTGTTGTGTTTTTTTCTTTACAACCTAAATTTATCCTGTTATAAATTTAGGGATATAAAATATAGACAAACTTTACAGTATCTCAAAATTTAATTGGAGATCCCTCCATGAAACTTAAAAAACTTGAAATATCCGGATTTAAATCCTTTTTTGAAAAGGAGAGTATTGAATTTCCGGTAGGCATATCGGCAATTGTTGGACCAAATGGCTGTGGCAAAAGCAATGTGGTTGATGCGTTGCGATGGGTTATGGGCGAGCAGAGCGTTAAAACTCTCCGTGGAAAGTCCATGGAAGATGTCATATTTGCCGGTACAAAAGGTAAAATGCCCCTTAATATGGCAGAAGTGTCCTTAATTCTTAAAAACGACAACGGTTCTGCACCGGAAGAATTAAAGGATTTTTCTGAAATTATGCTCACCAGGCGTCTTTATCGATCCGGCGAAAGCGCCTATTTAATAAATAAGCAGCCATGCAGGCTCAAGGATGTACAAAGAGTTTTTTTTGGAAGTGGTCTTGGTGCAAAATCGTATGCCGTTATACAGCAGGGAAATATCGGTGCAATCACTGATGCCGGGCCGGATGAAAGAAGATTTTTCATTGAAGAAGCCGCCGGAACCACAATCTTTAAAAGCAAAAAGATTGAAGCCCTGCGAAAAGTTAAGACCACCAACCAGAACCTTTTACGCATTAATGATATTATTTTAGAAATTAAGCGCCAAATGGCCAGCTTGAAACGGCAGGCAAGAAAGGCGGAACTTTTTAAAACCCACCAGGAACGTATCAAACAACTCGATGTTTGCCTGACACTTTTGCATTATGATGATTATACACAAAATATTGATGAAGCAGATTCTCTGTTAAAAGAGTTGAAGGATGCAGACATATGTCATTCAACACAACTTGAAAAGCTTGATCTGGCAATTGAAGAAATAAAACTGCAGCGCTGGGAAAAAAATCAGGATATATCGAAGCAAAAATCAAAAAAATATGAAATGCAGCGAGATATTGACAGAATTGAAAATGATCTTGCTCATTTCAAAAAAGATGTTGAAAGGCTTGCCATAGAAGCTTCAGAACTTGAATCGGCAAGCAAAGAACAGAAAGAAAAAAGAAGCAAAATAGAATCTGAAATTAGCCAGTGTAATAATCAGAGTATCATTATAAAAGAGGAAATTGATGAAACAAAGATAATACTCGAAAAAATGAAGTCTGATTCAGCCGGCATAAAAGAACAATTGTCTGTGCTTAACCGGGAGCTTGGAACCTGTAGCACAGAGCTTGTGGACAAAGTGGCCCTGGAAGCCAGAAATAAAAATATCTATCAAAATGCCTCAAGTAACAAAGAAAACCTTAAAAGGCGTCTGAAAAGGGCAAATGAAGAAGAAGCAATCGCAAAAAAAGAGGCTGCCGACGCCTTGAAGAGAGAAACCAGAGCAAAAGAGCAGCTTGAATCTTTAAAACAGAAAATCAACGATCTTTCAAATCGCATTGAAATAACAGGCAAACAACTCGATGATAGAAGTAAGATACTGGCCGGCCATGTAAAGCATGTACAGACCCTTGAATTTGAACAAAACAATATTAAATCAAACTATGCTGCCTTAAAGAAAATGGAGGACGGCTTTGAATGGTACAAGGACGGCGTGCAAGCAATAATGAAAGTGCATAGCACAAAACCTGAGGGCGAAAACTCAAGCATCGACAAAAAAACCTCCAAACTGCAAAACGATGTCATATGCCTGCTGGCGGATATTATCGATCCAAAGCCAACCTTTGCAACTGCAGTGGAAGCCGCACTTGGAGAATCCTTGCAGTATATATTAGTTAAGGATCAACAGGCGGGCCTTGATGCTGTGGACTATCTTCAGTCTAACAGCGCCGGCCGCAGCGGATTTATTCCAATTTCAACTATCAGGCAAATTGAATATGGGCAGCAGAAAAAGCCCGTTCCTTCAAAACTTCTTTTAAACCATGTCTCAGTAAAGGAGGGCTTTGAAAAGATAACCAGCGCGCTTTTAGGACACGTTATTGTTGCAGACAATATTGAAGAAGCCAAAACAATCTTTAACCGCAACGGGGCACTGCAAACCGTGGTAACTAAAGACGGCGATATACTGTCCCATCAAGGCTTAATAATTGGTGGAAGCAAAGACAATTTTATCGGTATCTTTACTAAAAAACAGGAAATTAGAGATTTAAAGCACAGTATTGATGATTTGGACCGGAAATTGGAATCTGCCCGTGCAGATCAAACCGACATGGAATCGGAACTTCGCATTTTTGAAAGCGACCTGCAAAAACTGATAGAACAAAAAAACAAAGCTGCCAGCCAGGAAGTTGAAGCGGAAAAAGATTTTTACAAAGCCTCTGAGGACTTAAAACACTGCCGACACCATCTTGAAATTGTACGTTTGGAACAACAGCAGCTTATGGGCGAAGAAAGCGATGCTGATGAAGAAATGGAAGAGTACAATAAAGCTCTGTCCGAAATCTCCGATCAGATTATCAGCCTGCAGAAAACAGTTGCGGAAAAATCAACTCAGGCGGACTCTATATCAGCCCAGGTAAACACTTTTGACCAGGAAACCGTCGAACTGAAGCTCAAACTGACCTCTTTAAACGCAAGATTGGAAAACAACAACAATACAGCAAATCGACTTAAAGAATTCCTTGATGATAATGTTAAGCAGCTTGAACAGCTTACTGCAGAAATCAGTCGAAAAAATCAAAAAGGAAGCTCTTTAAAACAGAAAATAAAAGAATTTGAACATAATCTTTACGCTAATTACGAAGATATAAAGATTGTGCAACATGCCATTGATAAAAATGAGGACGATTATCAGAAAATTGATTCAACGCTGAAAGATAGCGATGATAATATCTCAGGCATTCGAAAAAAACGGGAAAAAGTTTTAGAAAAGTTTCGTATGCTTGAACTTGAACAATCCCAGCGACATTTAAAGCGGGAAAATATAGAAAACCGACTGATAGAACGTTATCACATAACTATTTCCGAAATAAAGACGGAAAATGAAAAGATGTCAAAGGAGCTGAAACAGACGGTGAAAATGTCGCCGGATGAAATGGAAGAAGAACTTTCCCGTTTGAAAAAAAAGATAGAAAATTTCAACGATGTTAATCTTAGTGCCATAAAAGAATATGAACAGCATAAAATCAGGTTCGATTTTCTTTCCAAACAACACGACGATCTTGTAAAAGCTGTTGAAGACCTTCAAAAAGTCATCAGAAAAATTGACAGGATTACTCAAGATCGATTTATGAATACGCTAAACTTGGTTAATGAAAAACTTTCTGAGGTGTTTCCGCGGCTTTTTGAAGGCGGAACAGCCAAGCTTGTGCTTTCACAGCCGGACAACCCTCTGGAAACAGGTGTAGAGTTTATGATCCACCCGCCAGGGAAAAAACTTACAAGGATGAGTCTTCTTTCGGGTGGGGAGAAAGCACTATCCGCCATTGCCTTTATTTTTTCACTCTTTTTAATCAAACCTACATCTTTCTGCCTTCTGGATGAAATTGACGCTCCCCTTGATGATGTTAATGTTTATCGTTTTAATGACCTGCTACAGCTTATTGGTAAAAAATCTCAAATTGTTATGGTAACGCATAACAAGAGCAGCATGGAGTTTGCCGACACCCTTTTCGGAATTACAATGGAACAAAAAGGAATTTCAAAGGTTGTTTCTGTAAACTTTGAACAACAAGAAGAAATGCCAAACTAATTTTGATGGCGTCGTAAAAAGTCACATCTACTGCGTTGGTGCGGTTTTTCAGGAACTCAACATACTTGTATGTATAGTCTTGTCCCTGAAAAACCCTTACGCTTTTTTATCCCGCTGATTTTTAGCGGGGGTATATGAGCCTTGAAACGATGCCATCCGGCGCTTATTCAAAGATTTTTTATGAGACCGTAAATTTTACAGGATTTCTATGGCTATAAACTGGCTAAAAAAAAAGGCTCCGAAAGATAAGGAAGAGCTACCGGATCGGGAAACTGTTTATTTCAAACGTCTGAGAGCGGGTCTGTCCAAGACCCGCGAAATTCTTACAACCGATCTTGAAGATCTTTTCGCAAAAAAGAAAAAAATAGATGATGACCTGCTGGAGGGGCTTGAGGAACTTTTGATAACCTCAGATATGGGTGTTCAGACATCCGTGGACCTTATAGAGCGTATCTCCGGCAAATCTTCAAAAATAGCAGATGCTGATGAGCTGAAAAATTCGCTTAAAGAGGAGATACTTTCATTTCTTGATGCACAGACTACAGTTCATGATAAGATTACCGGCCGTCCACATGTTATTATGGTAGTCGGTGTTAACGGAACAGGGAAAACCACCAGCATCGGCAAGCTTGCTGCAAGATACACTTCTGCCGGTAAAAAGGTACTGGTTGCTGCAGCCGATACTTTCCGGGCTGCAGCGGTTGAACAGCTTGAGATATGGGCTGATAGGGCCGGCGCAGACATCGTTAAACAAAAAGAAGGGACAGACCCAGCCGCAGTTGCATACGACAGCATTCAGGCCGCAATAGCCAGAGATTGTGATATCGTGCTTGTCGACACTGCAGGAAGGCTTCACACCAAAATAAACCTGATGGAAGAATTAAAAAAAATAAAACGGTCTATTTCAAAAAAACTCCCTGGAGCTCCCCACGAAATTCTGCTCGTCCTTGATGCAACAACGGGTCAAAACGCATTATCCCAGGCCAAATTATTCAACGAGGCTCTTGATATCACGGCAATTGCCCTTACAAAACTTGACGGAACGGCCAGGGGCGGGGTTGTTGTAGGTATTTTTACTGCTCTAAAAATTCCTCTGAAATATATCGGGGTTGGAGAACAAATTGAAGATTTGCAGGACTTTGATCCTGTACGATTTGTCAATGCTTTGTTTTAAAGGTTTCAAAACAGTTTCTTGCTATTCAATACGCTACATACACTGCCAATACTTATCTTTCGGCAAACTATTGATGCAAATGCTGCTTTTTAGCGGGTTTGCTGTATTTTTTTTAAAAAAAGTGCCTGAAAATGCAGAATTCTGTTGACATGAAAAATCACCTACTATATTGAAATAGGCAAACAGGCTATTGGCTTATGTTTATCTGCTATTAATTAAAAAAAAGGGGGAAAAGAAGAATGACAAAAGCAGAACTGGTTGACAAGATGGCAAAGGACGCAAAAATTTCCAAGGTTGCAGCAGCTAATGCATTGAACTCTTTTATGGCCAACATCACAAAAGCGCTGAAGAAAAAAGACGGAAAGGTTACTTTGGTCGGCTTTGGTACTTTTGCAAAAATCCGTCGCAAAGCACGTAAGGGCCGCAATCCACAAACAGGCGAGCCGATTAAAATTAAGGCATGTAATGTTGTAAAATTTCGCGCAGGCAAGAAACTTAAAGACGCTGTGTAAACAAATTTAAAAGCGGTTTATTTGATTTTCAAATAAACCGCTTTTTTTATTTCAATATGTTATTTTAAATTCTTCAAACTCGCCTGTATAATCTTCCCAATTTACGTTCGTCTTTTCAACTTTTGCAGGCGGTGAGCCTTTCCGGCACCACTCAAGAATTAAATCAACACTCTTTATGTCTCCTTCAAACAGGGCTTCGACGGTTTTGTCGGCTTTATTTCTTACCCACCCTGAAACACCATAAAGTTGCGCAGCTTTAAGCGTCTCCATTCTGAAACAGACACCTTGTACTCTTCCGCTGATTATTACATGGGCTCTTTTTTTATCTTCCATGTTTCACCTCTCATCTGTTATACAAGGCTTTTAT
>RCNF010000545.1_pt1 | contig 20383 bp, 15 predicted proteins | sample 2041311 | NCBI WGS metagenome assembly RCNF01 (sample SAMN09708228, study PRJNA481090) | Marine sediment metagenome, whole genome shotgun sequencing project. | biome: marine sediment; feature: ocean; material: sediment; isolation source: Sewage treatment plant 2 marine sediment (STP2) ... | reverse complement strand
TATCCAGTCCTTTGCCGGCTGGCTCTACGCCGACAAGTTTTACTTCTTCATCATCAAGGAAAGCGGTAAACAGGCCGATGGCGTTGGAACCACCGCCAACACAGGCAGTCACGATATCAGGCAATTTTCCCTGCCTGGATAAAAACTGCTCACGTGCTTCGCGGCCAACAATACTTTGAAAATCACGGACCATTTTGGGAAAAGGGTGCGGCCCGACAACTGAACCAATAGCATAAAAATAATTAACTGGATCCTTAAGGTATTCTTCAAAGGCGCTGTCCACTGCATCTTTAAGGGTTCGCGTACCTCGCGTGACAGGCACCAGCTTGCAACCAAGGATTTTCATTTTAGTGACATTCGGGTGTTCTTTTTTTATGTCGATTTCACCCATATGAATTTCACAGTCGATACCGACCAGTGCGCAGGCTGATGCAAGTGCAACACCGTGCTGACCGGCACCGGTTTCTGCCAGTACCTTGGTTTTACCCATGTATTTGGCCAGTAGCGCTTCACCCAGACAGTGATTGATTTTATGTGCGCCGGTATGGTTGAGATCTTCACGCTTGAAAAAGAGCTGTGCGCCGCCACATTTTTCGGTTAAACGGCGGGCCAGGTAGAGGGGACTGGGACGACCGGTATAGTCCGCATTAAGCATGGCCAGCTCCTCCTGAAATGCCTCAGTCTGACGAACCTGGTCATAGGCATCATTGATGTCATCCATGATCTGCTTCAATTCCGGCGGTATAACCTGACCACCATATTCTCCAAAATAGCCTTTTTCATCAGGCATGGGCGCAAAATCTACTGACATACTATCCCCCTTAGTTAAGTAGTGCTAACAGCAAACAGGGATATTAACGCAATTGAAGAAATATTGAAGCACAAGATTACTGCCAAAAAACTTTTTTATTCATCCGCAAATGAACGCAAAAGACGCAAATGTAAAAGAAAAACTCATAAGGCGAATGAAAAAGGATACTGTTGATTCAGGACAAGACGTAAATACATCTATGTAGGCCCGACATCCGCTCCCTGCGGCTGACAGATTTGATTCAAGAGCGTCCTTTTCACCAGTCTCTGTAATAATGGTTTTTTTTGCGTCTTTTACTACGCGCCTCCTGCGCTACGTCCTTCGGACCGTACTAGCGTACGTTCAAAATGCTCCCGGCATTTTAGTGCGTTATTTGCGGACTAAAGGCTTTTGAAAGACAAAAAAGAAATGTATTAAAACAAGTTTTACAAGCCGTTATTCGCGCGATTTTTACCGTGCATTTCTTCAAAATGTTTGTCAAAACCAGCTGGCTTTTCTATGTCGCCGTCATAAATATAGGCGGCAATTTTTTCTGCATCTTGCCTGGTAACAGAAACTGGAGGCATGATATTAAATCGGCGAATTGCGCCGCGCATCAAAGTTTTGCTTGCGTCCTGTTTTTCTACCCAGTTAGCTACCGCAGTAACAAATTCGATTTTATCAGGATAGGGCCCCAGGTAATGCATTCGGACTGCAATGATGGGGGGAGCCACTCGCTTGCTCATGTCCATGCCGCCGGTAGCACCGTGACACGCTGAACAATAAGTCCTGTATAATTTTTCGCCCTGTTCTATATCGTTACCCGCCAGCACAGCTTGCGACAGAAAAATAAGAGTTAGTAGTAAAATTGATTTCATCTAAGCACCTTTATGTAAACTATATAATAAGTCATAAAGGCAACTCATTACTAACCTTTTTTCTGTGCGATATAAGATTCCAGATCTTGTTGTGTCACAATGCCTACTGAACCAGCAACAAATTTTCCTTCAGGATCAATAACATATGTAGTTGGCAAAGCTGGAACCTTACCCAGCGGGGTGACGCGAACAGGCTCAGTGTTAAGCACGGTGTAAGGAATAGGTTTATCACTAACAAATTCTTTTAAATTATTTCTTTCGATCAACTCAAAACTAATACCCACAACAACCATATCACTGTTTTTGTTGTTTTCATGAAAACTGATTAATTCAGGCATTTCCTTCATACAGGTTGAACACCACGTGGCCCAGTAGTTAACGACTAGCCACTTGCCTTTAATACTGGTCCATCGATTGTATCTGGCCATTTATATCTGGCAGTTCATAATCAACTGCCCTGGCCTGTAAACTCCAGACTTGCAAGGCAAAACCCCGCAGTGAAAATAACATAAACAAAACAAACTTTTTCTTAATCATTTTTGTTGCCCATTTTTATTGCCAGTTGATTCTTATAGTTAAAGGCAACTCTATTAATTCTGAACAAGATGCTCATTGATGAGACATGTGACATGTGACATGGATGTTGCGTTAATAAACCTAAGCATGGAATTAATAGAGTTACCCTTAAATTAGATTCTCTCTGGTTACCCCATCCCTGCTAGCCCTTTCCTGGGTGATAACCAGAGAGAAAACTCTATAACATGTTCAGTGTGTTTATTACAGCATGGTGTACCAGAATTGAACACCCTCATTCAACTTTGTAGCTGAGGTATCCAGCGCAAACTGCACGATATACTGAAGATCACTGATAATGTCTGAAGCGCAACTTAACCGTCTGCACAATTAATTTCCAGTAAGCTGTTCGTCTGAATTCGTGCGTTTTGAAATTTAAAAAAAGCTATTTATTTCAGCTAGATTCATGCAACATAAATTAGATTCGTACGAAAACGTACGAGCTGATTTTGCTTTATAGAGTGACTGGCTGGATGCTAGTGAAACGGTGCCTGTGGAATTGACTCAAAAAGCCATCAGTTACTATGTGATGCAATACCGGATAATAGCTGGCGAAATTTATCCAGTGCTTCCTTCAATTCCTTGCGCTTAACCGTTGTGGATTTTTTCATTTTTCGCAGAACGAATTCAGCCGTATCAATTGCTCTCTGACTGCGCGGGTTTTTCGGGCAGAGTTCAATATTCAGGTATTTATCCAGTGTTCGGGTTGTTAGCGTTGACTTGTCCATGTATACCGGCCAGATTTTACTTTCTTCTGCCAGATCAAACTTGCTCTTGCCAAGATCACGCTCCCAGCAGGCCAGTGCCAGATTCATTACTTTGACAACATGTTCCCGTAGCAAGGATTTCTGGCTGTTAGATTCTGTATTGTTAATGTCCGGTAAACCGAGATTACCCAGCCCGGACATTACTCCCGGATTATCTTTAGCAAAAGCCAGAAGATTACTAAGCGTTTGCTCCACAGCATTCAGTCGCTGGTCATTTTGTGATGAAGGTATTTTTTCGTCTTTAAGTGTTGAGTTCAAGCCAATGGCAAAACCGCTATGCCCCATCACGTCCACCGTATTGATGATGGCATCACTCTGGAATATATGGCCATCTTTATGTTTACAGTTAAGCTTTATGCGTAAACTACCCTGTTGCGCACTGTCTATTTCAGCAACTTTTTTCAAAAGTAAGCTTATATCGTCAGAAAACAGGTCAGCGAAATCCAGGTCGATAATTTCATCACTGCTATAAGCAAATAAACTGGTTGCGCCTTTATTAAAATATATCGCATCGTTATCCTGATCAAAACACATTAATGCACTGTCATCCAGATCGAGTAAGCGTTGTAGATCATTGTTACGCATTCTCACCTGGTTTGTCATCGAGTTGAAAGCATCGGCAAGAATGTGAAACTCTCTCAGGCCTTTGTTATTAACCGTTAATTCCAGTTTGCCATGCGTTATCTGTTCCATATCAGCTATCATACGGCTGACTGGCAAAAACAGAAATTTGTTAAACAACCATAGAGCGAATAACAGCGTGCTAAGCGACAATAACAGGAAACTACTGATAGACACTGCCTGCGTTTTCTCCATTTTTTTGTTCAGTACGTCAATATTTTCATAACCGACGACCCTGAATGCAGGCGTACCATCGGATGCGTGTAAGGTGAATTCGACAGGCAGATGACCCTCCGTGATTGTCTGTTCATTTGAATTTACCTGTTCACCCGACATGGAATAAATACGCACCGGTGTTTTTGTGATATTGCCGATATCCGACAGGTTAAACACCGGGTTAACAATAATTTCCAGGTACCCCACGGGTCGTAGACCACCAAGCGGTACCAGGGTAGAAAATAGCGGACCTTGGGCAGACATCCACAGGGCATCAATTGCTTTCAGGCGGTCGGAAGGTTTTCTATTATTGATGACCGCTACTATATAATCAGCAAGTTTGTTACTCAGGTTTTCAGGTCCTGTGCTGCTTTCACCAATAAGTTCGAACGCCAGGTCATAGACCCTGATTTTTTTCAGATCAATTTCAGAGAATCCAACAAAACCATTAATAAACGGGTCATCAAGCAACTTAAGCAGGTATTTTTTATCAGCGGCCACATTTACCGCTCTGATCGAATATTTGACCGTCGAAATCAATTCACTGCTGTGTCCCAGTTTCATACCCAAATCAAAAGTGTGGCTTTTCACTTTCTTCAGCATCTCCTGAGAGGCGACCTCAATCACACGCGACAGACTGTTAATCTGTGCATCCAGTGCAGTCTGTTTAAAGTAGCTACCGGCTAGCAGAGTAAGGAAGATAGCAATAAAACCAATCATGCTAAAAATAGCAATGGTAGTGGACTTAATTGAAAGTGAATCAATCTTCATGAATACATTGCAGGCGTGTCACGCTTTAATCCTTTGCAGTTAAACAAGACTAATCAGTAACTACGGGCAGGCGTTTTTCTGTCCATTCCTTCCAGCCACCCCGGAACCAGACCAGATTAGTGTAACCCCAGTTTTTTGCTTTTTTGATCGAGTCAGCACTTCTAATGCATCGTAAGCCATTGCAGTAGAAAAGGACTGTTGTGGATTTTCCCGGTGAAACACGTTCCAGGTCTTCAGGTTTTAATTGCGTATTCAGGATGTTTATTGCACCTTCAATATGACCTTTCTGATACTCCGCTTTCTTGCGTGAGTCGATTACAATCAAATCTGGCCTGGCAAGAATTAGCTCAATCACCTCTTCAGCAGAAACGACAGTCACATCTTCAATGTTTTCAGGCGCATACGGCTTTTGTTCAGCAAACAGGGCAGTTGAGAACAGTATTGAAATACTGGCAAAAGTTATTGTTTGATAATACTGAGTGATAAAAAGATTAAACATTTTAACAGCCACTGATTTTTAGAATATATCGCCTATTATACAATGGTTTTCACGAACCTGAAGCTTGCCAAAAAAGGGAGCCATGATTTGTTCTGAGCAGCAAACATACATAGATCCGAACGCCTGTTGTCAGTCATGAACGGACTGTCAGACCAAACAAAAACGGCTCCCAAAGGAGCAGCGTTTGATTATTTTTTATAACGTTATGCTTTCTTTCTTCTAGCAATACCTATCAAACCGATAAGGCCAGAACCGAAGAGCCAGATAGCTGCAGGAACAGGAACCGCGGTGATGGTAAAATTGTCGTAGGCGATCGAGTATACGGCTGATTGAGAGTTTCTTAGGCCAACATCAATCTGTCCCACGTCGAGGGTAGTCGTCCAGGTATAGGTCGCCCAACCATCCGTAGTAAAGACGGCATTGCTAGACGAGAAGACGCTACCGGCGAACAGCTGGAAGGCACCATCAAGGAGTGGCCGGGGTATTGTGGGGGAATTGGAGAGGTTGACTGTGCCGGTCAGGGCATTCGCATCAACCGAAAATTCATAGAGTCCGGCAGTCGAGATATCCACAGTTTGGCTTTGCATAAAGGCATCCGCACCGGCATAGGTAATTCCAAAGCCAGTGCCCTCGGGGGCAAGGATAGTCTCAGTAGATGTTACAAGATTATTCGCCACAGGCGTGATCCAGGTCCAATTCGCCGTACCTCCCGTATTAGCTAGTTCGGCGTCATTTGATAACGTCCAGCCAGTCTGGTCGTTGAACCCGCCATTGATGACCGTTACTGCCGATACCTGAGTGCTGGTGGCAACACTAACTGTCAAAGCCGAAGCGCCGAGGGCTATCTTGATAATTTTATTTATTTTCATGATTATTTCACAACCAATTTAAGTTTATTAATTTCAGTTACGTACAAATGTACACACACGATAAATATAGGCACAATTAATGCCACTATTTATAATGCATTGATTATATTGGCATACTTTATTGGAATGGACCATGGGACACGTATTAAAAACTAATTATGTAAAATTTCCTGACAACATATTTAAATAAAGATGGGCGAAACTGAGAGAGTGAAACAGGGTCTTGCAAAATAACATTGCAAATAAAAGGGGCGTGCGGCCGAGCAAGGTCTATAATTCCAGCGGGTGAAAGCACCGCTCTGGCAAGGTAGATCAACCATCAGATAGTAAACATCGGGCAGGCGCAGGTAACGCTAAATGTTAAGCACGGTGGGCGCAAGGCAACAGGCCGTAAGCTGAAGTGATTTAACCTCGTAAGTTTCCAAACAAGCAGGGCGACAAGTACCCTACTGTTAGTATTTGCTTTTTTAAAGTGTAAAGAACACCATACAAAATGCAGGTTTTGAGGCTAAATCCTTCTGGAAATCTTTACAGTCACTGAACAGCTGCAATAGGTCGGAAACTACCATACAAGCATAAACCGCGTTATTTTAAGTAAACCTTTGGGTGTAAACAATTTCGACAGGGAGCTGACAGTCTGAAATGGGTCGGTTAACGACCTTCAAGCGATTAATTATCGCCATTACAACTCTGCGGTCGCTTACCGGCACACACTGCGTGAAAACTCAATTTGTAAACTGCACAATAAATAGTGGCTTCATCGAATGATTGTGAGGCCACTATCGGTATTCAAGGAGGGGCTATGTTATCCCCACAATTTTATTAATTTCGAGTTTTCACACACTCCGGGCCATGAGCAGACCGTCATAAGTTTTTATTATGTCCCAAACTTACCATGCAAGATCCCTTTACTTTTAATGTTAAGTTAAATTTTTAGCGTTCCGATGAATTATTCGGGTTAACTCCAGAAATAAAATCGGCAGCCATTAAGACTGCCGCAATCATGCTATAAATTAGTTTTTACTTTAAGGTAATGTTAATGCTTTAATTAACTCATGTAGCGAGTCCCATGTGATTTCAATATCAGCCTTGAAATCTTCCCATGTTTCATCACCGGCCTCTTTTAGTAGCTGAAGTTTTTTATGGGCGGCTTCTAGCTCCAGTTTCACTTCTTTGATTAACGTGTAGTACTCAAGCTGCAAAATGGTTTCTTCTTGATCGGCTTTTTCCTTAAAGACCTCAAGCCTGGTTTTCCACTCATCAAGCTGTGCCTGCATATTCTTTTCATATACGTCTCTTATACTCATATTTATTCCTATGGACTATTCGGGTTAATGCAGCATTGCTAAATAACTGTTCTCAGCCTCATTTGTGGTTTTTGAAAGATTTTTTTGTTTGACATTTTAATCACCTCCTTTTAACCATTTATCACTCTTTACACTACATCTCTAACATGATTTTGGTGGCTAAACATTGATAGCCATCAATCTTTAGATGTAAAGTTTATAGCGTTTTTTAAAGAGCCATGACGAGTGTGAGAAACTGATTTTCAGGCATAAAACTCCTGTTCGCCACTTCTAGAGATGCATCATTTAACAATCATATATAGATAAACTAAAGTTGTAGTTACAAAGCGCACACAAGTATATTAATCTAACACGTCATTCTGTGACCGATTTTACTATAAATAAACAACAGTCAAAGGTAAGTTATGGCAACAAACATACTATCCGGCAGTTGCTTATGTGGGGAAATCACCTATCAATTCGGTGAAGACATTAAAGTGTTTCAATACTGCCATTGTTCTCGCTGTCAAAAATTTACGGGGTCTGCTCACGCATCAAATATAATTATTGATCCAAAAGACTTTCAGTGGCTTAGTGGTGAGGATTTGATTGGACGATTTGAAGTTGCAGAAGCGAAGCACTTTGCTACATCTTTCTGTAAAAAATGTGGCTCTTCTCTCCCGTGGTTAACTAAAAGTGGCAAGGCCTTTATCATCCCTGCAGGAACCTTAGATGATACACCGGCGATCAAACCTAAACATAATATCTATTATTTAGACAAAGCCGAATGGTACGTAGACGTCTGTAATTTGGTCAAGTACGACGAGCTGCCTGTTAAGTAATACTGATAGTATGACTTGGTTTATCTAGAACAACTCAGTAATAGTTCTGATAAACGAAGTGTCTCTGGCTTACCTACATAACTTACCTGCGCCAAAAACAATTCTGCTGTGGCTTGCGCATCTGCCAGCGCATTATGTTGAACGCCACCGGGTAAACCATAACGTTGGCGGCACTGCGCCAATCGAAGTCCATTCATCTTACCTTGTACATGCAAACGCCTTTTTTCTATGGCCATGGTATCAACGTAACTAAACAACAGCGGACAACGAAAAGTTTCTATCGTCGCTTTTTGCAAAAAACGCACATCAAGCGGCGCATGATGAAACACCAGCACTGATCCAGGTATCTGCTTCATCAGTAACATTAGAACAATCGCCACACTTTTAGCACCGGCGATGTTGCTGTCGAGCAAACCATGAATCTTACTGCTATCCCCCGTGCCTCTATCTGCATGAATAAGAAGATGTTTTGCGCTCGAGTTTACGATGCGTCCTCGCTCTATAAGCACCCAACCGATACTGAGTAACTGGCATTTCTTCGGATCAAGACCACTCATCTCGCAATCAAGCACTAAAAAACGCGTATCAGGAAATAATTGAGACGAGGAAATAATCGGAGCCTGATAAAGCGTTTGCAGAGGCGTGTTATCGGCCTCCTGCCTGTAGCGATATTGCTGGTAACGATAAGAAAGGTTATATAACACCGCCACCAAACCTTGTTCGCATTGCGGCCTGCGCATCACGAACTACATTAAAAGCATCTTTCAGTTGATGCCGAACCAATGGCGATAATTCTTTTGGATCTGAATAATTATTAACAGTCATGCCTTCGCGAAACTGCCTGCCCTGTGCGCTAAGACGTATACCTGCGATAAACTCATGTGCGTCGATTAAACTGAGCGCCATTTCTTCAGACATCACTCCAGCTTTTTCCATCGCCTGTAAACGCTCGATTGAATTTAACGGTTTTAAGCTGGCAGAAAGCGCATAGTTACGTGCAACATCAACGATAGGGATAGTGCCGCGTTTCTTTAAGTTAAGCGTATGGTTATGATCACCATCACTTTCGAGCACAAATGTTTTAAAAAAACCAAGCGGCGGTGAATTCAGTAATGCATTGTCACACATCATGGCAAGAAAAATGGTATTACTCTTTGCCCTTTCTATTACATATGCCCGCAAAGCTTTTGTAAGGTTCGCGTCACCAGAGATATGACGCATATCAAAAAATATACTGGAGTGCATTACTGCCTTGGGTGATGGCTCTTCAATCCATTTTGCAAAATAACTAATCCACACTTTTAACGGTTGTCGCCACTTTTCATTCCTGGCCATGATATCACCTGGGCAATATGGCATACCGCAATCGGCCAGCCCGTTATTAACAAATTCGGCTAGCCGTTTAAAATAAGCATCGTCAATAGCTACATCATCTGGCAGTAACAGACCGTTATCCTGATCAGAACCCAATACTTGTTCTTGCCTGGCCTGTGAACCAAAGGCTAACCATGCATATTTACAGGGCGGTGCACCAAACTTACGCTTTGCCAGTTTAAGCAAACGCTTGGTTATACCGTCAGAAAATGAAGTAATGATTTTTCCAATTTCTACCGCACGAGCATCACGCTCTATTAACTTAACCACAAGACCAGGTAAGTTTTCGGCAGCGTCACTTAAATCCTCAACGGTATCGGCACGATTAATTGCGCGGATTAACGATAATGGCTCCGCATTATTTTCTCTTAAAATATCACTTAAGGTAAGTATGCCAACAGGGACATTAATCTTAACAACCGGTAGATGATGCACACCTTCAGACATCATTTTCAGGTGAGCATCATATAAGTGGTTACTTTCTTCAACACATTTCGGTGATTTAGTCATCACCTTCGCTACTTTTTTTGTATCCGGCACACCTTTCGCCAACACGCGCGAACGAAGATCACGATCGGTTAAAATACCAACAAGCCTTTCATCCTGTAGTATTAATAAAGAAGAGATATGATGTTGCTTCATCAGGCACGCCGCCTCTCGAATACTTGTCTCAGGACCTGTACTGATGATCTTGCCAGACATTGCATCGCTAACTTTCTGACTTAAATAATTATCATTAATAAATTGTGCAACGGGTAATTCATCCGTCTGTGAATGTCCGATTTTTTTTGAATCGCTCTCCAGTACAGATGCAATTTCACTACTACTTGTACCCAGAGACCACAGTGCATAATCTGTTATTTCGTAATACAAACAATCTTCAAGCACGATCACACGAGATGGATGTTCAGTTTGATTATCAATCACATCAGTTAGCAGATAATCACCACTGCTGAGTCGATCTACCAGCTCGCCCTGCCCCGTTCTTATCTCCAGACTACCTGAACGTACAACTATCATTCCAACCTTATGTGCATTATCAGCTGAGTTATCAATACTAATTTCACTTCCTGATTTATTGAAAGCGACAAAGATGTTGGAACTTACATACTCGAGTTGAGTTTGTGATAGTTGATCGAATGGCGGGTGCTGGACCAGGAACGCCTGCACATCATTTGTTTCACTAACCATAACGATTATTTTTCTGGCAATTGTTTTTCATCTGACTCATAAATAGTAACTTCAAAACCTTATCTACACATTGCTTTAAATTGCATATCTGAATTTTTCATTTTATCGCATAGTCAATAGAATTATTAATAACATGTATCAGTAAACCTGTAATAGAAAAATCTCAAATACCGGACACTATTAGTTTGAAAAGTTTTCTTGCGAGAAAGATGTTTCATATTCAATAAAAATTGTTGTGGTTTCTGCATAATAAACAGTATCGGAAATACTTACTGCTAAACGTATAATGCTGTTATCAGAAGGGACCTCGTCGAAGCTTGCGGACCAGACACCCGGTTGCTCCAGGCTCGCCAGCATCGGCGTCGGTTCAGCGTTTACAGTTTCATCGCCAGAATCATCCACAAATGATAGCAATGCATTCTGTAACGGTATAACTGAACTCAGAAATACGGTAGCTCGGCTGTTATCAATAATTTCGACACGAAGTTTAACTTCAACATCACCATTCTCGAGAGTACATGACCCGCTCTTATAGCGACAATTTGATTTAGCTGCAAGTTTGTAGCTACTACCAGCAACTGCTGTATGCGGTTTCTCTGATACCGCTTGATCTACTGCAAAATAAGCAATAACCGCCAGTACAGGCGCAATGAACATCGCCAGTATCAGGTGTTTATTCTTTAGAAAGTCCATATGGGATTACCTATGAGCTGCCTACGAGCTGTGTGAGTAAAAGAGTAGTTCGCATACGTCAAACTATACCTTACAGAACATTAAAATGCGAAAAGCACACGGACAGAACGCCCGCGTGCTTTTTATAAACATGAGTAAACTTTTTTAGTGACTATGTGCGCTACTCGCCCCTGCAGGTACACGTATATCTTCAACCATATGTTGAATGTGATCAGGTGGTGCTGGTGTCATCTTCGAAACAACATAGGCCACACTGAAGTTTACAACCGCGCCCACTGCACCAAACGCATTTGGCTCAATGCCCATAAACCAGTTTGGTTTCATGTCACCTAAGAAGGCGGTACCGGGAACAAACATAATACCTTTGTGCTGGAACACATAAAGTAGCGTGACAGAAATACCAGCAATCATACCTGCAATAGCGCCTTCCTTGTTCATATTCTTACTGAAAATACCCATCATCAGTACAGGGAAGATGGAAGATGCAGCAAGTCCGAATGCCAGTGCCACCGTTCCCGCAGCAAAATCGGGCGGATTAAATCCCAGGTAACCAGCTAAGCCGATAGCACCTGCCATCGCTAACCGACTGGCGAACAACTCCTGCTTCTCGTTAATATCCGGTCTAAACACCCCTTTCAATAAATCATGTGAAATGGATGAGGCTATCGCCAGCAACAAACCTGCGGCGGTAGATAGCGCAGCAGCAAGACCACCTGCAGCAACCAGGGCAATTACCCAGTTAGGTAAACCAGCTATCTCAGGATTTGCCAGCACCATGATATCTCTATCAACTTTCACCATTTCGTTAGTGACTGGATCTGCAGTATATTCAACCAGACCATCGCCATTTTTGTCTTCAAATTTCAACAGACCTGTTTTCTCCCAGTTTTTAAACCAGCTTGGACGGTCGGCATAAACAAGATTTACACCAGGCTCTGGCTGAATGGTTTCGTGTAAGTTTAAACGCGCCATCGCAGCTACAGCAGGCGCTGTCGTATAAAGAATAGTGATAAAGATTAGTGCCCAACCGGCAGACACACGCGCATCACTCACTTTTGTCACTGTGAAGAAACGGATGATTACGTGGGGCAAACCCGCAGTACCAATCATTAGAGACAAAGTATAAACAAAAGTGTTTAAGGTACCCAGTCTCGTAAGTGTCGTGTACTCAGCAAAACCGAGTTCCGTCACCACCTGATCCAGTCGATCCAGCAGATAGGTTTCTGTACCCACCATCATACTACCCAAACCTAACTGTGGAATTGGATTGCCGGTCAGGTTCAGCGATATAAAAATTGCAGGAATGGTATAAGCAAAAATAAGAACACAGTATTGTGCAATCTGGGTATAGGTAATACCTTTCATGCCACCTACAACCGCGTAAATAAATACGATGCCCATACCAATTGACAAACCTAATTCATAACTCACTTCCAGGAAGCGCGAGAATGCAACGCCGATACCTTTCATCTGACCGATTACATAGGTCACCGATGCAACAATCAAACAGATTACTGCAACAATACGTGCAGTTTTTGAGTAATAACGATCACCAATAAATTCTGGCACGGTAAACTTGCCATATTTACGCAGGTATGGTGCCAGCAGCATCGCTAACAATACGTAGCCACCCGTCCAGCCCATCAGGAAGACAGAACCACCGTAACCAAAGAAAGCAATCAAACCTGCCATCGAAATAAACGATGCGGCTGACATCCAGTCGGCGGCAGTCGCCATGCCGTTAGCAATCGGATGAATGCCACCGCCAGCGATATAAAACTCACTGGTTGTTCCAGCACGCGCCCAGAAAGCGATGCCGATATAAATCGAAAATGTTATACCTACGACAATAAATGTTAATGTTTGCAGTTCCATGACGCCCTCTTATTTCTCGTGTACATCGTATTTACGATCAAGTTTGGCCATCAGCCGCGCATAGATAAATATGATCGCAACGAAACCGTACATGGAACCTTGTTGAGCAAACCAGAAACCCAGTTTGTAGCCACCTAGTCGAATAGTGTTTAGTTGTTCGACGAAAACTATGCCGCAGAGATACGATATTACAAACCACACACTTAGTAATATCACCATCAACCTGACATTTTCACGCCAATATGCTGTTCTTTTTTCTTGGTTAAATTCAGCCATTTCAGCCTCCAAAATTTAGCAGTAACTAAATGTAACAGGAGTTACGATTTTTTGAGCCTCGACTTTAGTCTATAGGTAGACTAATGTCTTAATCGCTATACTGGCATTCAGCGTTAAATACAAGAATTGAACGCAACACGCTATTAAGCAACAACTTACATAAAACGGAGCGGACTCTTGTCAGCAGTTACACTTCTTATATCATTGGCCATGTACCTGGCATTGCTGTTCTGGATAGCACGACTTGGCGACCGCCGCCGTTTCAATACCACCGGCTGGGTGCGCCACCCGCTAGTTTATACACTAGCACTGGGAGTTTATTGCACTTCCTGGACGTTTTACGGCTTAGTTGGCACAGCTGCTTCTAGTGGCTGGTACTACCTGCCAATTCTTCTCGGCCCGCTACTTCTTTTTACTTTTGGTTATCCCCTATTACAGCGTATCGCCAGCGTCAGTCGCCAGGAGAATATTCACTCCATCGCTGATTTTATAACCTCGCGTTACGGAAAACGTCGGTCTGTGGCTGTAATCGTCACACTTATCATGCTCGCTACTACAGTGCCGTATATTGCCCTGCAATTAAAAGCCGTCACCGATACGCTGCTCTACAGTGTCGATAATATTGCCTTTGCCAGTCAGGACATGACCCTGCTGGTTGCTGCCGCAATGATATTATTTACCCTGATATTTGGTGCAAACCGACTTGATGTCTCCAGTTATCATTCTGGCATTATGGCGGCGATTGCTTTTGAATCACTGGTCAAACTTTTTGCCTTAATTACAATAGCTGTATTCGCACTAACTCTTTCCGCCGGTTTTGATCCCAGTCAAATAAGTAATAATGCTAATGCTGCGTTTCAACAATCAACCCTCACGCCTTCTTTCTGGGTTCTCACCTTCGTTTCAGCAGCGACAATTTTCTGCCTGCCGCGCATGTTCCAGATTACTTTTGTTGAATGTTTAAGTGAACAGCATCTCAAATTTGCGCGCCGTGGTTTCAGTCTTTATTTAATTGCAATAGCTACAGCTGTTTTCGTGATTTCCTGGGTAGGCAACCAGGTACTTGCCAACACCGATGTCGCCAGCGACACTTACGTACTCGCTTTACCATTGAGTACAGATAATCAACTGCTAACGCTACTCGCATTTATCGGTGGTTTTTCTGCCGCAACCGCAATGATTATTGTGGCATCACTTACCTTAAGCCAGATGCTGAGTAATGATGTGATCCTGCCATTATTAATCAGGCAACAGACAAACCGCAGCCCTATTCCCGATTATTCCCGTGCGCTTATCCTGACACGACGCCTTACAGTTGTTGCTGTCATTCTCATGGCATGGCTGTATCAACATAGCCTGGCTGAAAACGTTGCACTGACAGAGATCGGTCTTATCGCATTTGCTTTAGCCGTCCAGTTGGCACCAGCGATCATCTTCGGGCTTTACTGGCACCGCGGTAATGCCATGGGCACCTTTGCCGGACTGGGCTCCGGCGTACTTATCTGGTTTATAACACTCATGCTTCCTCTGCTGAGTAATGCTGGATTTATTAGTCCAACATTAATAACCCATGGTCTTTTTGGCCTGGATTTTTTACGACCCGACCATCTTTTTGGTCTCACCTTTAGTGATGCTTATACACGTGGCGTGGTGTTAAGTATCAGCGTGAATGTAATTGCTTTTTACCTCGTGTCATCAATGGATAAAACACGCCTCTCCGATAGAATTCAGGCGCTGGCTTTCGTCCACCGAAAACGTTCAGAACAACTTCCAACCATCGATAACTTAAAGATTAACAAAACGGATTTAAGTACGATGTTGACACAGTTCCTGGGCGCGTCCGCCACTGAACGATTACTAAAAAACGAACCACGCCCAGAATTATTATTCGTTAGCTCCAAACTACTCGACCATGCTGAACAAGCACTATCCGGCGTCGTCGGTGTTGCTTCGGCGCGTGCACTGCTATCAAGTTTGAGCAGCGGTGAAAGTCTTGGGGTGGAAGATGTAGTCAATATATTTGAAGAGACTACGCGCACGCTGCAATTTAACCAGGATATGCTTTTTGCTACGTTCGAAAGTATTTCATCAGCGATTAGCGTGGTTAATGCCGACTTAAAAATTGTAGCCTGGAACAAACGTTACGAACAGATGTTCAATTACCCGGAAGGTATGTTACGTGTTGGTAGAGCGACAGAAGATTTAGTTAGATTCAATGCAGAGCGTGGCATGCTCGGTGCCGGCGCAATTGAAGCACAGGTGAATACCCGTCTAGGGCATTTAACTGCAGGCAAACCCTATCGTGTGGTGAGAAATCATAATCAGGGCGTTATAGAAATAAAAGGCAGACCACTACCTAATGGCGGGTATGTAACGACCTATGATGATATAAGCGAATTTGTAAACACGCAGAGTGAACTGGAAAAAGTTAATTTCAATCTCGAACGCCGTGTACGCGAAAGAACAGAAGAAATTGAAAAGATCAATAAATCACTGCGCAAAGAAGTAGAAAAACACAATGTCACAGAAATTGAACTGATTAAAGCGAAATCGATTGCCGAAAAATCAAACGCCAGTAAAACTCAGTTTCTTGCCATCGCCAGTCATGATATTTTACAACCTCTAAATGCCGCCAACCTTTATGCCAGCGCACTACTGGAAAGACCCGATTCCGACGACCCGAAACTAACCGCAAGTCTCCAGCATCTGCATGCTGCCATCTGCTCAGCCGAGCTAATCATTTCCAATTTACTGGAAATATCACGGCTTGATACTGGCTCACTCAAACCCAAATTAAGCCGCTTTGCACTTAATGATGTTTTAGAACCACTAGTTCATGATTTTCGCGTGCAAACCAATGCCAATGTTATTTTTCGCTACCAGCGCACTTCTTTGTGGACAGAATCCGACGCGAAATACCTTCGCCGCATCTTGCAAAATTTCTTTTCTAACGCGGTGAAATATACCAGCAAAGGAAAAATTCTTATCGGTTGCTTACGCCAGGGTGAGCAAATAAAAATATGTGTTTACGATACCGGCCCTGGTATTTCCGAAACACATCAACAACGCATTTTCGACGATTTTTACCGCGTGACAACTAATGTCGACGGCGCCGGACTTGGCCTGGGCATCGCATTACGTTTCTCTCATCTGCTTGGTCATCAGATAAATGTGCAATCCAGTGATAGCAAAGGCAGTTTGTTTTCACTATTAGTACCTCTGTGTGAAAAGCAAATCACACAACAAAGTACATTACAAACATCCAAAATAACTTCTGGATTAGAAAATCTCAACATCTTCTATGTTGATGACGAAGAAAATAATATACACGCACTCGGCACCCTGATGGATAATTGGGGTTGCAAATTTTCTAGCGCAAATGATGTTGCAGCTGCTGAATTATACGCAACAAAAAATCCAGCACCCGATGTGCTTTTAATGGATTATCAACTCGATACTGATGTTAACGGCATACAACTGGCTGATGCCTTGCGCAAACACTGGAAAAACATTCCTGTCTGTATAGTCTCCGCTGCACCGGATGAAGATTTATCGACACGCGTGACCAATCATGGATATGATTTTCTACGCAAACCAATAAAACCCGGTAAGTTACGCGCCTTATTAGAAAAGTATTTACAACGTAAAAAAGCCTGACTGTTGGAAATTGCACGAACAAGTGGACGCTCATAAATTTAGCGCAACATCGAATAAACAGTCAGCAGCAAAACTTGAGAAAGTTACCATGACCGCCTGTTAAGGATCGATTTTTCTCATCCACACATATTTCCCTAAAGTCTACTTTGCTGTGTAAACGAGATGACGCGTTATGTGTGATGATAGTGTTTAATTTAGGAGCCAGCCGAATTCGCATTAAGCGACATTTTGCTGAGCATGATGACTGCCTGTGTGCGATTACTAATACCAAGCTTACGAAAGATTGCTGTGATGTGCGCTTTTATTGTTGCTTCCGTAATGCCCATTTCATAGCCAATCTGTTTGTTCAACCAGCCTTCTCGCAGATAACAAAGCACGCGGAATTGTTGCGGTGTCAATGTTGCTATCTTCGCTGCAAGATCTTTCTCTTCATCATTAACTGGCGTCAAACTGTTTCTAAAGTCTTCAGGCACCCAGCGACCACCGTCAAGCATGACTCTTATCGCCTGATGAATGAGCTGTGGTGAACACGATTTAGGAATATAACCACTCGCCCCGTGTCCCATAGCGCGATTAATGGTATTACCGTCTTCGTCCGCAGAAATAATCGTAACTGGAATGCTCGGGAATTTCTCACGCACCAAAATCAAACCGAACAAATCTTGACTGCCCGGCATATGTAAATCCAGCAGCAACAAATCGGTTTCATTATTTTGTTCGAGCGCTGTTATTGTGCTATCCAGATCCATTGATTCCCCGACGATAGAATCCGGATAATGCCGCTTGATAACTTCAAGGATGGCATTACGGAACAACGGGTGATCGTCTGCTACATGGAAATGGTACATCAACACACTCATAATAAATAAAGGGACATCTTAACTTAAGCAATAAATACTATCGACACTCATATTGAAATTCTCAGATGATTCTATAAACAGGATTAGCGCTATCGATTCAGCCGCACTGTTATTTAACAATATGTATAGAAAGTATTAGACCATTATATGCGTCATTACCAATTACGACTTTAGTAGAACATAGACTAACATCTAATAGCGTTACGACTCACTTAGAGCGAATCTTTGCATACTATAAACATGAGGAGTCACTTTAATGACATCAACCACAAAGAAAATTAATACCGGGAGGCTTACTCGCATAGGACTGTATTCAAGTATCGCTACCGCGTTAATCGCTGCACCGATAACCGCTTCCGCATACACTTTCAAAGACAGTAGCGGCAAGGTCGACTTTACCATCGGCGGTTATGCAAAATTAAGTGCTATCTATTCAGATACAGACAGCGGAGAAATAACCAATGAACTTGGCCGCAATATCTATCTCCCGTCCGCAACACCGGTCGGAAATGGTACTAGCCATCAGGTACTTGACTTAACCGCACGTGAGTCTCGCATCAACTTTGGAGCAAAAACAGACATAGATGGTCACAAGGTAAGCATGTTCCTGGAGATAGATTTCTTAGGCACAACTGATGGTAACGAAGTTGTTAGCAACAGCTATTCACCCCGCATGCGCCATTTCTTCTTCACCTTTGATAACTGGCTGTTCGGCCAAACCTGGTCGACTTTCATGGATACAGGTGCTTTAGCTGAATCTGTTGACTTTCTGCCCTCACCTGAAGGTATCGTCTTTATCCGCCAGGCCCAGGTACGTTACACAAGAGGTGATTTCCAGATCGCTTTGGAAAACCCTGAAAGTTTTGTTACCGGATCAACCGATCGTGACGTTGGTATGATTCCTGATTTAACTGCTAACTACAAATTTAAAGGTGGCTGGGGTCATGTAAGACTAAACGGCTTAATACGTCAGATTACTGTTGATCAACAAGCGCCTGTTGTTGATGAAAGCACTACGGGTTATGGTGCCGGTGTTTCTGGCAAAATAAAAGTTGGCTCAACAGACGATATCCGTTTCTCAGCAAATTACGGTGACGGTATGGGCCGTTACACCAGTTTAGGCCTGGTTAAAGATGGAATACTAATCAACAATCAAATCGAGACGGTTAAATCTACCGCTGCATCAGCTTCATACCGTCATGTATGGAATCCAAAATCAAGTTCTAACGTGATTTTAAGTATGGCGGACATTGATAACCCAACAGGTGCAGCTGGCACAGAAAACAAGAGCAGCACCAGTATACAAATAAACTACCTGTTCCGACCTGTTAAACAGGTTTCATACGGCATCATGTATCTTGCCGCTGAACGTGAAACTGAAAATGGTGACGACGGAAAACTTAGTCGTATACAGGCTAGTGCAAAATATTCGTTCTAAGTCAGCTGTTTAGAACAATAAGATTTGTGGCAATCAGATTTATAAATAATCTGATTGCCTCACTTGGTGATGAGACTACCCACGCTAACCGGAACTGGAATTGAATTCGGTGCCGACGGCAAATGGATAGCTTACAGCTCATGGAATATTGTGTTTTATAGCTATAACAAAACAGAGACAAATATTATCATTCCCTTTTTCAGGGGCGTACCCTAAAGGCTGCCCTGTTTTTTTGCCTGTAAAAAATATAAAGCAAAGCAATCGACTCACGTACAGACCAATAGAGAAAGCATCTTCTAATGAATATTTCTGAAGCTTTACAACTAACAAAGTTAGTATGAGCATTTCTTGACAAGCAGGTAGAAGAAGACAAGATCAACAGCTTTCTTAGCGCCACGCCGCCCATCCAATGCCGAAATAAACACTACCCGCGTCATCAGTATTCGTAATTGTTTTACCGGATTGCTGTATACGAATCAAATCATGCGTAACACAACATTGAGAACAAATCTGTGTTTCCATCTCAAACATTTGACTTACTGCAAAGGCATCCAGTGCGCACCTTGCATAGACTGTATGACTATTATTTTGAGCAGAAATATCATGACACTAAAGTCTTCCACTCAAAGTGAATAGTTTTAAACTCATGTTCTGTGACAATAAAAAAGCGGCAACCAGATTTCTCCAGTTGCCGCATTCTATTCAGCTTATTTCTTTAACCCGGATATTTCATAGGAATGCAGAATTTTGGAGAGATATCAGTGAGTCAGTTTGTACGATTCGCCGATAAAATTGTAGGAACGATTTTACATGAGCGAAGCGAGCCCGTAGGGTGACTAATTTTGTAGGGAACAAAATTGAATGGCAATAGCCAGCCAGGCAAATTACAGGAAGTAATTTGTAACGC
>RCNF010000478.1_pt1 | contig 20405 bp, 17 predicted proteins | sample 2041311 | NCBI WGS metagenome assembly RCNF01 (sample SAMN09708228, study PRJNA481090) | Marine sediment metagenome, whole genome shotgun sequencing project. | biome: marine sediment; feature: ocean; material: sediment; isolation source: Sewage treatment plant 2 marine sediment (STP2) ... | reverse complement strand
GTCCACGAAGCATCGCATTTCTTGACCCGGGCTCCCTCCGACCTTGAAGGCACACAGGGCCTTGCGATGAGTCAAAAACCGACCTTTGTGGTGCCTTTGTGGATCTTCGTGTTCTTCGTGATCTTCGTGTTTCAACCTCGTGCGCGGATGTTGTCGAGACCGCAGATGCCATAGTCGATCCCTTCCACTCCCGGATCCGGGTCAGGTTGACAGAAGTTGTTTCAGGACTTACTGTATATATCGTATATGAACAGTAATGCACTCCCGCTGCTTCTCCACCTGGTCGCCGACGACCCGGAACCACTGCGCGAACAGATCGTGCGCCAGATCCACGGCCGGATCGTCCGCGGCGAGCTCACGGCGGGCGGGGCGCTTCCCTCTCACCGGCAACTGGCTCGCCAACACCGGGTGGCGCCGTCGACGGTCGAGGCCGCATACGAAGTCCTGATTGAAGATGGCCTGCTCAGCGGCAACGCCTCGGACGAGGTCGTCATAGCCGCCATCGGCCCCGAGCACAGGCGCGATCTCGTGGAACGTCTCCAGCTCGATGAACTGGTGGCTCGGGAGCTCGGCCGGCGCGAGCTGGAAATGGCCCGCGATGTCCAACGCCGCCTGTTGCCGCCATCCGAACTCAGTGGACCCGGCTGGGAGGTCGCCTCCAGGTGCGTGCCGGCGCGAGTCGTGGCCGGCGACTTCTATGACGTACTTCACCGCGCCGACGGCAGCGTCGATGTGGTGGTCGCCGATGTTGCGGGGAAGGGCTTTGCGGCCAGCCTCATCATGGCGTCGGTCAAGGCGATGCTTCCCTTTGTCACCTCCGAGGGCACGGTGGCTGAGTCTCTGACCGAACTCAACCGGCGACTGGTCCCGGAACTCGGTCGCGGCGAGTTTGTCGCCCTGACCCTGGTTCGCTACCGCCCCGCGGACCGGTCGGTCGAGCTGGCCAACGCCGGGGCCCCTGATCCCTATCTCGTGCGGGCGGACCGCGCCCCGCAACCGTTGTCGGCGCCCGGCCCGCGTCTTCCGCTCGGCATCCGTTCGGAGGTCACGTATTCATCCCGCCGTATCGAGCTTGCCGACGACGATCGACTGCTTCTCATCACCGACGGTCTGCCCGAAGCGCGCGACTCCGAGGGGGAGCCGCTCGGCTACCAGGCCCTAGAGTCGATGCTCTCCGACGAACCTTTGACCGGCACGCCTTCTTCGTGGCTCACCGGGCTTTTTGAACGGGTCCAACTTCGTACCGGGCGTCTTCCCGAGGACGACTGGACCGCAGCGATGCTGGTACCCAGGCCAACCGAGGGGGAGCCGTGATACTCAACCTGTCGGAACTCTCCGACGAACCGCTGCATGCCCAGATGTCGCGCCAGATCCGCGCGAAGATCCTCACCGAGGGTCTCCCGAACGGCGAGGCCCTGCCCTCGATCCGCCGTCTGGCCAAGGAACAGAGGGTCAGCGTGATCACCGTGCAGCGGGCGTACGACGACCTCGAGCGCGAAGGACTCCTCCAGTCCCGCAGGGGCAAGGGGTTCTGGGTGGCACCCATTGCCGAAGGAAGGAAACAGAAGATGGCCGAGAAACGATTTGCCAACGCGCTGGGACAGCTTGTGGAACACGCAGCTGCCGATGGTCTGAGCGAGGCCGAGATGCGACGGATTTTGAACGAGCTTCTGCAAAAGGGGCCATCCGATGGCTGATCATCGACCGGGCACCTCCCCTGCAGCAAGCTTGAGCGGGCTGACAAAACGCTTCACCGGTTTCCAACTCGGTCCGCTGGACCTCGTTCTGGAACCGGGCACAGTGCTTGCCCTGGTGGGGCCCAACGGCGCGGGGAAAACCACGACCCTCAACTGCATGGCCGGTTTGGTTGTGCCCGATGAAGGCGGCACCGAGGTCTTTGGCGATCCCGTCCATGCGACACGGACCGAATACCGCCGCAATATCGGCTATGTCGGTGAGGAGAACGGATTCTTCCAGGGGTGGACCGCTGCCCGCAACCTGAAGTTCCTGTCCGAGCTGCTCCCCGGGTGGTCGCATGATCGCGCGAACACGTTCGTCGAGCGGTTCGCGCTGCCCCTGGACAAACCGGTCAACAAACTGTCGCGGGGCAACAAAACCAAGCTCGCGCTGGTGGCGGCCATGGCGCACGGACCGCGGTTGCTCCTGTTGGACGAACCCACCGCGGGTCTTGATCCCGTGGTTCGGTCGGAGGTCCTGGATGTGTTGTGGGAGATCACCGAGGACGGCGAGCACGCGGTGCTCTACTCCACCCATGTCCTATCCGACATCAGCCGGCTGGCGGACGAACTGGCTTTTCTGCGCGACGGTCAGCTGGTTCTGCGCACCGGCAGGGATGAGCTGAGCGAGCACTGGCGACGGGTTTCCTTCCGACTCGCAGACCAGGATGTCGAACTCACCGGTGTGGTCGAACACCGCCGGGTGCGGGCCGAACACCAGGTCATCACCCGTGAGGCCGAGGTGACGCTGCAGCAACTGACCGATCTGGGAGCCGAGGCGGTCGAAGTTTCCCGAATGACCGTCGATGAGATTGCGGTCCAAATCCTCAAGGAGGGTCACCATGTGGTACGCGCTGAAAGCTGAGCTCGCCTACTTCCGGCCATGGTTGCTCGGCGGTCTCGGGATCGCCGCCGGTGTCATCTTGTTGCTGAGCGTGCTGATGCGGTTCTCGAGCGACGCGGACGGCCCTCCTGGTTTTCTTGTGGCGATATTTCCGATCATCGCCGGCATGGTGGTCTCCTTCATCGCCGGGAGTTATCGCATTGAGGAACGACGGGCCCGCCTGCTGCTGTCGGGGGCACTCACGCCCCGCCAGCTTGCGTGGGTGACCGTCCTGCTGCCGGCGTGCTTTGTCGGTCTGAGTGCGCTTGCGGTACTGCCGATGCTCGGCGTGGCAGCTCTGGTGGCCGGAAAGTACGAGATCTCCCATTTGCCCACCACCTGGAGTTTCGTACTGCAGTTCTGGGCCTATGCGCAGTTGGGACCATTGGGGCAGGAATCGTGCGCGGCCCGCCGCCAACATCGCGGCCGGGCCGGTCTGGTCGGGTGGGCGGTCTTTGCCGGTGTGATTCTGGTGCTCGCGGGATGTCAGATCTTCCTCCGTTCAACCCAGGGGCACCTGTGGCAGGTGATGGCCATCGTTGCGGCCATGGCGGTCGCCGTAGTGCTCTATCAGGGCCGGACCGACTTCACGCGATGACCGAGAAGGGCGTCGAGGCGATCTGAGGGCTGGGAGCTTTTAGTAGAACCTCTTGCAAAAACCACAGTTCTGGGGATTTCGTGGTCCGTGGTCTTTTCGCGGGCGGGACGCCCGCATGAGGCCGATTCGGATCGTCAGATCCTGCTCCTAGGGCTCGAGGACGGTTTCCGAGACCGATTGAGCCTCGAATATACGGAGTTCACTGATCATCGCGAGGGGAATTGTCGTCGAATACCTCGCGCCCCCTCCCTCAACCCCGCTGTGGATTTCGACCAGGAGATCGTCGTTTTCAATGGTCTCGAGCCTGCCGAAGAGCACGTCCCCGTAGATCGAGGTGACCCGAACCGCATGACCCACCGCCCGACTGAATGCTCCCGGCTCATCAGGCGTCACGTCTTCAAAGCGAGTCATGAGTTCATGTTTGCGGGCCGTATGGTCGATTGCCGACGTATCGAGATAGAGGCCCCTGGCGATTCGACGCGCATCCTCGACCCGAGCGGCGGCGACATCCCATCGGGTGTTGTCGAAAGCCTCGTCGGACTCCCTCAGCAGGAGGTCGATCAACGATCCGGCAACCTCGGTCAATCGGCGGTGATGACGATCGATGGCCGCAGCAGCGGCGAAGTGGGTCAGAGCCGGATCAAGATCTCCGGCGCGCATGGCGTTTTCGGCGAGGGTGATCTCGGTCGAGAACCGCTCGAACATCTCTTCGTCAAACATCGCCGCGGCATCGACAACGGCCGGGTCGAGAATCTGTTTCGGAGCAGGTGCCGTTTCCGGCGCCGGGACCCGTGCCTCTTCGACGACGATCCGGTCGGCCAGGGCTCCGGCTCCGGGATCGGGTCTTCCCTGTTCGTCGCGGAAGAAATACAGCCCTGCGATGGCTAGACAGCCGCCGATCAGCACAGCCTTCGTGAACCAGCCCGAACCGCGCCGCGCCTCTTCGTCCGCGGCGCGGAGATCCCACTCATCCATTTCGCCTTCGGGCCGCGGCCGTGCGGCCTTTGAAGCAGCAGGCAGTACGTACCGTCGCGGCGGAACGGGTCCAGCTCCGACGGTCGAGGCTGCATCCGGTTCCGCCAGGGCGCTTCGAACACCGGCAACCACATGCGCATACCCCGGAAAACCGACGGCCTCGATCATCTCCTCAACTGCCGCCAACCGAAAATCAAGACCACTGACATCGACCGGTCCTCCGCCCGGCTTCAACCATCCATCCAGATCCAGGATGATCGCATCAAGCCGCTCTTCCGCCAGAGCGAACTGCTCTCCGTCACCGGCATCGAGGACAAACCTCCGCCGAACCTCCCTCAACCGGGTGACGGATTCCTTGAGCCGGTGCGCCTCGACGCCATCGGGCTCGGATGCTTCAGCGTTGATCGGTGACAATTCAAGTCCCCCGGCTGATGGTAGCTCAATTGCGAGCGAAGACGTGGTGATCCATCACGCCTGACCATTCGACTTAGAATTATTGCCCGGTCTGCCGAATTCAGACCGCAGCGGGCGGTGGCGGCACCGTGTCCGTGTCATCCGAGAGCTTGGTGTACAGAGGTTTCTTGCCCGGTGCGACCGCCACGACGATGGTGCCCGGCCGGGTGTTCGCGCCGCCGATCAGCCCTTCATAGAAGCCGTCGGTGCTCAGCACATCACTTCCTGATTCTCTCAGCGTTTCGATGGCGACGGGATGGGGATAGAGGGTCCGGGTGACCGATTGCCCCCGGCGGGTCACGCTGCTCTCCTCTTGCTTGCTCGAGAGGATGGCCAGGGCCGGCGACATGCGCTCGTAGACGTCCAACGGCGCGCTGTGCATGCTGCCGTGGTGCGAGACCTTGAGGACGGAACAGTTCAGGAGGTTGACGACCTTCTTGACCAGCGGATCGTGTTTGCTGGTCCGTTCCACATACGGGTACTCCTCGGCGATCTGAGCCCAGTTGTCAAACTCCGCGTCGGCGCCGAGGATCACCACCGAATCTCCCGCGTCGCGGAGAACCTCGGGATCTTCCTTGTCGCGGTATCGCACGGATTCCACGACGACGACATCGTCCTTGCAGTTCTCGAGTCGAAGCACGATGGAGGCGTTATTCATGTCGATGCCATAGGTCGCGTAGCGGTTGCGCAGCGCCACCGACGGACCGAGCGCCGTGATCCGCAGGGTTCCGAAGTAGGACTCCATCCCGGAGGAGATGCGCCGCATCGGAATTCTTTCCTGGTGGATCGTCTCGAGAATGTTGAGGTAGGTCACGGTCTTGTGTCTGAAGCCGCTGTCCCAGAACTCCCGCGGTTTTGTGAGCGGGTCTTTCAGGAGCTTCCTGATTCCACCTACATGGTCGAGGTGGGGGTGGGTCGCACAGATGAAAGCGACTCCGTCGAAGGGACGGATGAGATTGAGGGCCTTGATGTAGTCGAGCATCTTGGAGCCCTTGTAGCAGTCGACAACTCCGAGCAGGTTCTCACCGTCCGCCGTCGTCGGCAGTTCGAGGAGGATCGCGTCACCAAAGCCCACGTTGAGGACGTGGACGACCAGGTCGGTCGGCAGAATGGGGGTCGGCATGGATCAACTCCGTTCTTTGAGCGCAGCCGAGTAGAGTCGCTTGTGCTTGTTCTTGATGGTCGGAATCCGATCGATGCGGACAACCGAGAACGCCCCCGGTCGCGCCGTGATGCCTTCGATGCTCGACCGATCGATCCCCCGCACCTCTATTTCCCCGGAAAGATAGACCTGCCCCTCCTCGAGTGTCCTCCAAAAGGCGCCGCTGGGTTCGTCCTTTCCGGGTTCGAGTGGGAGTTCCGCAACGAGAGCCTCGAGTTCGGAATGGTCCTTTCTCAAACCGAAGCTGCGCAGGAAGGTTGACGGTCGGACGAGCCTGACGTGCTCATCGGACCAGCTCTCCAGGGCATCCTCGCCGAGATCCGAATGACCGGGCAGGAGGTCTGCGACCCCGATCTTGATGAGATCCCCGTCCAACCGTTCGTCGATGCTGATCCGCCGAACGCGAGCACGCGTCGAATGGTTCTTCCGCATAGCGTTCCTCCAGGTTGCCGCAATCACGAGGTGGTGAATGCCAAGATGCGTGCGCAGCCCACCATTGTCAAGAACGCGTACGGGGCAGCGGCGTCATCGTCGGTTATGCCGTCATGTCGGTGCTCCGGAGGGTTTAGTTGACAAAAGGTTGCGGTTTACATATGGTTGCCAGGGAGGCAGCCATGGGTGGGAACAGCGCTGAACTGACCGATCTCGCTCCGAGCGAGGCCGCGCGGGTCTTGGTGCGCAGTGCGGATGAAGTGTGGCTTTCCGAACTCCAACGATCCCTCGATCGACAGCGCGCCCGGGCCGGGTTCGACCGGGTTCTCGCGGTGTGGAAGCTGAGTCAGTCCGATGCGGCGGCGCTCTTCGGGGTTTCCCGGCAGGCGATCGCAAAATGGCGGGCTCGGGGCGTCCCGGCCAGTCGGATCGAAGCGGTGGCCGATCTCTCGGCGGCAACCGATCTCCTCATCCGCCATCTCAAGCGCGACCGTATCCCGGCGGTGGTGCGCCGCGGGTCGGCCCAGTTGGGCGGTCTGGCGCTGCTCGACCTCGTCGGCCAGGGTCGCACTCGAGACGTCCTCATCGCCTGCCGGAAGATGTTCCGGTTCGGCGACACTCACTAGGAGGGCCGAGTGCGCAGCGAGACCCTCCCCGAGGGACGTATTTGGTATAGGATTGCGGAGGCCGACTGGATCGATCCCCTCGATCCGAGCTTTGCCGCGGTGTTCGGCGGCCGTTGGAATCCACCCAACAGCCACCCGACTCTTTATCTCAATGAAGACCGGATCACCGCCCGCCTCAATCTACGGGCGTTCATCGACGGTTGGCCGTTCGACCCCGAAGACCTCCTCGACGAAACCGGTCCCGTTCTGGCCCATGCGACCCTGCCGGCCCAACAACGCGTGGCGGATGTCCACAGTCGGCAGGGGGTGGCGGCGGTCAATCTGTCCTCCACCTACCCGGTCGACGCCGGTGGCCGACTCGTCGAACACGCGGTGTGCCAACCCATCGGTGTCGAGGCGAAAGATGCCGGTCTGCGTGGCGTCCGGGCGAGATCCGCTCGTGCGCCGGATGGTGGGGGCCGCGAACTCGCCTGGTTCCCCGCCACCAGAGGATCCCGTGCACGACTCCAGCTGAACCAATCCTTCGAGACCTGGTATTGGGAAACCAGGGATTGATCCGACGCCTGACGGGGTCAGGCCGGCCCATCCCGCCACGGCGCCAGAAACTGCGCGTCATCCCAATCCCAGACTCGGGACGGGTCCTGATCGACGCTGACAGGCGTCCAATTCCATTCGTTGGTCGCCGCGGACCACGCGCCGACCCCGTTGATCCCCAGCGCGGCGAGCGACAGCACCACCACCAGCGCCACCTCGACCCGGACCCGAGTGGTGTTCGTCGGACGATCCGATCGAGCTCTCCCCCACCCCTGGATCGCAGCCAGCGCAACGAGGATCAACCACGGAACCGTATCGGTCATCAGTCGTGGACCATAGCCCTCGCCGCCCCACCAGATCGGGAAGCTTGCCACGACCAGGAGATGGCAGAGCGCGACCGCGGCGCCGAGAATGGCGAGCGGTGTCAACGACGACCGTCTCCGGTACCGAATCACGAGATAAGCGATAACGAGGAGGTGGGGAAGGAAGATGAGCAGGCCCCGGCTCGGTGACACCAGATTGGCCGTCAGACCGGTGAGGAATTCGGTCGTCCCGAGCTTGGTGGGCCGGTAATAAGGCGGCAGAAACCGTCCGTACTGCATCCAAGAGGTGGCGACGAAGGCCGCCAGCCAGCCGGAGACGGTCGCGGCGTAAGGCACCAGCGCCTTGCGAAATCGAAGCGCGAGATAGAGTCCGATCGCGGCGACCCCGATTGCCATGGTCGGCCTGGTGAAATAGGCCCAACACATGACCGAGGCGAGCAGGACCGGGCGGAGTCTTCCCCCACCGTTCTCGTGACGGACAAGGAGGAGGATGGCGGTCAGGACCAACAGAATCGCCCATGTGTGCGACCACAGACCGCGCGATGCCGTCGACCAGACCTGGGTTGTCAGCGCCGCCGCCGCGGTGAAGACCAGAGCCCAGCGGTGGCTGAGCACCGAGCCGGCGATCCGATAGGCGACCACTGCAAAGACCGCCATGAGCAGAGCGGCAAGACGGAGCTGCATCCGACGTTCCTCGCGATAGTGGTAGCCGCCGTCCGGGTAAACCGCCGACATCCCGAAGAGGTGCGAGAGTGCAACATAGGGCACCGAGAGAATCGATGTCCCGGGTGGATAGGCGTAGTAAAAGTGGCCGCCGGATTTCATCAAGTGGTACGGCAGTTCACCATCCGCCGATGCCGGGTGAACGGCCGGATCGAGCGGGGTCGTGACATAGGCGTCGAGGGCAAAGGTGCCGTGGCGCAGCAGGCTCTCGCTGACGAGCAACGAGTACGAGGCGTCCGAGACCTGACGCACCGGCGACAGCACGAAGACCACCAACGCAATCATGAATACGGCCACCGACCAACCACGCGTGGGGCGCCGGCTCTCTGGCTCAGAACACAGGTCCATCGAATCTGCTTTCACCATGGCGACATGGTAACCCGACTCAGTGGAGCGCAGCGGCTTCGTCACACCGGCCCGACGGCACTGCAGAATCTCGATGGGAGCAACGAGATCCTCGGCCCGTGTCAGAATGGGATCGAGTAAGGAGTTTCACGTGGAAGAAGATCCGCTCTACGAGCGCGAGGGCCGTGGTCGCAGCGAAAAAAAGAGAGCGGCCCAGGCAATTGGAGCGCTGGCTTTGGAAATGATCGAGTCGAGCGAAGCGGTCTGCAAGCGGCTGCCCGTGCCCGAAGACATGCGTGAAGTGCTCGACCTGGCCCGCCGCTCAACCGCACGCGGCGCACGGAAACGTGAGCTCAAGCACCTGGCCGCCCTTCTCCGCCGGGACGAGGATACGGTAGACGCTGTTCGGATCGCCCTCAACGACGTCGGTCGAAGCAGCCGTGCCGATCGCGATCTGTTTCACGGCATCGAAGACCTCCGCGACGCCCTCTGCGATCCGGAACGTTTCGCCGAGGCTCTGGAAACCGCGGCAGCGGAGGTGCCGGGACTCGACCGGCAGGTCATTTCGCGTCTGGCGCGGAGAGTCCACGCCAACGGAGACAAACGAGCCTTTCGAGAGATCTTCCGCCGCCTCCGGGTGCTGGTCGAGGCATCGTCCGAGGAGTGACGCACAAAGGGTGATCGATCAGAATCGACAATACCCATCCTCATCAGGTTCGAGAGACGACGAGCCGGGGGGAGGTTTGGGCCGGTGTTCCCCGCCATAATAGGGGTGCACTAGGGTGCCTGGCTCGACCAGAAGGATGTGTCGCCCGACTCGAAGCCGTCGAAGAAGATCTCCGAGAGCTTCGTTCCAATGGTGAAGTCATCCGCGAAGACGTATCGGGCCTGCCCGATCTTGCCGCTCCTCTCCTCGAAACGGAAGATCTCGAATCCCCGGGTGTCGATCACTCCGTAGAACTGGAATCCAAGCGGCACACCGCCGAGATTGACCGGGACTCCCCCATCGATGATCGCGACCAGTTTCGGCAAGGCCGCACCGGTGAAGAAACCACCGATCCCTACGAGTGGGCTCTCCCCGTTCTGCCGGATCCCCGTCAACCCATCCTTGTGGAGACAGTGTTCGGGCGGTTCATCGACATCACACTCGATGGCCGAACCGGTAGCGTACCCGTGTTCGAGGTCAAAGACTCCCCAGAGACCTGTCCTCGCCGGACCTGGACCGGTTGTGATCTCATTCGCGGCGGGAGGATCCGGGTGGTTTGACTCCCACGCGATCCCGTGACTGATCACCGATGGGGCGGTAGCGGGCGAGCGCGCCGATCCCCATGCCAGGTCATCCTCGAATCCCTCAAAAAACGAGCCATAGCCCAGTTCGTCGAGCTTTGCCATGTACTCGGCGTGTTTCCAACACACAAACACCGTCGGTCCACCCTGACAGGCCGTCAAAGTCGCCGTCGCCACCGCCGTCTCGATACCGACCATCGCCCGGTAGGTGAAGCTGTCCGAACCCGAAAAACCCGCACCCGGCGTGTAGGTGAATGAGCCATCGGGGCAGAGTTCCAAACCCGGATTGGATCCACACTCCAGAATTCCCGCCAGTGGGCCGGTGACAAGCTCCACCGTGGCTCCTGCGTCCTCGGCGGGCTCACCGTTGAAGGTGTCATTCTCGAGGACACCCGGCGCCTCCACAATGAGCTCCTGTGCGACCGGAACACCAAAGGTATCGTCAACCGCGATGAGCTGAGCCTGAACGACTCCGGCAATTCCGACGAGGAAAATCAAGACACTCCAACAAACGGTCTTTCTCTTCACTTTCCGGACCTCCTGTTTGAACCGCAAAACTCAGCCTGTTTGATGTTCTGCTGCGATGGTATACCGGAAATCAGTTTTGCCGACAATTTGGCGATTTCGGATCAACGATGTCAAGGGCTCCGCACAGCTGTGGCGCCTACCCGACCTGCGGCGGTACAATCGACGGCGGCAACGGACCGATGACTGATCCGGCACGGCCCTATCCGCGAAGATGATACCCACTCCACAGAGCGGTGCGCCGAGACCGGAACCCGAGAACAAAAAGGAAAACCATGAAAAATCTCACCCTCGATCTGAAGTACCGCCGGTTCATCGTGGTGCTCTTGGTCATCACGATCTGGTCGGGTTTCGCCGCAGCTTCTGAATCAACGCTGGATACACCCGCTGAAACCAAAACCATCTCCGGATCGTTTGTGGTCTTTGACGGATCTACGGCGGGAACGCAGTGCTGGCAGCCGGGGTCGACCCAGACTCTCTGCTTTCGTGCTGAATCCTTCACCAGCTACTGGGAGTTCGTGGAAAACCTGTGGCTGCAACTACCCGCCGACTGGACCGTCCAGGGCGTGACGGTCTCGGGCACACCGAGCTGCGACAACGGCAATTTCGGGTCGTTTTCGTGGTCCTTCCACACGCCCTCATATGAAGTGAATATCGCCCACCAACGGAATCAGAACGGCGACGATCACTGCACAGCCACCTATTGCGTCGAAGTGACCACCGGCGGCGGCGGCAGCGGCGACGCGCTGGTTTCTTGGTACTGGGGCGGAGAGGACTTTGGAGACCCGCCGCATTTTCCGTGCAGCGACGACGGCTACACCCCATCCGGCGCGGAGACGTGTGACGAGAGTCTCCAGCCGCGGGCCTTGATTCCCGATTGCTCGGCATTCGGCACCCTCGATGGCGCGATTCACGATTTCGCGACCTCGGGCCCGACGTGCACCCAGGCGGTGGCTGCGATCGAACCGGGGGGGCTGACCCTTCCCGCCGACCCAATGGGCAGCTACGGCCCGGTCTATCTTGCGGACGGAACCTACGATGTCACCGCGTCGGCGGACGGCTACCAGACCGCCCAGGCCCCCGGTGTCACCGTGATCGCCGGCATCCAGACGATTCAGGATTTCGTCCTGGTTCGACCGGCGATGGCTGTGACACCGATCGGTTTCAGCGTCATCGCTGCGCCGAACTCCAGCACCGATGAGACTCTCGCTCTCAGCAACATCGGCATCCCGCCCATGGACTGGATGCTGCGCGAACTCCCGCCGGGCGAAAGTGCCAACCCGCTTTCCGTTGAGCCCACGAGGAGGCCGTCCACGGTCAAGATCGAACCCGAACTCGAAGCCTCCATGCGAAGCCGGGGCGAAGCAACGATCCTCATCGACTTCCATGAACGGCCGGATCTGAGCCCAGCCCTGGCCATGGATTGGGAGTCGCGAGGCCGGTATGTGGTCGACGCCCTGCGCGCCACTGCGGATCGCACCCAGGCTCGGGTGCGGGCCTACCTCGAGGCCGAGGGGGCGTCATTCCAGGCCTTCTGGATCGACAATTACATCCTCGTACCGTCGGCCTCCCGGCAGGTCTTCGCCGGTCTCGCAGCCTTCCAGGAGATCGAGATCCTCCGAGCCGAGCGGACGATGATGGTCATCGAGCCCTTCGAGAAGGCGGCGGCGCCGGCCGGGGGCCGTGCGGTGGAACCCAATATCGCTCATGTCAACGCCGATCTCGTCTGGGGGGCCGGTTTCGACGGAAGCGGCATGGTGGTGGCCGGGATCGACACCGGTGTCCGCTACACCCACGAGGTTCTCGAACCGCGCTACCGGGGCAATCTCGGTGGTGGGGTATTCAACCACGACTACAACTGGCTCGATGGGGTCGACGGCTCCGCCGCGGCGCCTTCGGACGACCACGGTCACGGATCGCACACGGTCGGTACCATGGTCGGAGATGACGGCGGCGCCAACCAGGTCGGTATGGCGCCCGGCGCGACGTGGATCGCCTGCGACGGATGCGAAGGCCAGAGCTGTTCGGAAAGCGGTCTTCTGACCTGCGCCCAGTGGGTCGCGGCGCCATTCCCGATTGGCAACCCATCGGCGCCGGACCCGTCAAAACGGCCGCACGTGGTCAACAACTCGTGGGGCGACTGCGCCCAGTCCTATGACGATTGGTACCAAGGTGTTGTCGACAGTTGGCACGCCGCGGGGGTCTACCCGGTCTTCGCCAATGTCAATGCCAGCAACTGCGGGTACTCCCAACCGCCCGGATGCAACACCGTGGGCAACCCGGGTCGCTATGGCAACGTCACCGGAGTCGGCTCGACGGGCCAATCCAACGGCGCGTATGCGCCTCATTCCAACTGGGGTCCCACCGACAACCACGACACCGTCAATCCAAACGGTTATCCAAGCCTGAAACCCCAGGTCGTGGCTCCCGGGGTCGACATCCGGTCCGCACTCAACGGCAGCGATTCGAGTTACGGCAGCTGGGCGGGCACCTCCATGTCTGCGCCCCACGTGGCCGGGCTCATCGCCCTGATGTGGCAGGCGGCGCCCTGCCTCATCGCCGACTACGCCCAGACCGAAGACATCATTCAGACATCCGCCGTGGCCATCCCCTACGCCAGCAACTGCGGTGACGAGGGCCCGGGCAACATCCCCAACATGGCCACCGGCTGGGGTGAGATCGACGCCCTCGAAGCCGTGGCCCAGGCAAGCAGTTTCTGCAATACCGACTGGCTCCCCTGGGTGAGCGCCTCACCCGAGGAAGGACAGATTCCAGACGGCGGGAGCCAGGATGTGACTCTGAGCTTCGACTGCGGTCTGCTCCCGCAGGACAGCGTCGGCACCATTCGCCTTACGAGCAACGACCCGTGCGCCGAAACCACCGACATCGATCTCGCGCTCTACTGCAACAGCTCATCGGTGATCTTCGCCGACGGTTTCGAGAGCGGAAGCTCGGGAAGGTGGTCGAGCACGGTTCCATAGCGATGGGTGGGTGCGGACCACGATCTCCGGCGGCCGCCCTCAAAACCCACCCTCGTCCTCGTGGTCGGGGATCATCGACCCGTTCTCGAGGTGCGCCATCCGTCATGCCTCGCTGAGGCTCCTCCCTCTGCGCCTGCGGATGAGATAACGACGCCCATTCAAGATCACTCCGGACCTTAAGTTGTCTTAACCAATATCAACTATTCGCGTGTACGGCTTGATCTTGAGAAGAAAATACCTGAATCTTAAGGGGTATTTATCGCCGTTGTGCATCAGATCCGCACAACCTGGGGACAGTCGAAAAAGGAGGACTCGGCATGAGACGTTCTATCTTGATCACGTGTTGCGTACTTGCATGCATCGCCACAGTGGCCGGTGCATCATCGATCGAAAGCGAGTCGATCGGGGTGATTTCCGCCGAGATTGTCATCGCGCCGAGCCACTCCGATTTCGGCAATGAAGCGGTTCAGCGGCAATCGCTGTATCGGGAACTCGTCGCCGGAGCCGCCAAGCACTTTGTCGTCGACCTCGGCGCCCTGACTCCAAACGAAGCTCAGCATCTTTCCGGGGTCAATCAGCAGGGCAACCGCCGGCTGCTCGTCGGAATTGACCGTCCCGTCGACGCAGAGATCGATCTCGCGCTCGGTGACAGGATCCAGCTCACGGGAGGGGTCTATACAAAAACCGACGGAACCATGGTGTGGACAACTACCATTCGTTCCGAAGGTGCAACGGCCGTGCGCGCCCATCTGACCGAAATCGCCCTGCCTGAAGGCGCGGCCCTCTATGTCTACGGCACTCGAAGCCAGGCATTCGGCCCCTACACCGGCGCCGGCGCTTTCGGCGTGGGGGAAATCTGGACCAACAGCGTTCTCGGCGACACCCTCACCCTGCAGCTCGAAATCACCGGACCGGTCTCCTTCGAGACCCTTCTCGACGCCTACTTCGTCATCGATTCCGTCGGCCATATGGGTGATCGTTTCTCGGTGACCCGATGGGAGGCCGACCAGGCCGTGAAGTCCTTCTGCACCGATGGAGACGGGCCGATCAACGAGCCCTGCGTCTACAACGCCGCCTGCTCTTCGGTTCCGAGCGCCATCGCGCCGGCCGCGCAGGCCATCGGCGAGATGCTCTTCGCTTCGGGGAGCAGCTACTACATCTGCTCCGGCGGATTGGTCGCCGACACCACGGGCACCATGACACCCTACTTCCTCACCGCCAACCACTGCATCTCGACGAGCACCGAAGCCGCCAGCCTCGAGACCTACTGGGACTTCACCGCACCGTGCGGCACCACGGCCTGTGATTACGCGTGGGATTCCGGCCAGACAGCCCCGGGGGCCACGATCGTTTCAACAAACAGCAGCTCCGATTACACCCTGTTGCAGCTCGCATCAGTGCCGACCGGCCGGACCTTCCTCGGCTGGACCAGCGCCGCCGTCGCCTACAGCAACGGCACCGGGCTGTACAGACTGAGTCACCCTTCGGGCGCCCCGCAGGCCTACTCGACCCACTCGGTCAGCACAACAGCCGGGACCTGCAGTTCCTGGCCGCGGGGATCATGGATCTACAGCAAGGACACCTACGGCGCCACCGAGGGCGGCAGCTCCGGCTCGCCCGTCCTCAACGCCTCGGGTGAGATTGTCGGCCAGCTCTCCGGTGGCTGCGGCACCAACGTCAACGACGTATGTGACACCGTCAGCAACTCGACCGTGGATGGCGCCTTCGCGGCCTATTTCGGCAGTGTTGCGCCCTGGCTCAACCCGGGCTCCTGCGTTCCCTCGACCGAGGTGTGTGACGGCGCGGACAACGACTGCGACGGTCTGGTCGACGAAGATGATGTGTGTGGCGCTCCCTCCTGCGGCGAGAAGAGGGATCCCTGCACGACCAATGCCGACTGCTGCTCGAATCGATGCCACCCCCGAAAGGGCTATTGCCGCTGATTCGCGAATCTTTCAATCGAAAGCGAGGGGGCTCAGAAAGCCCCCTCGCTTTTTTGCGTTCAGAGGTGCCGTAGATGCCGCGGATTCGTAGTTGAGCATCGACGATCTCACACGCGGCCCAAGGCGTTGATCGGCACGGCGCAAGTGGCGCTCTACCACTCCTGGGATGCGAGATCGATCCATGCCGAGAGATCGCCGGTGTCGTGGATTCCGTTGCCATCCACATCGGGGCAATTCGCCCCCTGGCCGCCATAGGCATGATCGACCAGCAGTTCGATATCCACACCATTGACACGCCCATTGCCATCCATGTCGGTACCGACCACGACCTCGTGTTCGGCGCTGGTGCCGAGGCTGCCGGCGGTCACATCCACGCGGTACCGGGTGCTCAGGGACGGGTTGATCGTGATCTGCCGGGTGGTCTGTCCATCGGGCCACCAGAGATAGGAGTCGTAGCCCTCTGGGGCTTCGAGGACCGCCGACTCTCCCGTACAAATGCTCACCGGTCCCGTGACCACGGGTTTGGTGATGGGCGACCAGATCGCAACACCGGTCCCTGCGCTGCCCCCCCACACAATCATTTCATCGCCGGTCCACACCGCCGTGTGGTAGACCCGGCCCGCAGGTGCTCCGACGGTTGTGAGCTCGCGCCACGTGTTGCTCGCCGCATCCCACCGCAGTCCGGTATTCAGGTTCCCGCCGTGATAGCCCCCCCACGCGATCATCTCGTCGCCGGTCCAGACCGAACTGTGGTCCCGCCTGTATTCCAGGGTCCCGGGTGGATCGAGAGTGCGCCACGTTCCCAGGGTCGGACTGAACGCCGCCGGTTCTTCATATCCGGAGGTCGTGGAGTAACTGCCGCCGAAGATCACCATCTCGATCCCGGTCCACACCGCGGTGTGGCCCCATCGATCGCCCGCGGTGGACGAGGAGTAGATCCTCGCCCACGAACTGACGATGGGATCGTATCGGGTTCCGTCATCCATGACCGAGGATCCGCGGTTCCCTCCCCACGCCATGGCCTCTCTGCCGGTCCAGACGACGCTCGCACCCGCTCGCCCCGATGTCGAAGAAGGCGTGCCCGTGTCCATCCAGTCGTTGAGGTGGGGAAAATACAGCCCGCCGGTCACCGGGAAGGAACTCCCGTCCCTCCCACCCCAGACAAACATGCCGTACGGCCCGACCCAGATTGCGACCGCTTCCGCTCGCGCCGAGGGCGCGGAGGTGTTCCGCATGACCGACCATTCTCGGATGACGGGGTCGAAACGCCGACCGGTGTTGGTGAACTGGTCACCATAGGTGGCATATTTCACTCCACCCCAGATAATGATTTCGGACCCCGTCCAGACATCATTGTGGTAGCTCCTCGCGTAGGGGGTGTTGACCGTCGGGGTCGGTTCCCAGGCGTCGAGAACGGGATCGTAGATCCCCCCATCATCGAGGGCCTGCAGCTCGTGCTCGCCACCAAAGACGACCATCTCCGCACCTGTCCACGTCGCGGTGTGATGGACCCGCGACGAGGGACCACCGCCGGAGATCATCTCGGCCCAGCTACCTGAAGAGGGATCGTACCGCCCCCCCGTGGCCAGGAGTCCTCCGTTGACCCCGCCCCAGACGATCATCTCGGCGCCGGACCACACCGCGCTGTGACCGTATCGGGCGACGGGGGCGCCCTCGATCGGGATCGTGCTCCAGGAACCGGTCCCCGGGTCGAAGCGACCTCCGGTGTCCAAGGGATTCGAACCCGGAGAACCGGATTCGAATCCACCCCAGACGATGAGACCCTCACCGGTGAAGACCGTCGAGAACTCCTCTCGAAGCGATGGGGCGCCCACCGAAGTCATCGACAGCCAGCTGTCGCTGAGGGGCCGATAACGGGCCCCGGTGTTGACGCACCCCTGATCGCTGAAACCGCCCCAGACAAGCATCTCGAATCCCGTCCAGGCTGCGGCGTGGGCGGTTCGGGTCGCCGGTTCTCCGCTTGTCCCCACGGCGATCCAGGCATCGGTTTCGGGATTGTATCGGCCGCCGCCATGGGCGAATTGGTCGTCGGGTCGTTTCCCTCCCCAGACGATCATCTCGCTCCCGGACCAGACCGCAGAGTGGCCCGAACGATCGGTAGGAGGACCGGTTGAGCTCAACGACCGCCAGCTATTCGCCGCCGGTTCATACGCCGCTCGGCACATGGGCGTGCCACCCCAGATGAGCGCTTCGGTTCCCGTCCACACCATGGTGTGATCAAGGCTGTCGATGGGCGAGCCCACGAGGGCCATCCGGCTCCAAGAGTCGACCACCGGATCGTATCGGCCGCCCGGAGAAATCGACGGACTCCCGGTGTCGCCACCCCACACGAGCATCTCGGTTCCCGTCCAGACCGCGGTCGGATCGAGGCGGGGAATCGGAGAATCGATGCTGGAACCGCTGCTCCAACTGTCGGTCACCGGATCGTAGCGAAAGGGAACCCTGCCGGTTTCGTCGAGGACACCACCGAAGATGATCATCTCCGAGCCGGTCCAGACGGAGACGTGGTGCGATCTTCCATCGAGAGGGATCGAGTCGGCCTCCCAGCTGCCCTCGAAGGGATCGACGAACATCGGAGCATCCGGGACCGAGAAACAGCCGGGTCCCCGTCGAGGGCGAACGGCCGGCAGACCCCGGTCAGACGCCGCGTATCGGGGACTGAGATCGGCACCATAGCGCTCCCGGTTGTCCTCCCACCATTCATCCCAGGCAATCTTGGCCACGAGACCGCGGGTGATCGTGATGGATTCGAGGCCGACGGACTCCACTCTCTCGATCCGGATCCAACGCTCGCTCTCGGTGGTGAGCGCTCCTTCGAGGTCGCGGCTGTGATCGGCGATGAGCCGGGCAAAAGCAGCCGCCGTGACCTCGCGACGATAGGCTCCGGTCGCATCATCGAATCGAGCGCGGGCGGGGGTATCCGCCGGTCGGTACTCGAGCCGAATCACATCGACCTCGAGATCGTCCCAGCCCCGGTCCGCATCAAAGCGGAACGCCAGCTCACGGGCTGTCGCACGTGCTTGACGCTGAATCTCGGAATCCCAGGCCGTTTCCTCACGCAGCCACCTTCCAGCTACGAGCGGCCGGACGATGCCCTCCTTGATCGCGACAGGATCGTCATCGAGGGCGGCGAACAGCTCCTCGAGACGAGCGGGCTGTCGGGTGGAGGTGCGAATACGCAGCAGTTCGCGTTGCAGCGCGGCGTCGTCGAGATGGCGACCAAACCGCTCTGCGAGGCAGTTGACCTGACGAGCGATGTCATCGGCGCGTTTCGCCCATACCGCCGTCGGGTAGGCGGCACCGAAGGCATCGTCGGCCCCGTCTCGAAATCGGTGACGGACCCGCTCCACGGTTTCGATGGCGACGACTCGGTCGACACCGGCCTTGAGAGAGTTCGGATCAGGCTCTGGTGTCCGGGCCGCCGCATCACAAAGTGGAACGACCACCGCCATGGTGGCAACCAGCAGGCAAACAGCGATTCGAACGCGTGCGAAAAGGTCCATCGGCACCTTCACCAATCCGCGATATCCAGGCGTCGGTTCAGCCGGCCGCGAATGTTATCCCAGCCATCGTATAACGCCGGATCCACTTTTGATACTCGCCATTCATGATCGGGTTCCTTTTGAGACTTTCGGTCGATTTCGTGGAGCGACACAGAAAACGAGGCGGGCCCGGGCCCGCCTCGTTCATTGTTGTAGCGTTGGCTCCTATTCGACGGAGAACGACATGAGCTCGACGGGAACCGACTCGTCAAAGGTATCCGAGACCATGAGGTTGTCGATCACCTGCGAACCGGTGTAGTCGCTGGACTGGCGAAACGCAAAGCTTTCGATGAGCGCGGCAGCAGTTCCGACGGCATCGCTGATTGACGGATCGGTTTCCAAGGTGGCATCGATCCAGAGCTGCGAGTCTCCCGTGTCAAAGTCATAGGAGACGATGAACCGATAGGCGGTGTCGAAGCTGAGATCACTGGGCCACACCACGGATGGAGCACTCGAATCTGCGTCCAACGCGATGCCGAAGTCGCCACCAGCAGAGGGCGAGACAAGGAACACCCGACCTCTGAAAGTTGTCGACACTCTGAAATGAGCAAAATACAGACCGCTGGCATCAGGATTCACAGTCTGACCGGAGGGCAACATCACATCAAAACCAGCATAGAGCTTCTCTCCGGCGGCCATCGGGGCAAAGGTCGTATTGACATCTTCACCGCTGTTGCCGCTCTGGTCGAGGGAGATGCTCCCCGCACTCACCTGAATCGCCTTGTTGCCGGCGCCGCTATGAGCCGCCCATACTCCCCCCGGGCCGGGCTGAGGCGTCACCCCGACGAGCGGGCCATCCATGTGGGAGAACTGCTCATCGACGAGGACCGTCGAGAAAACGGGCGCCGCACAGAGCGCCACGACAACACCAAAGACAACCGGAACTGATTTCATGAGTCTCCTCCTCCAATGGCTGCGACCCGGCTCCTCCACCGATGACGCACCGTACCGACACGAACGGATGAACTGAACACGGGGACTTCGTGCCGGTGGTGGGAAATGCCCCCGATTCAAGAAGAACATCACCCGCAAACCGTACCCGAGCAGGTGCGCGGATGCAACGAAGATCCTATCATGTGAGACTCCTTCGCAATATTCGATATGGTCGTGTCTCGGAAATCCGGTCTCTTCAACCAAATATCGAGATCCGAGGGGCTGGATGGAACCCCAGTCCTCGTTGTGACGTCATATAGGGTTGAGCCTCTTGCGAAAACCTTCTTTCGCGACGGTTCGTGGTCTGGGTGCCGGCGAGACGCCAGCACTACAAAGGGCTGAGATCCATTGTAGGGCCGGTGTCTCGCCGGCCTGATGGTGAG
>RCNF010000476.1_pt1 | contig 20435 bp, 9 predicted proteins | sample 2041311 | NCBI WGS metagenome assembly RCNF01 (sample SAMN09708228, study PRJNA481090) | Marine sediment metagenome, whole genome shotgun sequencing project. | biome: marine sediment; feature: ocean; material: sediment; isolation source: Sewage treatment plant 2 marine sediment (STP2) ... | reverse complement strand
ACATGATAAGGAACGAAGTCTCCCCTGCTCCCCTGCTCCCCTGCTCCCCTGCTCCCCTGCTCCTAGCTCGTTCGTTCATACCGATCAGCTCAAGAAAGCTCGGATGATCGGGAGAATCTCCTCCGAGGCGTCCTCGAGGATGTAGTGTCCGCAATCGGGGAAGCGGTGGACCTCGGCATCCGGGTACACGCGTTGCCACTCCTCGAGGAAATGGCGATCGAAGACGAAATCCCTGTCGCCCCAACACACCAACACCGGCGTGTCTCGAAAAACATCGAGCCGCGCTGCCGTGTCCGACACGATGTCGTAACCGCGATCACCGGGCTTCAGTGGGATGTCCTGGACAAAGCGCAGGGTGGCGATCCGATCCTGCCAACTGTCGTAGGGAGCGCAATAGGCGTCACGGATTTCGTTTGAGAGCTTCTTCCTCGTGCAGGCGACGTGTGACGCACCACGGCTGAAGGCATTGAGCCCGCGCACCATCAGAGACCCTAGCGGTGTGTCGCGGACCATCCACAACTGCCAGGGGAATGATTTGGATTTCGGGAGGTGGAAGGCGGCGGTGTTGAGCACCACGAGGCGTTTGATCCGATCGGGATGCTGGACGGCCCAGGCTAGCCCGATCATCCCGCCCCAGTCGTGGACGACGAGGTTGATCTCCGAAAGCTCGAGCTCGTCCATAAGGCGGCCGAAATCGTCGATTCTGCGCCGCAGGGTGTAGTCGTATCGGTCATCACCGGGTTTTTCGGACAGCCCGCAACCGATGTGATCGGGCACGACCACCCGGTGATCGGTCCGCAGATCGCGAACCAGATCGCGGTAGTAGAAAGACCAGGTCGGATTGCCGTGCACCGCGACCACGGTCTCGCCTGTTCCCTCGTCGAGGTAGTGGAGCTTGAGCCCGTCGATCTCGAGCCAGTGGTTCTCGAATGGATAGAGGTGTTCCGCAATTTTCAGCATCTTCAAATCCAGTAATCCGCGCGAGCGAAAGGCTACCAGATCAGTTCTGCCATGGTGCAGTTGATGCCGCTGCCGATGCCCAGAATGGCCACTCTCTGGCCACGCACCAACTTCCCAGTCTCGGCGAGTTTCGAAAGGGCGATGGGCACACCCGCCGGCCCGATGTTGCCGAAGTCCGGATAGAGACGAAAGATCTTTTCGAGATCGATCCCGAGGATGCCGGCCAACTGTTCGGTGTGAGCCTTGCTCACCTGGTGAACGATAAAATGATCAACGGCGTCAGCCGTCCAACCGAGGACCTCGGTCGCCCGGCCCCAGGTGCGCAGCGCGAGTTCCATTCCGGCCGTCAAAAGTTCTTTGGTCCGGGTCACCATGCTGTCGATATTGCCGGCACACAGGCGGCAGTGCTGGGTGGCGGCAAGATTGACGCTGCCCTTGAACGGGTGGCCCTCCGGTGCGAGGTCTGTTCGACCGAGCACCATGGCGGCCGCTCCCGATCCCAGCGTCAACGATGCGAAGTTCTCCCTGAAGGTCGCCTCGTCGATGTCAGGGCTCTGAAGCCGCTCGACAGTCGCCTCAGTAATCTGCCGGCTCGTCTCACCGTTGACCAGGATGGCGTAATCGATCTCGCCGCGGTCAATCATGTTTCCCACCATGTCCATGCCGTTGACAAAACCGAGGCAAGCATTGCCGAGGTCGAAGTTCATGCAGTTCTCGGAGAGCCCCAGCATCGAGTGGGCGATGCAGGCCGTAGAGGGTTCGAGATAGTCCCGGCATACCGAGGTGTTGATGAGAATTCCGAGTTTCGATCGATCGATGCCCGCCGCCTCGATGGCCTTCTCTCCCGCTCTTGCGGCCACCTCGCTCGGCATGGTGCCCTCGTCCCACACCCTTCGTTCGATGATGCCCGACAGGCTCTGAAGCAAATCCGGTCGGATACCGAGACGCTCCATGGTCGGCGCCAGTTTCTCTTCGATCTCTTCTGATGTGACCCGGTGCGGAGCGTCGACATGGGCGACGCTGAGAACCGACACGTTTTTGAAATTCATTTTCTCTCCAACGCTGTACGCCCACCGGAGAGTACGCACCGGCGGCGGATTGCTTCAATCTCGCGGCCGCGAGGGTACCATCCCGCAACGCGGCAAAAAAGGCATAATGCGGCAAATACGTGTAGAAATCAGACTTCGAGGTCGATCCAGGCCTGACTTCTCCAAACCATCGCGAACACCAGGGCCTGAAGGACTCGGTAGGCCACCTGAGCCGACCACACCGCCGACAATCCAAGACCCAGAACAGGTCCCAGAAGATAGGCCGCCGGCAAAAAGAGGCCCCACTGCATCCCGATCGAGACCTTCATGACCAAACGGCTGGCGCCGGCGCCGAGGAGGGCGTTCATGAGGACCCCGCCAAGGGTCTCGATGGTCATCGTGGCGCCCAGCAGACGTAACGGAAAACGCGCCAGAGCGATCGTATGTTCATCGTGCAGAAATAACCGCAGCAACGCATCGGGAAAAACCAGACCCACCAGGGCGCCGCCACCCACCAGCACCATCGCAAACTTGCTGACATCCCATCCCCATCGAACAGCGTCATCACGATCTCCCCTGCCCAGCGCCTGACCGACCAACGATGCCGCGGCGAGACCGAACCCGAGTCCGGGGAGGATTGCAACCAACAGCAGCTGGACCAGGACGTTCGATGCGGCCAACTCGGGGGTTCCGATGCGGCCGATGATCCAGAAAAACGCGGTCATACCGGCTGCAAAGAAAAAGCTCTGCAGTCCGGCCGGAACCGACAACTTCACCATCGAAGAAATGGTTGCCCGGTCGACAAAACTGCGCAGAAAACCCAGGGGCCTGGCGTGCCGCAGTGCGAGAATGAAATAGATCGCGGTCCCGATGTAGGTCGCGATGGTTGTGCCGATACCGGCACCTTCGGCACCCAGGGCCGGCAGACCGAGGTGGCCGAAGATCAGGAGCCAGTTGAGGACGACATTGCAGACGTGCATGATGAGCAGGGTTTGCAGATATCGCCTCGACTCGCTGATTCCATTCCAGAAACCACGAAACGCATAGTTCATCCCAATCGCAGTCATCCCGATCAGTCGTGCACGAAAGTAGGGCACGCCGAGAGCGACGACCTCGGGGTCGTCCACCAGCATCGGATAAAGACGATCCGCAAAGCCGAAAAGGAAAAACGACCACGGGACGGCGACCACAAGGGCGATCAGGAGACCCGCATTGAGGGGCGAGGCCGTCTCACTCAACCGGCCCTCACCGAGGCGGCGTGCCGAAATCGCCTGGACGCCGGCGGACAGACCCATGATGAATGCCATCGCCATGAAGTTGGCAAAGCTCCCCATCCCCACTGCGGCGAGGGCGGCAGGGCCGAGGGTGCCCACCATGGCAGTGTCCACCAGGTTGAGCACGTTCTGGGAAATCATGCCGCCGATGATCGGCAGCCCCAGTGTCAAAATTGGTCCGGTTCGTTGGCGATCGAGCACGCGCCCCCCTCGGATCGGCGATCAGCATACGATGTCGCCGAGCCGGACGATACCTGGACTTCAGGACGGACGGTGTGTCACTATGTCGATATCGACTCAAAGCTACCCCAGGGAGGAAAAGTGACTACCTTCAAGAGAATCATCTGTGGATCGACCCTTGCGCTCCTCATCACCACGTCAGTCGCCCTCGGCGCGGACAATCAACAGTCCGCCGAAGCAACGGCTGTCGCCAATACCGCCATCGCCCAACTCGCCGGTTTGCAGACCAAGGCGGCACGCAAGACCCTCCAGTCCAAGAAGGCCAAATACGGTTCCACGCCGGAGTTCAAGACCGCGTGGGCCCTGCTCGAGGCCATCGAAGCGACCGAATCCGGTAAGAACTCTGCGGCCGCTTCCGGCAAGGCCGTGTCGCAAATGGCTAAGGGCAACACCACAAATTTCGTCGCCTCATACTGGGAGGCAGAGCTTCTCTATCTCCAATCCAAGAACAAAGAAGCCCTCTCGACCTGGCAGGCGACCGCCGCTCGCGCGGGGAAAGCCGTCAAAGCCGATCCGACCGACGCAACTGCCCAGTTCTATCTTGGCGCCGCCCTCGTCCGCCAGAAGAAGTACGAACCCGCGCTCAAGGCTTTACGGCTTGCAGTGCGCGGTGGTTTCGACGAAGCAATGGTCAACCAACAAATCGGATTCATCTACCTCTTCCAACAGAAATGGAAGGACGCCAAGAATGCCTTTGACCTCGGTCTCAGCGTCAACCCCCGCTACGCCCCGATGTACTACTGGCGGGGTATGACCTGGGACAAGCTCGGTCGGAAGGACAATATGCTCCTCGATCTCGACCAGTACGTGAAGCTCGCCCCCAACGGCCCGGAGGCCGGCAAAGCGAGGGCGGTCCTGAAATCAGCCGGAGGCTGATTACTGGATACTGGATCTGTCCACCCACCGTTGACACTCCGCTTGACCCAAGAGGGGTCGTGATTCATCCAGCATCGATCGGGTGGGCTAGAATGGCCGCCCGATCCCGAGATAGAACTTCGTTTTCTTCGAACTGATGCCGACGTTGGCCACCGGCCACGCGATGTCAAACCACAAAGGCCCGATCGGCGTCGACCACCGCACACCGACACCGGCACCCACCGACAGCTCGAGGTCGGCGTCGCGCCAACTCGGCCACACCTGTCCGATATCGGCGAAGACCGCGGCGCGCAGCGCGCCCCACACTGGGATGCGAAGTTCTTCGTTGAGAATGAACAGCGCTCCGCCCCCCTCCGGCACCAGAGTTCCTCCGAGGCCGAAAGTCACCGGTCCGACACTGTTGAGGTCGAATCCCCGAACGGAGGCCTGGCCTCCCGCAAAGAACCTCGCTTCGGGGATCAAATTCTCTCCCTTGAGGGGCTCGGCAACACCGATGTGGGCGGTCTGCAACCACGTCGCACCTGAAAACGGCTCCAATGCGACAGTGAAGTTGGTCAACCAGCTGACGTAATTGAAATCAGAACCAACGACATCGGCGCTCCATCCGATATCCGAGGTGAGACCGTAGCCCCTGCGTGGATCGAAGAGATTGTCGAATCTGTCGATGATGGTACGGGCGCCGATCGTCCCCAGTTTGACGCGAACATCGACCGGGAAGGGATTGAACGGGTCCGGTTCTTTTTCAAAGGTCCGGGTATCGGTCCATCTGTAGTACACACCGACCTGAATCCGATTGGCCAGAGTGTACTGAGCCTCGAGAGAGGCGAGAAATTCTTCCTGGTCGAGCACATCGGGCTCATCGGGAGCATCACCACCGAGGTAGCCGACTGTTGAAATCAGCGACAACCGTCCGCCGGGCACCGGCGGTAATGATCCAATCAGGAAGAGCTTCTGTTCGGTCGACCCCCATCCCCCCCGAAGATTCAGTCCAATCCCTCTGCCGAAGAGATCGTCATCCCGAATACCGAAGCTCGCTGACAGCCCGCGTTCGGTGCTCCAGCCCCCGCCCACCTCCGCTGCCCAGCGAGGCTTCTCGACGACAGCAAACTCCACGTCGACCTCGGAAAAACCGACGTCTCGAGTCCACACTTCGACCCGTTCGATCGGTGAGAAATTGGCGATCCGGTTGGCCGATTGATCAACGGCCGCGTCGGTCACGACCTCACCGTCGTCGATACTGAGCCCTTTGGCGAGGATCTTTTTGCTGGCGTGCTTCACTCCCGAGTATTCGACGTTTCTCAAACGCCGCAGCGCCCCGGGTTCGAGGTCGAAGTCGACCACCCAACGACCATTCTCGTCCTGCCGCACTTCGCTTCGTGCCCGCGCGTCCCGGTATCCCGCCTCGATATAGGCGTCTCTCACGTCGCGGGCCGCGAGATCCAGACTCTTGCGATCCAGCGGCTGTCCGGTCTTCACCTCGAAGTTCTCCCGGTTCACCAGATTCAGTGGATCACTCCCGACAAAAACAACTTCGTCGATCGCCTGCCGCGAACCGGCATCCACCGAAATCCGAATTTCGGCCAAGCCTTCGTCCAGCCGCACGACGTCGAAAGACAGCACTTCTGCTTCGAAATACCCGAGCGAAGCCAGCCGCTGAAGGATGGTCCTTTCGAAACGCTCCGGGTGGCCCGCCATCGTGGCGATGACGTTCGCAGAACCGAGTTGAGGCTCGATTTCCCTGGCGATGTCGGGAGGGAGGCCATCAAAAAACGGCCCCTGCACGTCGACCTTGTTGCCCTTGTCGATGCTGATGACAATGACGTCGTCCTGACGCGTGGCGGTGACCTCGGCGTCCGGGTAGCCCTCCATCCCCGCAGAGCGGGTCAGCAGCGCGGTCATGGCCCTGAGAGACCCATTTTCGAGCGGCGGCGGCTCGTACAGGGACGTGATTTCGGCCTGGACCTGACGCGACGGCGGTTCACCTTCAAACCGGACGAATTGCGGTGTTCCAGGCTCGCAGTAGAACACCAGCGTCGGCGAGCGTTCGTCGCCCTCCTGAAAACCAGTGACCCGGGCATTCTGATAGCCGTTCTCGGCCAGAGCCCGTTCCATCCGAACCCCGGCCACAAATAGAAGAAACGGTTCGAATGGTTGGCCGCGACGCAGACGAGTCGCCTTTTTGAGGCGACCCTTGGACATCGGCCAATCGCCCTCGAGGCGGAGTCGGTACACCTCCGGGCGCCCCAGATCCCTGGCGGGGCCACCCCAGGTGAACCGTTGAAGGATATTGCCGCCGAAGTTGTCGTCGACGGTCTCCTGGTATACCTGCAGAACCAGTCCCCGGATACCGCGGAAGTTCCAGCCCTGAATCATGGCGGATCGATCCTGGACGTCGGTCAGATTGGTGGTGAGAAAGAGCGCCAGATTGCGGCTGATTCGCTGCCCGACCATGAAGTTCACGCTCGGGTCGCGTTCGGTCTGGGTCGCTATCTCTGCCGGACGCAGGGTCTCGTTTTCAAAGCCGAGGGCACTGCTGAGACCCTGGGCGAGGCCCCGCGTCGCCATCAGCGTCGGATCCAGGCTGGCAGTACCGTCCTCACCGCCTACCAACGTCATGTCGGACTCCGGCACGATCTCGACAATAGGATCGACGGTCGGGTCGCCCGTGAAATCGAGACTTCCCCTCCGTACCTTGACCTCGCGTCCACCAAGCGCAATAACCCCACCCGGCGCGATCCGCACTTCACCACGGAGCCGAGGCACCGCTGCGCTGCCGTCAATTCGCAGGACGTCCCAGTTGACGTCGAAATGACCCAGGTTATTGTCCACCCGGATGCCCGATCGACCCCGCACGCTGAGATCGAGACTGATGTCGTAGAGCGGATCGTCGGCAGCCAGTTCCACGTCCTCGGCCCCGAAAACCGCTGACGCGAGACCAATAGTCTCGTCCCACAGCCCCGCCATCAGCGTCAGATCGCCCGTCACGTGCGCCATCGAGTCCTTTTTCGGCTCGACCGCGAGGTCACCATCCCATCTCGTGAGGATGCCCTCGAAGAACAGTGTGACGTTCTCCATTTCAAACACCACGCCCTGACCGGACACCGGGTCCCAACCACCGCCCATCGTCACGGTGCCGCGATTGACCTCTGCCTGACCGTCGAGAATGTCGATTCGGCCGTCCTCCAGCGCAGCCGACATCTTGAGTCCCTTGATTTCGACCGGCGGATCGCGCATCACCATGGCGCCGTCGCCATGGTCCAGCGCGAACGTCCCTGTGACCGACTCCAACGATGCGTCGGCCGACGCCGGCAGCTTAAGATCGGCGGTCAGGCTCAGTGGCCCCCTCATCCTGACCGGCATCGGCAGCAGCCGGGACAACGCCTCAGACACCGATGCGGCCAGACGAGCCTGCACACTGTCGGTCGATGGGTCATACGAAACTTCGACTTCGATTCGACTGTCGAAACCCACGAAGGCCACCGGTGCGACTTCGACCGTTCGCCCGTCGACCGTGACCTCGATCGGGCCGTCCGCAACCAACTCGCCGGTCGGGTGCGTGACGCGCAGACCATGCGCAGATGCCGTCACTTTCGGGTGATCCGGCGTTAACGGATTCCACTCGAAATCGGCCCTGAGATCGGCGACGATTTCGGTGCCCAGGATGTCGACGGCCAGCATTTCGGCAATGGGCCCGAAGCGGAATCCGTCCATCTCCAGGTGACCGGTCATTGGGCCGGCAGGAGCGTCGGCCCACAGCCACGGTGGTCTCTCGATGTCACCGAGCGGTAGTTCAGCCCGGGCCTCCAACGTACCGGCTCGGGTTGCGGCGTCCTCGATCAGGGCCCGCACGACGCCGTTTGCCAGGTCGATCTGCAGCTGCAATCGATCCGCCACCGGGTACGGTCCATCGGCCTCCCACTGCACCGCGACCTCTGCCTGAGGACGACTCACACTGCCGCTGATGAGGGCCTGACCCGACACCCTGCCGGTCAACGATTCCGGCATCTCGATCGAAAGGGCTGCGAGGTCGAGTCCGCGCCACGACAGCTGACCGTCGATGTGCGCGTCGAGGTCTGTCAACGGCGCCTGCGCGCGGCCCTCGACGACACCACCGAATATTTCGGCCTCGAGGCTTTCGATGGACACCACGTCCGAATCGACGGTGAACTCGGTTCTCAGCCGGGGCACCGCGAGGAGGTCGGTTCCGACGTCAAGGCCCTCCACTCGGCCGTCCATTCGATAGTCGCCCTGCGACCACGCCAGAGATCCTGCTCCTTCGAGGCGGCCTTTGACGGTGACGTCAGCCCCGGGCGTCAGGATCTCCGCCAACCGGGCGAGATCCGCGACCGCAAACTTCCAGTCGCCCTCGACGCTGCTTTCGAGGGGGTGGGCCGTCCCGTGGGCCTCGATAGCTGAATCGTCGTCCACCTCGACTTCGGCGGTCCATTGAAGTTCCTCGAGGCCTCCGCGACCGTTCACCGAGATACTTTGAAGCTCCCGCCCGGCGATCGTCGGCCGGACCCACGTCGCGTCGACAGCCAACCCGGGCGCATCCACCGTGCCTTCGGCCCGCAGTGTGCCTTCGATCGGTCCACCACCAAGTTCCGGCACTTCGACCCCTGGGAACCCGGACCGAAGATGGGCCGCCGCAATGGCCGGGTCGGCCACCCCAACCTCGGCTTCGGCGCGCAGTGTTCCGTCGGCACTGGTGCTGCCGTGTGCGGTCACGGTCACGCCGGCGAGCCTCGCCTCCATGCGGGAGATCTGCCATTCACTCCCGACGCCGGCGCCGCGGACAGCCATCCGACCATCGGACCACAGAACAACGAGATCGATATCGCCGGTGGCCGCTGCGATGTCAATTGGAAAAGAAAACGTCCCGTCGAACCGGCCGCTCACCGTCGTCGGCCCCTGCACAGCGTCGGCGAACCGGGGAACAGTGAACGCCAGAACCCGATCGACCGGCGCCTCGTCAAGATCGGCCGAAACCGCGATCACGCCGGCCCCGTCGATCGTCACCTCCGCCCGGCCCCATCCCGCGCCGGCCACCCGCACGCTCGGGCCCATACCGCTGAAGAACAGCTCCAGGGTATCGAGGTCGTAGCCCGCCAATGACATCGGAGCCCCGCGATGTTCGAGCGCAACCGCCACGCTCCCGTCTGATAGCAGCTCGAGATCGCCAACCAGCCTGGCACGGCCATCGGGCGCGAGCCCGGTCACCAGATTGGGGTCCCACCACCCGGCCACCGACGCCAGATCGGCCTCGATTTGCGTTTCGAAACGGCCGGTCATCCGAGGCGACACCCCCAGGCCGCCGGCAGCCGAGAGGCTCACAGCGTCCCCACCGATCTCGAGACTCTGAACGACCACGCCATCGGCCGAGGCATCCACGTTCAGGGACAGCGGACCGAAGGTCAATTCGCGCCCCGACCGATCGAGCCTCATCCGACCGGCCTCGACCGCCGCAGCTGCTGAGGCGCCAATCAGCTGAGCCTGCATCGAAACGTCATCGAGCGCGACGCGGACGTCGGGCACCCCGGCGGTTGCCCGCCCTCCAGAGATTCTGAGGGAACCGATCTCGAGCAAACCCCAGATATCGATCTCCGAAGGGGTGTCTGTCTTCGCACCGGGAGCCGGCAGAGCGTCGCCAAAAAACACCGGACCCTGGACGGTGACGGTTTCGATGCGACGCGGCTGTGCCGCGAGCCGCCGCCACTGCCAATCGGCGCGGATCTCCTCCACCGCGAGTACCGTTTCCCCCTCCAGGCTGACAGTGACTTCGCGCAACACCAGCCTGGCGGGGAAGAAGCGCAACCTGACGTGTGCAGCCTCGATTCCGACGTCGCTCGATTCCTCCACGGCCGCGGTCACCGCCTCCCACACCCTTCGTTGAATTCCCGGGTCGTGAATTGCGATCGCTGCGGCAATGATCGAAATCACCACCGCTGCGGCAAGAGCCAGAATCAACTTCCGTTTTCTAGTCACCGTCGCAGTGTACATCCAGTCGGGCTCCAATGATCTCCCCTCGAGCACGGGAATTCGCCTCGAACCGGGGCCTATCGTGCAGCCGATAAACGATTTGCAGTTGACACGTGGCTGGGGGTTGCATAGGCTTCAGCCAAACAAGGAGCGTAAGAGTCGTGGCCACTCCGTTGCAGCAACTCGAGGGCAAGTATGAACTTCTCGAAAAGATTCGGGAAGGTGGCATGGGCTCCGTCTACAAGGTCCGCCACGAGCTGCTCGACGAGGTCCGGGTCATCAAGGTCATGCGACCGCAATTGGCGGATGACGAAACGCTCAAAGAACGGTTTTTGCGTGAAGCCAAAATGGCGATCAGGCTGCGCCACCCGAATATCGCGCAGATTTACGATTTCACGATGGACGAAAACGGTTACGCCTATCTGGTGATGGAGTTCATCGACGGGCTCAACCTCCAGGAAATCATCAAGGTTCTCGGCAAGCCGTCACCAGGCCTCGTGCTTGAAATTGCCGACCAGAGCCTCGACGCTATTGGTTATCTCCACCGCAAACGGGTGATCCACCGCGATATTTCGCCCGACAATATCCTGGTCGAACGTGACGATGAGGGTGCGCTACGGGTCAAACTGATCGATCTCGGAATTGCAAAGGATCGAGAGGGCGAGGACTCCTTGACTTCTGCAGGCACCTTTCTGGGGAAGGTCCGCTACTCTTCGCCGGAGCACTTCAAAACTCACGAAGGGGCATCGATCGGTGCACGCAGCGATCTCTACTCGTTCGGCGTGGTTCTCTACGAAATCCTCACCGGCACCTATCCCATCCAAGGATCCAATATCGCATCACTGATTTCCGGCCATCTCATGCACCCACCGCTGGACTTCGACACATCGGACCCAGATGGTCTGATCCCGGAACCCCTGCGAGCTGTCGTTCTCAAGGCCATGGCCAAGCAGCCCGACGACCGCTTCGAATCGGCAGACAGCTTCCGCAAGGCCCTGGCGCCGTTTCGCGCTGAGACCTCGGTGGAGAACGACCAGTTGAGGTCGATTTTCGAGATCCCGACTCTCACGACCCGGAGAATTCGAACGATCAAGCCTGGCAGTACGCAGAGTCGCCTCGATCGCAACTTCGGGCTCTCACCAACCCCGCCTCCAGGTGACTTTTCTGATTCGGAAGGAGACATCGAGAGCTCCGGAACGATCGAGACCGGCAGTGAGGGACGCGGCAGAACCAGCGACTCGAAAGAAGCCAGCCAGAGCCAGGTCCGAGCACTGTTGATGGGAGCGAACAAACTCGTTGAGGGCCAACACTTCGACGAGGCGCGGCTGCAACTGGCGACCGTGCTGGAGCTGTCGCCCGAAAACACGGAGGCGCGAAGACTTCTCGATATCGTCGAGGCGGCAGACGTCAAGCTGCAAAAACGCCGTCAGCAGACCATCGACGACGTGAGAAAGTCTCTCCTCTCGGGAGATTTCGACCGCGCAGAGCATCGTCTCCAGACCGCTATCAGAGCAGACGGCACCTCTGAAGACATGGAGAAACTGACCACTGAGATTGGCGACGCGAGAGCGCGCCACGAAGAGCAGCAACGCCAGCTCGAGGACCTGATGTCGAGGGCGGATCAGCTGATCGCCGAGAGCTCTTTCGACGACGCCATGTCCGTGCTGGAAGAGGGCCTCGCAATCGAACCCGACAATCGGGCACTCCAACAACGTTTTCAAAACGCCCAGACCGGGTTGGCGAAACAACGCGCCGAACAGCGCAGACAACAGGAAATCTCAGACACGGCGTCCACCATCGCGAATCACCTCGAAAGTGGGGACGTGAACCAGGCTGAGAGGGCGCTGGCGGTTGCCATCAAACTTTACGGCGCACAGGACGTTTTTGGCGATCTTGGAACCCAGCTCGAGGAGTTGCGCACGGCTCAGACGCTGGACGTGGCCGAAGAACTTCGCGACACCGCCAGAGATTTCATCGAGAAGACAAAATTTTCGGCCGCGCTCGAGGCTCTCGAAGACGCTCGCCGGATAGTTCCAAACGTCCAAGAGACGGACGACCTGATGGCTGCGGCACGAGAGGGCATCCGACTCCAGGAAGAGGCCGAACGGCGACAGAAATCAATCGGCCGGGTTGCGTTGAAGATCGAGCGGCTGGTTCTCGCCGGTCGCCTCGAGTCCGCCGTTCGCATGGTTGACGAGACGGTCGAGGAGTTGGGCAAATTCGACGAGGCAACCGACCTCAGGCAACGGATCGTCAACGACATCGAAAAGATGAACGCGACCGTCGAAAAGGTCCAGAAGAAGATTGATGCCGCACTCCGTGACTCCGAAAAATACGACTTTACGAAGGCCAACGAGCGGCTCGAGTCGGCCAGAAAACTGGCGGCAGACCTACCGGATGCCGTCGAACTCGTCGCAGAAAATGAAACTGAAATACAACGACGAATCGATGCCCACCGGCGCCAGGTGGCCGTCGAAAAGGTGGCCACGAGCGTCGATCGGCAAACGGAAAAGGGCGCGATCGACGAGGCTCTGCGCGAACTTGCCGTCGCGAGGCGCCTCTACGGCGCCTCTGAAGCATTCGAGGAACTGGACTCAAAGATCGAGGCCAAGGGCCGCGAGCTGCGCAGGCAGGAGATCAATCATCTCGTCGAGCAGGCCCTCGAAGACCAACGCCCCTTTGAGGAGGCTCTCGCACTTCTCGAATCGGCCGGCGCTCTCGATCCTCACAACGAACGGGTCCAGCGTGTCCTCGTCCAAACGAAGGCTGCGCAGCTGCGAACTGACGATGAACGCACCGCTCAAAATGCGGCCGAGACACTGGCGGAAATCGACCAACTGATCGCCGACGGCGACCCGAAAAAGGCCCTGTCAGCTCTGGATGATGTTGTTCGGAAGCACGGCGACTTTCGCGCCGCACGACTTTTGCGCGGCCGACTCGAGTCCCACCTGAGGGCGTGACAGGAGGACCGCGCCGCCCCCGCTTGCCGGCAACCGGCGAACGCGGCAGCCGGGAGGTAACCCCCCACCCACCATGGTGATAGACTTGAATACGTGGCTGCGATCGCTGGCGATATGGCCGTGCGGTGACTTGAGACGGTTGTTTGAGGTGTGCCACGAGGAGTAACGGCGTTGTTCGATCTGCAATCCTGGTTTGGAAAACGGGAATCGACCCAGCCTGAGGCCACTCGCGGCGTCAGCGGCGGTGGCCCTGATCTCGAAGCCATCATCTGTTCGCGGGATCGCAAACTCGAAGCCGAGCTCAAGACGGTATTGGTGGATCGCGGGTATCGCTGCTCGACGGTCCGCAACGGCTGGGCGTGCAGGTACTCGGTGCGTCGAATGACGCCGGGCCTGGTCGTCATTGATTGGCGCATGGGCCAGAACCAGGCCGCAAAGCTCTCGGACGCCCTTTCAAAGACCGACCATGGAAGGGTCTGTGCGACGTTGGCTCTTTTGCCGGCCGACAAACCGGGAGAGCTCTCGAAGATCCTTGAACTCGGCGTCAACGATTTTGTCATGCTGCCGCTGGTGCGCGAGCAGCTCGATACCCGCCTCAGTCTCATCGAGGAGCGGCACCGCGAACTTGATCAGCTACGGGCGCTGCAGAGGAACCTCGAGACGGACTTCGACCGTTTCCTTCTGGCAACGGGTGGTCTCGGGGACGGTGTCTGGGATCTCGATCTACTGACCGAAACCATCCACTATTCAGAGCGCTGGAAGAAGATGTTGGGCTACGACCCTGCTGATATCGAAGACTCTCTCGAAGCCTGGCTGAGCCGCGTCCACGCCGACGACCTCAACCGCCTTCGATCGGTCATCGATGCCGGCATCGCGGGCGAAATCACTGTCATCGAACAGCGCTACCGGATGCAGACCAAAGAGGGTCTCTATCGGTGGATGCTCGCCCGCGGCGAAGTCCTGGCAGATGAGGAAGGCAAGGCAGTCAGGGTGGTAGGTCGGCAGACCGACGTCGATCAGGAGGACGAAACCCGAGAGGCCGTGCGCTCGTCGGGTCTCCAGGACCCCCTCACCCATCTCCCCAATCGCGCGGTCCTCATGGACCGATTGCGACACTCCTTCGCACGGGCCGAACGCGATTCCGAACAGAGCTTTGCGGTTCTTTTCTTCGATCTCGATCGCTTCAAGAACGTCAACGACAGCCTCGGTCATTTGACGGGTGACCAGCTCCTGCGGGCCATTTCCCATCGGGTCGAAAAGGCCTGCCGACCCGGCGACACGGTGGCGCGATTCGGTGGCGATGAGTTCGTGATACTGGTCGAAGACATCAAGGACATCCGCGGGGCAACCGTGGCCGCGGAACGCATCCAGGAAGAGTTTCGCGTCCCCTTCGATCTCGACGGCACCGAGGTCTTCGCCACCATCAGCATCGGGATCGCGCTCTGGAACCCGGACTACACGCGTCCGGAAGACCTGTTGCGCGACTCGGACACCGCCATGTACCGGGCAAAGTCGATGGGGCGCAACAGCTTCGCGGTCTTCGACGACGCCATGCACCAGAATGTTGTGGCGACCCTGCGGCTGGAAAACGATCTGCGGCGCGCCCTCGCCCGCAACGAGTTCCGGGTCTTTTATCAGCCCATCGTCGCTATCGATGACGGCCGCATCGCCGGGTTCGAGGCTCTGGTGCGATGGCAGCACCCCGAGCGTGGTCTGCTGATGCCCGGCGCATTTATCTCGGTGGCCGAGGAGATGGGAGCGATCATCCAGCTCGACCGGTGGGTGGCCGAGGAAGCGTGCAAACAGCTCAGGGTTTGGCAGCAGAAGTTTCGCGCCCACTCCCAAACCACAATGTCGGTCAATTTGTCGACCACGCAGCTCATGCGTCCGGATGTGGTCGCCGGCATCGACCTCATTCTGCGAAACAGCGGTCTCTACGGCGCCAGCCTCAAGCTCGAAGTCACCGAGAGCGTCCTGATGGAAAACGCTCAGTATGCCTCGGCGGTACTGGAACAGCTCAAGGCTCTGAACATCGCCATCAGCATTGACGATTTCGGAACCGGATACTCGTCTCTCGCCTACCTCCGGAGATTCCCGATCGACACGCTGAAGATCGATTACTCCTTTGTCTCCCGCATGCTCGAAGACGACGAAAGTTCGGAAATCGTGCGGACCATCGTGACTCTGGCAAAGAACCTCGGTAAGGACACGGTTGCCGAAGGGGTCGAGCGGAGGGCGCAGTTCCAGGCCCTGGCCGACCTCGACGTCAACATGATCCAGGGGTACTTTGTCGCGCCGCCCCTCCCCAAGGAGGTAGCGGAGAGCCTTCTCGAACGCACGGCAGGCCATCCTGACCATCTCGCCAAGATCCTCGCCGACCGCATGCAGGGATCGGAATCCCCCACCAAAAGCGCAGCCGTCAGTTAAGCGGCTGCTGCAACCCATCGGTCGCCTCCCCCGCGGGTGGCCGGTAAATTCTTGCTACAATCTCCCTGAAATTGAAACACAGTAGCGACGCCGGTTGTTATCTTTCGACGAACGAAAGATGGGAGCGATGATCCGTTACTCACTGAACCAGGGGAATTCATGACAGACAGCAAACGATCACAAGACAAAACTGTGGATGCGATCGAAAAACGGGAGTGGCTCGAATCCCTCGATTGGGTGATCCACCACGGCGGCCCAGAACGGGTGACACGCCTGCTCCAGGACCTCCAGATCCACGCTCACATGAATGGGATCAAGATACCCTTCGAAGCCACCACTCCCTACATCAACACCATCCCAGTCTCCGATCAGCCGCCATTCCCCGGCAGTCGCGAACTCGAACGACGCATCAAGAGTCTGGTTCGATGGAATGCGATGGCCATGGTCGTGCGAGCCAACCACGAGGAAGACGGCATCGGCGGCCATATTTCGACCTATGCCTCGGCCGCGACCCTGTACGAGGTCGCCTTCAATCACTTCTTTCACGGCAAAGGCGAACACTACGACGGCGACCAGATCTTCTTTCAGGGACACGCTTCGCCGGGAATCTATGCGCGGGCCTTTCTCGAGGGACGACTGACCGAAGCACAGCTCTTCAACTTTCGCCGCGAGCTGCGGGATGGCCGCGGCAACGGCCTCTCGTCGTACCCCCACCCATGGTTGATGCCGAACTTCTGGGAGTTCCCGACGGTTTCCATGGGGCTCGGTCCGATCATGGCCATCTATCAGGCGCGTTTCAACCACTATCTCGAAGACCGCGGTTTGCACCCGGAATCCGACCACAAGGTGTGGGCATTCCTCGGCGACGGTGAGACCGACGAGCCCGAGGCTCTCGGCGCCATCTCGTTGGCCGGCCGGGAAAAGCTCGACAACCTCATCTTTGTCGTCAACTGCAATCTGCAACGGCTCGACGGCCCGGTACGCGGCAACGGCAAGATCATTCAAGAGCTCGAAGGCCATTTCCGGGGCGCCGGCTGGAACGTGATCAAGGTCATCTGGGGCGAAGACTGGGACCCGCTTCTGGCCAGGGACAAGGACGGGCTGCTGGTTCAGCGCATGGGCGAGGTGGTCGACGGCGAAAGCCAGAAGTACTCGACCTCGGACGGCGCCTACGTCCGCGAACACTTCTTCGGCAAGTATCCCGAACTCGAGGCGATGGTTGCCAACATGTCGGATGAACAACTGCGGCGCCTACGGCTCGGCGGTCACGACCCCGGCAAGGTCTATGCGGCCTACAAAGCGGCCGTCGATCACAAGGGCGCCCCGACGGTCATTCTCGCCCGCACCATCAAAGGCTACGGCCTCGGCGAGTCGGGCGAAGGCCGCAACGTCACACACCAGCAGAAGAAGCTCGATCAGGAGGAGCTCCTCGAGTTCCGTACCCGTTTCGGGATCCCGTTGTCAGATGACGAGGCGCGGGCGGCGACCTTCTATCGCCCCGCGGAAAACAGCCCCGAGATGGTCTACATCCAGGAGCACCGCGCGGCCCTCGGAGGGCCTGTGCCAACCCGCGGCGTGCGCTGCGAACCCCTCCATATGCTCCCCGATTCGGTGTTCGAGGAGTTTGCCGAAGGCAGCGACGGGCGAGATATCTCGACCACCATGGCCTTTGTGCGCATCCTCGCCAAGCTCCTCAAAGACAAGCAGATCGGCAAGCTCGTGGTGCCCATCATCCCGGACGAGGCCCGAACCTTCGGTATGGAGTCGCTGTTCCGTCAGATCGGGATCTACTCACACATCGGCCAGCTCTATGAACCGGTCGACGCCGGCACGCTCATGTACTACCACGAGGCCAAGGACGGCCAGTTGTTGGAGGAGGGCATCACCGAAGCCGGTTCCATGAGTTCATTCATCGCTGCCGGCTGCGCCCACGCAACCCACGGCATCAACACCATCCCCTTCTTCGTCTACTACTCCATGTTCGGGATGCAGCGCATCGGCGATCTGGTGTGGGCCGCCGCCGATATGCGAAGCCGGGGCTTCATGATCGGTGGCACCGCCGGCCGTACGACCCTCAACGGTGAAGGCCTCCAGCACCAGGACGGCAATTCGCACCTCCTTGCCTATCCGGTGCCCAACCTCAAGGCATATGACCCCGCGTTTGCATTCGAGCTCGCGGCCATCATCAAGGACGGGATCCGGCGCATGTACGTCGAGCAGGAGGACGTCTTCTACTACATCACGGTCGAAAACGAGCCCTACGCCATGCCGGCCCAACCCGAGGGCAGTGAAGAGGGCATCCTCCGCGGCCTGTACCGATTCCGCCCGTCAGGGAGCGAAGGCGCCGAACTCAGGGCAAATCTGTTTGGTAGCGGCGCGATCCTCAATCAAGCGCTGCGCGCACAGGAGATCCTCGCCGAACGTTACAACGTCGCCGCAGATGTCTGGAGCATCACGAGCTTCAAAGAGCTCTACATGGACGGAACCGACTGCGACCGCTTCAACCGGCTCCATGGCGGCGATGAGCGGCGGACACCGTGGATCGAACAATGTCTCGGCGAAACCGATGGCGTCTACGTCATTGCTTCGGACTACGTCAAGGCCCTACCCGATTCGATCGGCAAGTGGTTCCCGAAGACCCCGGTCGCGCTCGGCACCGACGGGTTCGGTCGCTCCGAGAGCCGCGCCGCTCTCCGCCGTTTCTTCGAAGTGGATGCTGAACACATCGTGGTGGCCACTCTGAGCGCCCTCGCCGACGAAGGGCTCATCGGGCGCGACATCGTTCAGACCGCCACTGCCGATTTCGGCATCGACACCGATGCACCGAACCCGGTAAAGGTCTAAGGGGGCTGCCATGGCGATCACCATCAACCTCCCCGAACTCGGTGAAGGCGTCGACAGCGTTGACGTGGTGTCTGTCCTGGTCGCTGTCGGCGACGAAATTCAGCCGGACCAGAGCTTGATCGAAGTCGAGACCGAAAAGGCGTCGGTTGAAGTGCCGTCAACAACCGCCGGCACCGTTCTCGAGATCCACGTCAAAGAGGGCGACACCATCGACGAAAAGGCCCCGATCGTGACCCTGGATGTGGTCGAAGCGGCCGTCGACATCACCCCGGATGAACCCACACCCGACACCCCGCCGCCGGAGGAGCAGGGGAACGAAGGGGCAACGGAGCAGAGGGGCGGAGGGGCGGAGGAAAACGCAGCGGTCGAAACCGCCACTCTCCCACCCCCGGTGACGCCACGCGGGGGCATGTCCGCCGTACAGGCGGCGCCAACGGTGCGCAGATTCGCGCGCGAGGTCGGAGTCGACATCTCGACCGTCGCAGGCTCGGGTCCAGGTGGCCGCGTCTCCATCGACGACATCAAGGCTCACGCCAACAGGCTGCTCACTCAGGGAGGGCCCTCGACAACCGGCGCCATGGCGGCAGCCGAGTTGCCCGACCTTTCCCGATTCGGCCCAACCCGCCGTGAAGCGATGACCAAGATCCGGCGGCTGACCGCGGAAAACCTGACCCGTGCCTGGCACAACGCGCCCCAGGTCACCAACCACGAGGTCGCCGACATCACGGATCTCGAGGAATTCCGAAAGGCCTACAAAAGCCGAGTCGAAGAGGCCGGCGGCAAGCTCACGATGACCGCAATCCTGGTCAAGATTGTCGCCGCGACGCTGAAGCAGCACCCCACGCTTAACGCCGCCGTCGACATGGCCAACCGGGAGATCGTGTTCCGCGAGTCGATCAACATCGGGGTTGCCGTCGACACGGAGCGCGGCCTGCTGGTGCCGGTCATCCGCGATGCCGATCGAAAAAATCTCACCGAGATCGGGGTCGCCCTCGACGATCTCGCCCGCCGCGCCCGCGACAAGAAGCTTGCACCCGACGACATGCAGGGCGGGACTTTTTCCATCTCCAACCTCGGCGGCATCGGCGGCACCGGCTTTTCACCCATCGTCAACTGGCCCGAAGTGGCAATTCTGGGGGTCTCGCGCGGCCGCATCGAGCCGGAGTGGTACGAAGGCTCATTCCGGCCGCGCCTGATGCTGCCGCTGTCGTTGTCGTACGACCACCGCCTCGTCGACGGCGCCGACGCAGCCCGTTTCCTGGCCCGTCTCAAGGCCTCGTTGGAGCAGCCGCTGTTGTTGGCTTTCGAGGGCTGACAGCCCGTCGTGCAGACGTTCAATTCCGGCTCACCCGGATTTGTATGAGGCCGAGGGTTGGACGGATGAGATCGCAGCGTCAACGACAGCTCACCGCGCCAGGGTCGGGGGCAGGCTTCGGCGACCGCGACAGAGGCCGGCGGCAGCGCTCGAGTGCAACGGTGGCGGCATGGCCGGGAGGACGCTCGAGGACTTCGATCAGGTTCGCCCCATGGCTTGGAGTCTGCTGAACCCGAAGAACTGACCGATTCCCCCGTACGGGCTGTGGAAAGTCGGCCCCGCCGCCTTACCACAGCCTCACAGCCTCGACGTCGGGGAATTTTTCTCTTGACTCTATATAGAGGCACGCACTTGCAGACTTGTGGCCGTTTACATCGTTCTGCGAAGCAGCGCCGGGCACCTTTGTGATCGGGAATCCGAAGATCAATCCCCCCGCAACCAACCAAGGACTGATTCTAGCTCATCCGGGAAAAATCTTTATTTTCATAGTCTCAAAAAGGATATCTTGAAACCTTGCATTATCTTTTTTTTT
>RCNF010002316.1_pt1 | contig 20444 bp, 13 predicted proteins | sample 2041311 | NCBI WGS metagenome assembly RCNF01 (sample SAMN09708228, study PRJNA481090) | Marine sediment metagenome, whole genome shotgun sequencing project. | biome: marine sediment; feature: ocean; material: sediment; isolation source: Sewage treatment plant 2 marine sediment (STP2) ... | reverse complement strand
GGACCGGTAATCCGCAGGATGCGGTCCGCCAGGACCGCGACGAGGACATCCGGTCCCGGGCCGACATGCCTTCCATCATCCGGCACCGCTCAAAAAAAAGGCCCTCCCGGATTCCGGAAGGGCCTTTACCAGACAGAGACGCTAGGCTACGGCGTGCGGACTTTTCCTGAACTTGAGCGGCGAAAGGCCGCACCTGTCCTTGAAGGTCCTCGAGAAGTGCGCCAGACTATTGAACCCGCACTTCTTGCTGATGGCGTCGACAGAGAGATCGAATCGGCGTAACAGACTCTTTGCGTTTTCAACCCGGACCTGAATCAGGTAGTCACTGAAACTCATGCCCACTTCCGAACGGAACAGGTTCGAGAAATAGCCGGGGGAAAGGTTGACCGTCTCGGCCATCTTGTCCCGGTTGATGTTCTCGTGGAAATGCGCGAGCACGTAACGGCACGCGTATTCCGCCCGATAGTCCTGAAGTGAGTGGGATGCATGCACGGTCTCATCGTCCTCGGTTACGAGGACAATTTCCGGCAGGGCATCGTTCCAGAGTTCTTCGTTGCCGGGCAGCGGGGCGACAGTAGAGTCCGTCAGGCCTCCCGCACCACCCTCCAGAGCACTCTCGCCAAGACCACGACCCTGCCCGAAGGCGGGGGCGGTGACCCGGTTCAAGAACTCGGTAACGAAGTGGGCCGACTTGACCACGTTCGATTTCTGGGAAACCAAGACCGGAGCATTCGTCATCTGTTGATACCTGGATAAGACCCCCCGCAGCGCATTGGTGGTCTCGGCCGAGTAAACAAAAACGAACCCGGTTGTGGTCAGGGCGTCCGTTGACTCCCCTTTTTGCAGCCTGTGCATCAGGATCTGGGATCCGAACAGGGCCAGACACAATTCCGTAGGATTGGCCTCGGTCTGAGGACAGAGAAACAGAACCTTCTGGCTCTCCTCCCGACCGTGAACCAGCTGTTTCGGATAAGTCGGAAACTCAATCACGAAACTGGTCCAAGACTCCTGTTGTGCTTCAAGCCTTTCATCCACAATAATACCCCCAAGCAATTAAGCTTTTTGGGCAGCGCAAAGGTGACGTAAACTCAAAATACCTCTTCTGACGTAATAAATAATACGATGTTACCGTATGGCTTGTCTATCAAAAAAATTGGATAATTTGCTTTAATTTCGATCACATGCGGCAAAATGGACCTTTTCGGCAACAAAATTGTGAAAGTGTCCCTAATTCTTTGCGTTTTTTGGGTGAAATCAAACAAGTTCTTTCAATAATTTTGGGGTATTGTCAGGCCCTTTTTCCAAGCGAAAATTCGCCAAGATGTTAGCAGATTCCGAGTGATTTGGGAGGGGCTTGATCCCCACCGAAGTGGCGGGTTTTCGGTGGAGAATTAACGGAGGAAAACCAGGCGGCGGGTTACGCTCCAGTCGTCCAGCTGGAGCTTACAAAAATAAGTACCCGAGGCAACTTTGCGACCAAAGGCATCGGTGCCGTTCCAGTGGACCGTATACTCCCCCACGCCCACCGAGGCGGAGTGAAGGGTCACCAGTTCCTGGCCGTTGAGGCTGTAGATCTTGACCGACACGCCCGGCTGTCCGCCGGACCAGGGTACCTCTGATTCGAGATCGATCTCCGCCGGCTTATCTTTGTCGGTTTTCCAACTGCTTCATGGTGCGGGGAACGGTAAAACGAATACTGATAACGTCGTTGAAAGGGTTGGGCCAGCCTTTCAAAAGATCGGCCGACAAGCTGGGTTGATTTGATCCGGACTTGAGAAACTTGGCCCGGTCTTTGGCGAAGCGAAGGGTCGCTTCTTCCACCGTCTCCGGCTCGGGATCCACGGAGGAAGATACCGCAGCCAAGACTTCCGGCACTTTGATCTCCTCGGTGGACCCTTCAGCCAGGACTGTTTCCAAAATACGACCATCGAGATAACGGCCAATCACCTGGGTCATCGCTGACGGGTCGAGAAACGAACTCTGACTGGGTGGATCGAAAATATATTCCAGGCGACCTTGCGCTTGATGGGTCTGCAGTTCGGTAAAGACCGCCAGGGCCGCCGTGCCCGAAGATTCATCCCGCTGACGGTCGCCGTTCATGCAGGTCCAGGGGACTTCAATTTTTTCACCGCCGGCCGGAAGCCAGCGAATCTGACGCGGAGCGCCCAGCCAGTTGCCGGCGACCTGAAAAAGATCCGGGTCCAGCAAACCGCACTGACCTGGAGAAATGTCGGCGGTGAGAATGGCCTCACCTCTGGTTTCGGTTTGCAAACTGAATATGGGTGGATGTGCGATGCGGCAGGCCGAGCAACTGGGGGGATTTATCCACCGCGCCTGACGGTTGTCGACCGGATCGGTAACTCCGGCGTAGACCTTCATGGCGTCGCCCAATATTCGGTTGAGTTGTGTCCAGGAGTCGGCGGCGCATATCACCAAGGGAACTGATTGGCTGTCCAGGGCCAGGTCGAGTCGGCTTCCATCCAGGATGAACCGGGCCGATGAATTTTTATCCAGGATCATCACCCCCAGCCACAAGCTGGATCCGGGTGCGCAAGGATGGGTATCGAAAGAGGTGTCATCCAGCTTCACCCGGCAGACCAGAGCGGTCGCCTTGTTCTGTTCCGGCCGGCCGGACAAGGTGTGGCGCAAGTGGTTGATCTGGGATTCTTGCCAGACGGCGCCGGATGAATGGATGCGGTAGGTTCCGCTATCGCCACGGACGTCGAGGAAAACCGCAGGACCCAAGCTGGTCGTGTCCCAGTGATAATATTCCAGGTGAAGCCCGCGGCGCCTGTTTCCCGGTTCCCCCAGATGAATGGTGACCATGGCGTCGCTGATGGCCGCGAAGTCCTCGTCGATGCTTCCGTCCTGATCGTTGTCCAGTCCGTCGAGACAATCTTCATCAACCTGGCCGTCCTGGTCATCGTCGGCCAAAAAGGAAAAGCCTCGGTGACCTCCTTGGGCGCCCTCGGCCACGACCGCACGAAAGGTGTCGGCGCCGCGGCGGCGGCGGACATCGACCGGGGATATCACTTCAGTGGTCAGTAATGATTCTCGACTCCCGCCGAACCGTAAGGTCAGGCCGCCGGAGGGGTCCACCTGGCCAGACAGGTCACCGTGGAACTGGAACTGGTGGATGAATTCGCCGCTGCCCCGGTTCGCCGCCGAGGCCGGAGCCCCGATTCCCGAGGTCAGGATCACAAGGAACAGAACAACCCAAGAGAAAAAGACCGGCCAGGATCTGGACGGGACATGAGGGCGTGTTGGTTTTGTGTGCGATAGGCTGGGCATGGTGGGATTTTAAGTTTTTTTGCGATCCAGAGGCAACCCGGAAAGACCGGGTTTCGTTGAAACCCCGTAACTCATTGTCTTGTTGTTTGTTAATAAGTTCAAGATATCCTTACATTGGGTCTAGATCCCCGCCCCGGGGAGTGGCGCTCCCGGGGCGGAGACAGGTTTATCAGTCCTGGGTTTCAGATTGGTCGGGCCCATCCAGCTGCTCCGGATCGCCATCGTTGGATTCGCCATCGCCGTTGCCATCGCCGTTTTCCAGATCGGCCACCGCCTCCAGGGAGATCTTGGCAATCGAACCGACCAGGTCGTTCGTGTTCAGGTTGATGATCCTCACACCCTGCGTATTGCGGCCCTGGCGGCTGACCGAATCCAGGGCGATCCGGATCATGATGCCGTTGCGGGTGATGACCATCAGCTCTTCGCCGGGGTGTACGTCGCGGATCCCGAGCAGGGGACCGTTGCGATCGCTACACTTGATGGTTATCAGACCCTTGCCGCCGCGCTTCTGGATACGGTAATCCTCCAGCGGGGTCAGCTTGCCGTAACCGTTTTCGGTGATCGAAAGCAGGGCACCTTCCGTGTCCTCGGGATTGATCACGACCATCCCGACCACCTGCTCGCCCTTGCCCAGGGCGATACCCCGGACTCCGCGGGCGGTGCGGCCCATGGAGCGAGCATCGGTTTCGTGGAATCGGATAGACAGGCCGCTGCTGCTGGCGAAGATGATGTCGCTATTGCCGTCGGTTTCCCTGACGGCTACCAGGTGCTCATCCTCGAGGAGATTGATGGCTCGGATGCCCGCTTGCCGCGGCCTCGAGAAATCGGTCAGCGGCGTGCGCTTGACCACGCCCAGGTTGGTGGCGAAAGCCAGGTAGCTGTCGTCGCTGAACTCGCGCACCGGCACCACGGCGTGCACCCTGTCGCCGGGCTGGATCTGGATCAGGTTCACGATGGGCTGACCCTTGGAGGCGCGCCCGGACTTGGGAATACGGTGCACCTTGAGCCAGTAGAGCTGACCCTTCTGGGTGATCACCAGCAGGTACTGATGGGTGGAGGCCACAAAGAGGTTATCGACGAAATCCTCGTCCTTGGTCCCCATCGCGGTGATGCCTTTACCCCCACGTCCCTGCTGCCGGTAGGTGTCCAGCGGAATGCGCTTGGCATATCCCTGGTTGCTGATGGTCACGACCATGGGCTCGTCGGCGATAAGATCCTCGATGTCGATCTCACCCTCGTCTTCGACGATGGTGGTGCGTCGATCATCGGCATAGGCGCCGCGCACGGCTTCGATCTCGTCACGGATGATCTGCACCACCAGTTCCCGGCTGTCCAGGATGGACTTGAGCTCGGTGATGCGCTCGATCAGGGCCCGGTATTCGTCCTCGATCTTTTGACGTTCCAGTCCGGTCAGGCGGGCCAGCTTGAGGTCCAGAATGGCCTGGGCCTGGATTTCGGACAGACTGAACCGAGCCATCAGTCCGGTGCGGGCCACTTCGACCGACTCACTGGTCTTGATCAGCTCGACGATCTCATCGATGTTGTCCAGGGCGATACGATAGCCCTCGAGAATATGGGCCCGTTCCTCGGCCTTGCGCAGCTCGTACTTCGTGCGCCGGATGATGACTTCTTCGCGGAACTTCAGGAATTCCTGCATCGTCTCCTTCAGGCTCATCACCTTGGGCTGGTTGTTCACCAGGGCCAGGTTGATGACGCCGAAGGTCGTCTGCATCGTGGTGTGGGAATAGAGTTTGTTGAGGATGACCTGAGGGAAGGCGTCCTTCTTCAGCACGATGACGATGCGCATACCTTCGCGGTCGCTCTCGTCACGCAGGTCGCTGATTCCCTCGATGACTCCGCCGCGCACCAGGTTGGCGATCTTCTCTATCAGCGTGGATTTGTTCACCTGGTAGGGAAGTTCGTTGACGATGATCTTGGCCCGCCCGTTGTCCTCGATCTCCGTCTCGGTCCGTGCCCGAACCACCACGCGGCCGCGGCCGGTGGACACGTAATCGTAGATGCCGCGCCGTCCGTGGATTATGCCGCCGGTGGGAAAATCCGGGCCCTCCACATATTCCAGCATATCCAGCGGCTCGATATCCGGATTGTCCAAAAGGGCGACCAGGCCGTCACAGACCTCGCCCATGTTGTGGGGCGGAATCTTGGTGGCCATGCCGACCGCGATTCCGTCGGCCCCGTTGACCAGCAGGTTGGGCACCTTCGAGGGCATGACCGAAGGCATCATGCGCGAACCATCGTAGTTGGGCACGAAGTCGACGGTTTCCTTGTCGAGATCGTGCATGATCTCGGTGGCGTACTTCGTCAGGCGGGCCTCGGTATAACGTTCGGCCGCAGCGTTGTCGCCGTCGACCGAGCCGAAGTTGCCCTGCCCGTCGACCTGCGGATACCGCAGACTGAAATCCTGGGCCATGCGCACCATGGTGTCGTAGACGGCCGAGGTTCCGTGCGGATGGTAGTTACCCGTGGTATCACCGGTGATCTTCGCCGATTTTCTGTACGGCCGTCCCGGCTGCAGGTTCAGGTCGTTCATTGCCGTGAGCACGCGGCGGTGCACCGGTTTCAGACCGTCGCGCACGTCGGGGAGCGCACGGCTGATGATGACGCTCATCGAGTACTCGATGTAGGACGTCCTCATCTTTTCGGTGATGCTGGAATCGACGATGATCTCGCCGCTGGATCCCAGATCGGGTGCGTCCGGCGTTTCCGGGTTTTCGGAGTTGTTTTTCTCGTCGGCCATTCCTTGCCTCTGCTTTGGTACTGTTTAGATATCCAGGTCTTCGAGCTTGATCTGCGCCGCGTTTTCCTCGATGAAACGCCGGCGCGGCTCGACTTCGTCGCCCATCAGGGTGGTGAAGATATGATCCGCCTCGGCCCCGTCATCCACGTTGACCCGGGTCATGGTGCGCGAATCGGGGTTCATGGTGGTTTCCCACAGCTGATCCGGGTTCATTTCGCCCAAACCCTTGTAACGCTGTACATAGACACCCTTATTTCCGCCCATCTCCTCGACCAGCCGTTCCTTCTGGTGTTCGCTGTAGGCATAGATCTCGGTCTTGCCCTTTTTGACCCTGTAAAGAGGGGGCTCGGCGATGTACATGTGACCGTTTTCGATCACCTCGCGGAAGTGGCGGAAGAACAGGGTCAGGATCAGGGTGCGGATGTGGCTGCCGTCCACGTCGGCATCGGTCATGATGATGACCTTGTGGTAACGCAGCTTGGTAATGTCGAAGATGCCGGCCCCCACCCCGGTGCCCAGGGCGGTGATGATGGTCCTGATCTCGTCATTGCCCAGCATCTTGTCCAGGCGGGCTTTCTCCACGTTCAGGATCTTGCCCTTGAGCGGCAAAATGGCCTGAAAGCGTCGCTCCCGGCCCTGCTTGGCCGAGCCGCCGGCGCTGTCGCCCTCCACCAGGTAGATTTCGCACTCGGAAGGATCGCGGCTGGAACAGTCGGCCAGCTTGCCGGGCAGTGCGGCAGAATCGAGGGCCGACTTGCGGCGGGTCAGGTCGCGGGCCTTGCGCGCGGCCTCGCGTCCCTGGGCCGCGGCGATGCACTTGTTGATGATCCCCTTGGCTTCCCTGGGGTGTTCCTGCAGGTATTCGGCCAGGTAGGTGTTGACCAGGGCTTCGACCTGCCCCTTGACCTCGGTGTTGCCCAGCTTGGTCTTGGTCTGGCCCTCGAACTGGGGTTCGGGAAGCTTCACCGCGATGATGGCCGTCAATCCCTCGCGCACATCGTCGCCGGTCAGCCCTTTCATGTCCTTCTTCATCAGGCCCGAGCTGTTGGCGTAAGTGTTGAGGGTTCGCGTCAGGCCGGCGCGGAAGCCGGACAGATGGCTGCCGCCTTCGGTGGTGTTGATGTTGTTGGCGAAGGTGAACAGGGCCTCGCTGTAGCCCTCGTTGTAATCCATGGCCACCTCTACCTGGACACCGTCCTTTTCGCCTTCAAAATAGACCGGCTCCGGACAGATGACCTGACGGCTCTCGTTCAGCCAGCGCACGTATTCGACAATGCCGCCCTCGAAATGGAATTCTTCTTCCCGGTTCCGGCCTTCGCGCTCGTCGATGATGCCGATACGAACGCCGCGGTTCAGGAACGCCAGTTCGCGCAGCCTGCCGCGCAGGGTTTCGAAGGAGTAGACCCGTTCGGGAAAGATTTCGTAATCGGACTTGAAGGTGATGGTCGTGCCCGTCTCCTCGTCCGGAGCGGGGCCCATATCCTGCAAGCCTCCCACCTGGATTCCGCGCTCGAAGGCCATGTGATAGATCTTGCCGTCCCGGCGGACCTCCGCTTTTAAAAACTCTGACAGGGCGTTCACGCAACTGACGCCCACGCCGTGCAGACCGCCGGACACCTTGTAGCTGCCCTTGTCGAACTTGCCGCCCGCGTGCAGGCTGGTCAGCACCACTTCCAGGGCGGGTTTACCCTCGTCCTTGTGCATGTCCACCGGAATACCACGGCCGTTATCGCGGACCACTATAATGTCGTCTTCACTGATGGTCACCTGGATGTCGTTGCAAAAACCCGCCATGGCTTCGTCGATCGAGTTGTCTACGACTTCATACACCAGGTGATGCAGGCCCCTGGTGCTGGTGTCGCCAATGTACATGGCGGGTCTTTTTCGGACGGCCTCCAGGCCCTTGAGAACCTGGATGCCCTGAGCCGTGTAATCCTTGGCTCCCTGGGCTCCGTTGGCGATGGCCTTTTTAAAAATCGGTTCACTCTCTTGAGTCATTTGCCGCTCTTGCGCTTCCTGCCCCGTACCGGCCGGTCTCGCCACTGGATTTCCGTGACGGTCCCTTCGCCGAACATGGCGTTGAATTTTTGAATGATCATCGGCACCAGCATGGTCAGCTCCTGCCTCCAGGCGCCGTGATCCGCTTCGAGAACCAGAACCCCGTCCACCAGGTCGACCGCGCGGGAGTGGCTGGCGATCTTCTCGCCCACGATTTCCCGCCACCTGAGCAGGGCCGCCCTCTCTTCGAACCGGTCATGGAGACCGTAATGCCGCAGCGCACCCTCAATGAGGCGGGAAATAGGCTGGGGGCCATCACGCTTGGCACTCACTTTTACGGGTGCTCTTTCGGGTTCATTCATGAACTATTTCAGGACCTATTTCAGGACCTATTTCAGGACCTAAGTGGGGCGCTCAGATTGGAATCACGAGTCTTCAGCGGTGGCCTCGGTGAATCCGCCTCCTTGCACATTCCAGGCCTTGAATTCTTCCGGACGCCATTCGGCAACGTCGTCCGGCCGGGCCGTCGCCACGAATACCTGGTGATGGCGGGAGGACATTTCCTGCAGCCTGTGTGTGCGATCCCGGTCCAGTTCGCTGAAGATGTCGTCGAAAAACAGGATAGGTCTAATTTGTCGCTTCTGGTAAAGCACGTCGCTGCGCGCCAGGATCAGGGCGACCGTCGCCGTGCGCGTCTCGCCCTGAGATCCGAACACCCGCAAATCCACCCCGTCGAGCCGGACTTCGAAGTCGTCCAGATGGGGCCCAATCCGCGGCCTGCCGCGTTTTATTTCCGACTCTCTAATATAGTCTATTTCGGCAAAAATATCCGCTGCCAAATCCTCTTTCGACAAAGGTTTTTCAGGGTCGATTTTTTGACGCGTGCGGACGCTTTCCAGATTGGGGCGATAACAAAACTCTAATTTTAATCCATTGTCGGTTAATGACTTATGGGTGTCTTGGGCATATGGGGTCATAAGACACGCATATTCCTGGCGCCCGGTACAAACCGCGGCCGCGTGGTCCGCCAATTCCCGGTTCCAGGACTCCAGTTCCCGGCGGGCTTCGGCAGGGTTCAACAGCCCTTTTTTTAAATCGCGCAACAATCCGGATTTTTGCTTGGTGGCTCTTTGCAGGGCGATCAGATGGGACAGAAAAATGGGGTCGAACTCGGACAGGCCGTGGTCGGTGAAATGACGCCGGCGCTGGGGAGCACCCCGCACGAGGCGGATGCTGTCCGGGTTGAAAAAAACGGTGACCAGACGGCCCACAAGGTCGGCTCGGCGACGTACGGGCTCACTGTCTATTCGGTATCGGCGCCCCCCGTTGCGATCCAGACCGAACTCGCAAGACAGGCTGGAGCCCGATTCCTCCTCCACCTCCAGGTTCACATGCAGGGTGTCCTGGTCGAAGTTGATCAATTCCTCGGTTTTGCTGCCGCGATGGGATCGGCCGAGGGCCAGATAGTTGAGAGCCTCCAGTAAATTGGTCTTACCCTCACCGTTTCGCCCCAGGACAAGATTGACCTGGGGCGAAAAAAGCAGATGCATGTCCTGAAGGTTTCTGAATCCGTGAACCGTTGCAGACAGAATCCGCAAACTAGTCGCCGGCCAGACGCAGAGGCATTAGCAGACAGAGCACTCCGGTCTCGTCACCATCCTCGGTCAAGGGTTTGATCAGCGCGGCGCTCTGGGAGTCTTTCAGGGAAAGCTGAATGGATTCGGTCCTGATGTTCTTCAGGATGTCCTGCAGATAGACGAAGTTGAATCCAATTTCCAGGGCCTCCCCCTCGTAGGAAATGGGAATCTCGTCTTCTGACTGGCTGCCCTCGGTGCCGCGGGCCGAAAGTTCCATGCGCCCGTTTTCGATGCCCAGCTTGATCTGGCTGGTGATCCGATCGGCCGTGATGGATACCCGGCGGATGGTCTGGGAAAAATCGGCCTTGTCCAGGGTGATGTGCTTGTCGTTGTCCTGGGGAATGACCGCGTTGTAATCGGGAAACGGCCCTTCGAGCAGGCGGGTATGAAGCACCGTGGGTCCGGTTCGGAAAGAAAGCTGATTGTCTCCCATGAACATGGTGAGATTGCCCGAGGCTCTTTCTTCCTCGGTCAGACCGGAAACAATGCGGGGTAGATGGCGCAGACCGGCCGTATCGACAATCATTTCCCGGTCGCCGCCGACATCCCACTCCATGGTGGCCAGACGGTGGGCGTCGGTGGCCACGAGCGTCAGGGAATCGGAACGGACTTCCCAGAGAATACCCATCAAGGCCGGGCGGGTTTCATCCTTGGAAACCGAATAGGAAGTTTCATTGATCATGTCGATCAGGATCGCGGCTTCGACATCCAGCCCGTTTTTTTCTTCCAGCTGTTTAAGGGCCGGATATTCATCCACGTTCATGGTGTTTTCTGTCATCCGGGCCTTGCCGCTGACCAGCTGGATCTGCTTGCCTTTCAGGGATATGACCACGGATCCGGGACGCAGGGTGCGCACAAAGGGCACAAACTTCACCGCGGGAATGGCCACCTTGCCTTCGGTCTTGATGGCCACCTTGTCCGTGCCGGTGGTGATGGAAACATCGAGATTTGTTGCCGAAAAGGTCAGGCGATCGTTGGCAACTTCCATCAGGACGCAGGTCAGGATCGGCAGAGTGGTCTTGGTGGGAACCACATTGGCGATAACGTCCAGAGCTTTCTGTAAATCCTCTTGCTGGATCTCGAACTTCACTATGCCGTCCTCCGGTCAAGGTATGTCTGCCAATTGGTCCTGCATGCGGTGCGGATCGCCATGATAGGAGAATCAACCGCCCGGATCAAGTGTGCGCTTTCCCTTCTTCATTCCTGATATATATAAAAAGAATGTAGTAGATACAGGGGCTGGGAATTTTGGGATAACTTTTTCGAATCAGCTTCCCTTTCCTTTAATAGCACCTGAAATCGACCAATCCGTAATTTTTTACCCCTTGGATAAACCTGGGGATATCCGGGACGATTATCCCCACTATCCCCACACCGGGGAAAACCCTACCCATAACGCTGTAATAGTACCGTATTTATGCACCCTTATCCCCTGGGTTACCCCCGGTTAAAAAGGGGGAATTTTGCGACAAAAATCCGCGGGGGCCCGCCGGGAGCCCATCAGAAAATCCCGCCATTTTCAGGACACAGAATTCGGGAGGAAATTCCAGGTCAGTTTCTGCCGCGCACACGATCCTGGATATCAAGAACGGCGCCCCGAAAGCGGGGATCTGTCTTCATATCTTTCTGAATCTTCTGATAGGCGTGGGAAACGGTCGAATGGTCGCGGCCGCCAAAGGCGCGCCCTATTTGATTCAGGGACGCTCCAGTCATTTCCCGTGATAAGTACATCGCGATCTGACGGGCCCGGGCCAGGTCCTGGGTGCGTCGTTTGGACTTGAGTTGATCGATGCTCAGATCATGGACTTCGCCCACAACCTTCATGACAGCAGCGATCTTCACAGGCCCGGAAGAACTTCCCTGGAAAAAGGAGGAGAGAACCTCGGAGGCCATTTCCAGAGAAATTTCACGCCCAGTCAGACTCGCGAAAGCCAGGAGGCGAATCAACGCCCCCTCGAGACGGCGGATATTGTCGGTGATGTTCTCGGCGATATAGCCGATGACATCGTCGGATATGTAGATGTTGTTGATATCGATCTTGCGCTTGAGGATGGCCATGCGGGTTTCCAGGTTCGGGGGCTGGATATCGGTGATAAGTCCCCATTCGAACCGGGAGCGCAGGCGTTCCTCGAGCGTGGTGATCTCCTTGGGAGACCGATCGCTGGTCAACACGATCTGCTTTTTCAGATCGTAAAGCGCGTTGAAGGTGTGGAAAAATTCTTCCTGGGTGGATTCTTTGCCTGCCAGGAAAGCCACGTCGTCCACCAGCAGCACGTCGACGCTGCGGTACTTCATCTTGAATTCGGGCGTCTTATTGTCCCGAATGGACCCGATCAGATCGTTCATGAAGTTTTCGGCGGTGACGTAACAGATTTTTTTGTCGGAATCCTGTGCGGCCACGGCGTTGCCCACCGCGTGCATCAGGTGGGTTTTTCCCAGCCCCACGCCGCCATGGATAAACAGAGGGTTGAAATGACCGCCGGGATTATTGGCCACGGCTGTGGCGGCCGCGAAGGCCAGGTCCGTCCCGGTTCCCACCACGAAACTGCCGAAAGTGTAGTCTTGATTGATATTGATGCGGGCCGCGGGCCGCGGGGCGGTGGCCACGGACATCCGGCTTTCCCGGGGAGCTTCAGCCCGATTCCCTGGACTTCTCTCTGGACTTCCCAGCGGCTGCAACAGGGCGGCAGTGGCACCGCCGATGTTATCCCGTGGCCTGGTTTCAGCCCGAACTGAATTCAGGGGTTCCGGGCTTTTTTTCTGAACGCCCAGGGTAAAAGCTACCTCACGGCCAAAATAGGCGGATCCGGCCTCGTTCAAGGCCATCAGGTGGTGTTCACTGAACCAATCCATGAAGAAATGATTGGGGCAGTCCACCTTGAGAGGTAAGCTGTCCGGATCACTCATGGGCCCGCTAAAGGACCCGGAGGAGTCGTTTTCAGGGTGCAAAGGAAGAAACCAGGTGTTAAAAGTTTGTTTAGCAACTTTTTGACGAACAACATCGAGGATTTCCGGCCAGTAGGTATTCAGATCCGTCATGAAAAAAGCCGGGTCCCTTTCCCTCGTCGGCCAACCCCGATTTCCCCCAGTTATCCACAGAGAGGCGGAATCAGCAAGACATTAAAAAAAAACAACTTAGGCGGCTATTTTACCCAGGAAGGAAAAGTTATCCACAAGAATGAGATTTGTGGATAACTTTTTCGCCACCCAAATGGATTGTTGTCACCTGTGGGCGAAATTAGCACGGGCAAAGTTCCCCGAGCAAGGGATTTCTGGGGAAAATATATATTTTTTACTAACTATATATTTGAGTGGCTCCTATGTATTCGCCTGATTTTTGGGGATCTTCCCCGGGCCTTGGCCGGGGTTTTTCGGCCCCGGACCAGGAGGGGCTCGCCCAGGGGTGGCCGTGTGGATAACCTGCTGTTTTTCTTGACACTGTCTCGGTTGATTATTAACCTTTCGCGCTGATAAGGGAAACCAAAGGAGAGTTCCGTGAAACGGACATTTCAACCTAGCAATTTGAAGCGAGCCCGTCGGCATGGATTCCGGAAACGGATGTCGACCAAGGCCGGCCGCCTGGTGCTGAAACGCCGCCGGGCCAAGGGGCGCAAGCGTATTTCCGCTTGACGTTCCCCATAGCCGTGCGAACAGCTAAAGTGTTGTGACTGGTATGGCTGCATGGCGATCGCTGAATCAAAAACAAGAATTTCACAAGGTCTACGAGCATGGCGCCAAAAATGTGGGGCGTCTCCTCGTAGTTTACCTGTTGCCCGCCGATGATATGGCCCGGGCCGTGGTTGCCAGCAAAAAAGTAGGCAACGCGGTCAAGAGGAACAGAGGCAAACGCCTGCTGCGGGAAGCCTTCCGCGCAAGCTTTTGCGGGGATTCCGACCAGGTCGACCATGTCATGGGCATTCTAAAGAGGCTGCTGCGGGATTCCGGAAGTGAAACCGGAGATCCCTGCGCGGCAAAGGGACTGTGGGTCGTCCTGGTCGCCCGCCGGAATATTCTGGGGGCCACCTCCCGTGATGTCCGGGAAGAACTGGACCGCCTTCTTGGTCACTGACAAGTGACTCTTTACTAATGGGTTTTTGGCAGTCCCTGCTACCCGTGCCCGAGCCTCGTTACCGGTGCTAAGCGCCCAACCCGAATCATGTTTCCAGGGCGGGGCACCAGCGGGAATTGTATGTGGCGCTTGCCATATCTGTTGATCCTGGGCTACAGGCGTTTTCTTTCGCCCCTGTTGCCTAACACCTGCCGTTTTTATCCCAGCTGTTCGGCCTATGGAGCCGAGGCCTTGAAAGCCCATGGCTTTTTCCGAGGCGGCTGGTTGACACTGCGGCGCGTGGTTCGCTGTCATCCCTGGCATCCCGGGGGTGTGGATCCGGTTCCCACTGCAGGACATCCAGCAGAACATCCAGCGAAACATTCCCGGACTTCCGAGTGCCGTCATTCCCACGGGGATGGTTCATCCCCGCTCACGTCGTCCCCGACCATCGGAGATTCCGCCCATGGATAGGCGTACCCTGCTGGCCTTTGTTCTCATCTTTTTGATACTGGCCGGCTACCCGTACCTGATGAACAAGTTTTTCCCGTCCCCGGAAAAAACCCCTGAACAGGTGGCGGGTACCCATCCTGATTCCACTCTTGTCGCCGCTGCCGCGGATCAAGCCGCCGAATATTCCGAGGACAAATCTGCGGCCGATTTCCAGGTTCCTCCTGCGACTCCCGGTGAACAGTTTGTTCCGGCAGGCGATATTCTGACGGCCGACCAGGCCCTGGCCCTGACACCGGGCGGCGCCCTTCAGACCGTCTCGGTAAAGACCCCCAAATACAAGCTGGAGATTTCCACTCGGGGCGGCCGCGTCACCTACTGGGAGGGATACGAACACGACAGCTGGCAGGGCGGACCGGTCAGGTTGATCCCGGAAGATATTCCGGCCTCCGGGCTTGACGCGGTCTTTTTCCGGGGCGGCGACCTGCACCTGGGCAATGCCACCTACCAGCCTGACCGGGTCAGTCTGGATCTGAGCGAAGGCACCGGGCCCCAGTCCCTCACCCTGACCGCCACGACCTTGGGTGGTCTGGAAATCCGCAAAATCTTCACCTTCCACCCCGATGAGTACGGAGTGGAGGTGGACCTGGTGGTGGCCGCGCCCGACGAATCCGCCCGCCACGCCCTGAGCCTGGTGGGTTCGCCGGACGAATTTCGCTTTGGCTGGAACCAGGGTATCGCCCCGACCGAGCGGGTGCAGAGGATGGAACTCCCGTCCCTGCGGTCGCTGGCCCGCATCGGCGAAGACTATCACTACAAGAAACGACAAGATCTCAAGAAGAGTGTGGAAAAAGTCGAAGGCCAGTGGCGTGGATCCGTTCAATTCGCGGGTGTGCAAAACCGGTACTTCTGTGTCTACGGCATTGTTCCCCAGGAGCAGGGGGAACCGATCGAGGGAGCCATCAGGCTGAGCGGTGACCAGGAATTCGAGACCCAGTCATGGGCCATCGACGTTCCCGCTCAGCGCGGTGTAGGTGACGAAATCGCCGTCGCCCGCCTCGAGCTACTGATCGGTCCACAAGAGGCCGAACTGCTTCAGTCCTATGGTCAAGGCCTGGAAAAATCCATGGATCTGGGCTGGAAACTATTCCGCCCGCTGTCCGAAGTGGTTTTGTGGGGTATGGAGTTTCTGCACCGGTTCATTCCGAACTACGGTGTGATCATCGTCATCTTCTCATTGTTGACGAAGCTGGCTTTCTACCCGCTGACCAAAACCTCGACCAAATCCATGAAAAAAATGCAGGAGCTTCAGCCGAAAATGAAGGCCCTGCAGGAGAAGTACAAAAACGACAAGGAAAAACTGAACAAGGCAACGATGGCCCTGTACAAGGAAGAAAAAGTGAATCCCTTGTCTGGGTGCTTGCCGTTGCTGGTGCAGTCGCCCGTGTTCATTGCGCTGTATCAAGCCCTGAGCCACACGATCTCTCTACGTGGCCAGCCCTTCGTGTTGTGGATGAACGATCTATCCCAACCCGACGCGCTTTTCCAGATGCCGTTCTCGCTGCCGTTTTTGGGATCGGACTTCAATGTTCTACCCATCCTGATGTCGGTGGCCATGTACTTCCAGACCAAGTTGACTCCGACCAGCGGCGCCGGCGGACAGATGGCCGCCATGAATACAATGATGCCGCTGATCATGATCTTCATCTTTTACAACATGCCGTCGGGTCTGGTGCTTTACTGGCTCATCAACACCCTCATGCAGGGATACCAGACTTGGAAAATCCATCAGGCGGCGCCGACCAGTGGAGGTAAGGCAACAGCATGAGTGACAAAATTGAAATACAAGGCAAGACGGTGGAAGCTGCCGTTTCCGAAGCACTGCTCCAGATGGGGGCTCGCCGGGACGAAGTGGAAATCAAGGTAATCGAGGAGCCCAAGTCGGGTTTCATGGGATTCATCGGAGGCCGGGCCGCCAAGGTTCTGGTCCGAAGGAAACGATCGCGTTCCCAGGGCGGCGGCCGGGATCACCGGGTGAACGACGAAGACTACCAGGCCCACAACCTGGGCAAAGGCCAGGGCCGTAGCCGGGGTGGTTCTCGCGGTTCGGCGGGTAGTTCCCCCAAGGGTGGTGGCGAAAGGCCCCAGGCCTCTAGTGACAACGCCCGCGGAGAAAAAAACGGCAGCCGTCGGGGCTCCCGGGGTCGCGGTGGCCGCGGGCGCAACCAGGAGGCCGCAGGACGGGACCAGGCCCAAGGACAACGACAAGGCCAACGACAAGACAGACCACAGGGCCAACGGCAAGGCCAACAACAAGACAGACCACAGGGCCAACGGCAAGACCAGCAGCAAGGCCAACGCCAGGACCGGAATCAGGGCCAGCCGAATGCACGCGGGCAGGGGTCCCTGGGCCGGAACCGCAGGGGCGACCGCGACAACCGTCAACCCGCCAAGCAAGAGACCCGCCAAGATAATCAACAGGACAACCGTCCAGACCAACGAACCCGGGCCCCCCAGGAAAATACGCGGCCGGTTCAGGCTGCCCGCGAAGATTTCGCTCCCCGGAAAGAGACACCGATCCGTCCCTTGAAGCAGGAGCCGGTTCCCACTCCGGTGGTCTCCGCCCCCCCGACGCCCGTTCGCGAGGAAACCAAGGCCATCGAACCAAAGAAAGAGATCACCGTGACCAAACCCAACAAACCCCGCCGCGGCTTTGGCGGCCTGGGATCGCGAATCAAGGAAAAACGGCTTGCAGCCCAGGCGCCTCCGGCCGAAAGCCCTGCCGTCGAGGAAACCCCTGCGGTGAACGAAACGCCGCGCGTGGCCCAGGCTCCTGTAGCTCCGATGTCCCGCCCTCGGCCTGAGCGCCGGGAACGGCGGCCGTCTTCTTATTCTTCGTCCCATGCCGGCGAGGAAGTGGTGCTTTCGGGAATCAAGGGCGTCAAATACGCCAAGCCCGTGGGTAAGGTCACCGATGAGGGTCTTGACGAGGCCTTGACCGAACTGACCGACGCCATGCTGGCCCGAGCGGGTTTTCCCTGCCAGTGCGAGACTTTCCCCGGCGAGTACCGCCAGATCAAGGTCACCACGGATGATGCGAGTGCCGGAATGCTGATCGGCCGCCACGGTCAGACGGTTGACGCGGTGGAACACCTGGTCGAACGCATGGCCAGCAACGCCATCGACGCCCGGGCCCGGATCAACCTGGACATCAACAATTACCGCATGGAACGTGAAGAGTCTCTGGTCGAACGGGTGACTGAAGCCGGGGAGAAGGTCCATCAGACTGGTCGCTCCGTCCACATGGAACCCATGTCCGGACGGGAGCGTCGGATCGTTCATCTGGAAACCGAAAAACTCGACGGCCTGCGCACCTTCACCATGGATGGTTCCGGTGGCAAACACGTGGTAATCGCTCTCGAAGAAGAGGCGACCCAGGAGGTGTCGTCGGACGTCCAACCTGACGGCGCCGAGGATCAGGACCATCCCACGACCTGATCCGCGGGCGTTTTCGGGTTATCATTGGAGCGGCGTTTCGGCGTCGCTCCTTTTGTTTGACGATTGTTGGCGATAGTCCTCGGCGGGAAAACCAGTCCGCCGACCGGAGGTTCGGTCGTGGAAAACGATACCGTTGTGGCGGTGGCCACCCCGGAAGGGGAGGGGGGGCTGGCGGTGGTTCGGCTGAGCGGATCGGAGGCCCTTTCGGTGGCGGGCCAGGTCTTTGAAGGCGCTCGTTTTGGGCCCGATATGGAGTCCCATCGAGCTGTATACGGTATACTGTTTTCCACAACCAAATCAAAAGAAACAAGTTATCCAATCGATCAGGTGCTCGCCCTACCCCTCCTGGCCCCCCATAGCTACACCGGCGAAGACACGGTGGAGTTCTTCTGTCACGGGGGCCGGACGGTCGCCCGGATGGTGGTGGCCGCCTGCCGGACCGCCGGCGCCAGGCCTGCCGGACCAGGAGAATTCACCCGCCGCGCTTTCCTTAACGGCAAGCTCAGCCTGGACCAGGCCGAGGCCGTGGCCGACCTCATTCACGCCGAAAGCGAAGCCGCGGCCACGGGGGCGATCCGGCAATTGCTCGGAGGGTTGGATGAGCAACTGGAGGCCATCGAAAAACCCCTTCTGGATCTGCTTTCCCGAATCGAAGGATCGCTGGAATTTGTCGAGGAGGAAGAGACCTCCGTCCCCACCGAAGAGACTCGCGAAACCTTGAAAAATGCCGCGGCCCGCATTGACGAACTGGTGGCCATGGCCCCAGCCGGCCGGCTGTTGCGCCAGGGAATCCACGTGGTCCTGGCCGGTCCGCCCAACGTGGGTAAAAGTTCGTTGTTCAATGCGCTTCTCGAAGAAGACCGGGCCATTGTCGACAGCGACGCCGGCACGACGCGCGACGTGATTTCCTCTCGGGTCGAACGCGGCGGAACGATGTTCGTGTTCCATGATACCGCCGGCCTGCGGGATGACCCCGGGCGGGTGGAAAAGATGGGCATCGACCGCACCTGGAAAAAAGTGAACGAGGCCGACCTGGTGCTGCTACTTTCCGGGCCGGACGAGCCCGCCGTGAATCCGGACGAACCCTTCGAAGCCCCGGTTATTCGCGTGAAGACCAAAGCGGACCTGGAAAAATACCATAAACCAAATAAAGACAATATGTTATCTGTATCTTCTATTTCCGGACTAGGCCTGCCCGAGCTGTGGGCGGCTCTTGATCTGGCGGTGAAAGGTTTTCGTTTGAAGGAAGCGATGACCATGGGTGTGGTGCTCAACGAACGCCATCTTCACAAGCTGGCGACCTGCCGGTCCGACCTCGAGGCCCTGATTCACGAAATGGAAACCGGCGCGCCGGGCGATGAAGTGATCGGCACCATGTTGTCGGCGGTGCTCGGTCAGCTGGGCGAGGTTTCCGGGCGGGTCTTCACCGAGCAACTTCTGGAAAGCGTGTTCCAGCGCTTCTGCGTGGGGAAATAGTTTTGGGTACCTTTGATTGCGACATCATCGTGGTGGGGGGAGGCCACGCGGGAATTGAAGCCGCCCTGGCGGCCGCTCGCCTGGGGGCGCGCACGGTTCTGGCGACCCACGATATCAGCGAGATCGGGCGCATGCCCTGCAACCCCGCCATAGGGGGGCTGGGTAAAGGACATCTTGTCCGGGAAATTGATGTTCTGGGCGGGGAAATGGGGGTCGCCATCGACCAATCCGGCATTCAGTTCCGGGTTCTGAACACGAAAAAGGGGCCTGCCGTGAGGTCGCCTCGGGCCCAGGCCGACAAACACGTATATCAGCGGATGATGACCGAATCGGCGTTGTCCCAGGAAAATCTGGAAGTGGTGGCCGATGACGTGATGGGCCTGGTGGTGGTCTCAGATCCAGGCCAGTCGCAGGGCCGGCGGGTGACCGGGGTTTTGCTGGGTAGCGGCCGAACCTTGACCGGCGCCAGGGTGATACTGTGCACCGGGACCTTCATGAAGGGGCTGATGCATGTCGGAGACAGCCGCACCACGGGGGGCCGTGAAGGAGCGGCCAGCAGCGAAGGCCTGAGCGGGAGCCTGACCGACTACGGATTCGAATTGAAGCGATTGAAAACAGGCACCCCACCGCGGCTGTTGGCGCAATCTATTGATTTTAAACAACTTACAAAACAACCCGGCGACGTGAACCCGGCTCCATTTTCCTTCCGCACCGAAGAATTCAATCCCGATCAGGTCGATTGCCACCTGGCCTATACCAACGAAGAAACCCACCGGATCATCACCGCCAACCTGGACCGCTCTCCTCTATTCGGCGGCGTGATCAAAGGTCAGGGTCCACGATATTGCCCCTCCATCGAGGACAAGGTGGTGCGGTTCGCCGACAAGGATCGACACCTGCTTTTTCTGGAACCCGAAGGCCGCGACACGGACGAAATCTACGTCAATGGTCTGTCCACCAGCTTGCCCGCCGATGTGCAGGAAAAGGTCGCGCAGTCGATACCCGGGCTCGAGGCGGCGAAGATCATCCGGTACGGTTATGCGGTGGAGTACGACAGTGTTCCCTCCTGGCAGATCCACCGCCATCTTGAGACTAAACTTGTTGCGGGGCTTTATCTTGCGGGCCAGATACTGGGCACTTCTGGCTACGAGGAAGCAGGTGCCCAGGGCCTGGTGGCGGCCGTGAACGCTGTGAGGTCGCTCGACGGAACAAACCCTCTGGATCTGGGCCGCGACGAGGCCTACATCGGGGTCCTGGTCGATGACCTGGTGACCAAGGAAATCAACGA
>RCNF010000523.1_pt1 | contig 20456 bp, 22 predicted proteins | sample 2041311 | NCBI WGS metagenome assembly RCNF01 (sample SAMN09708228, study PRJNA481090) | Marine sediment metagenome, whole genome shotgun sequencing project. | biome: marine sediment; feature: ocean; material: sediment; isolation source: Sewage treatment plant 2 marine sediment (STP2) ... | reverse complement strand
CAATAAAATGAAGGTTTAAGATAAAGTGTGATTTTTTTGCATATGATCGTGTGTCGGTTAGGAGCCATTATGGTTGCTACTATAAATGTTTTAAAAATTAAAGTAAAATTACACCAAAAAAATATCTAATTCAAAGAAGTGAAAAGGATATTAAAAGTAATAGTTGGAAGAATGGAATCCAATCAAGATTATAATTCAAAATATAATTAGGAAGGAACATCATAATAAGATAGCTGGATTAATTTACCAGTAACTGTATTTTTACTTTTTATTGCTTTAAATTTTACAAAGCGTAGTTTTAATAACAATTTTTGGAGGGTAAAGTGAAAGTGATAATTTTATTTACGCTGTTGTTTTCCTTCAATTTGTATAGCCAAGATTCGTTAAGTGTAAAACCAAGTGCTTCGGTAGAATTAGATGAGCAGGGGAATATTAAACCAAAGAAAAAACGCATTCCAGCAAACATTAATACTAAGAAAGAATACAAACCAGCAAATCCGAAAACACGTACAGGAATAAGATTAACAGCCGAACAAGAAGATTCGCTTAAACAATTTTGGGCTGAGGAAAAGGAAAGAACTTCATTAAAACTTGGCTTCACTAAAGAACAAGTACTTGAGCGCTGGGGAAAACCAAAGGAAATAAATAGAACTGTTGGCTCCTGGGGGGTGCATGAGCAATGGATCTATACAAAAACCTATCTCTATTTTGAAAACGGTGTTCTGGTAAGCTGGCAGGATTAATTTATGAAAAACAAATCCCTTGTAACCTTTTAAATTACAAGGGATTAACTATGCGGGGCCGACGAGACTCGAACTCGCGACCTCCTGCGTCGACCTCCTGCGTGACAGGCAGAATTAATAAAAAATATTGTTCAAATAGTGCGTTTTTTTAAAGAATTCGAAGGGTGACTAGTCCATTCAGACCTAGTCAATTCCACTTTTTGCTACCATTTTGCTACCTAATTACAAATCTAAATATTGATGGATTGTTATTAGAAATTTTTTAATTCAGCCTGATTGACATGCAGCTTATGCCCTCACCCATCAAGAACATGAACAACATACCAAATAGCTCACCAAATCCACCACATAATACAATCAGTTTTGAAGTAGTTCCAACAGGAATGCAATATGATGAAAATACAGTGCGGGTACCTGTGGTATTTCAGAGAGTGGACGAAAAAAATCGAGTACACTACCATCTTTGTAATGTTGGGAAGCAGGATGAGAATACATCTGTATTGGTCCTTGTCATATCGCGGAAATTATTTTATGGATATACTATCTAAATTTAAATGTATATATTAAATTTGTTACAGAAAAAATGCATTAAATAGCTTCAAACTGTAAATTTTATTTTATATTTTCGTGCGAACTAAGTATTGCATCATAAAGATTAAAAGATGAGCCTACAGTCAATCACTCTTTATTTACAGATGGGCTTTTGATTAGTTAAGGTGATTAGCAAGTGAGGTTGAAAGCGATACACAACTGAACTCCCTACATTAAGATGATTATTAAACATTGACAAATTAGAACCAGATTTTTGATTTCATAATCGGAGCGCATATCTGAAAACTGGTGCAGTTGTTTAAGAAAATATTTTCTACCACTTCCTGCGAGAACAAATGAACATACTTTTGGTTTATCCGATGTATCCAGATACATTCTGGAGCTTTAAACACGCTTTGAAATTCGTGTCAAAGAAAGCAAGTTTTCCACCATTAGGATTAATAACTGTAGCTTCAATGCTTCCGAAAGACTGGAATAAAAAACTAATTGATTTGAACGCAAACAGTTTAGAAGATGAAGATATTCTTTGGGCAGACTATGTTTTCATCAGCGCTATGTCAATTCAAAGTGAGTCTGTAGATGAAGTAATACAAAGATGTAAAAAGTTAAAAACAAAAATTGTAGCTGGAGGACCCTTTTTTACAAGCAGTTCAGAATACTTCAAAAACGTTGATCATTTGATTCTTAATGAAGCCGAAATTACGCTTCCGCAATTTCTTAATGACCTGAATGAAGGAAAACCAAAACAAAAGTACACTTCGGAAAAATGGGCGGATATTACAACTACACCCTTGCCTCTTTGGGAAATTATACAAATGAATCACTATACTTCTATGAATCTTCAGTATTCAAGAGGTTGTCCATATGACTGCGACTTTTGCGATATAACGGTTCTTTATGGAAGAAAACCGCGTACAAAAACAAAAGAACAAGTGATAGCCGAATTAGATACCCTATATTTTGCAGGCTGGAGAGGTCCCGTTTTTTTTGTTGATGATAATTTCATTGGCAATAAAGCAAAATTGAAAAAAGAAATTCTTCCTGCAATAGCTGATTGGATGGTGAAAAGAAAAAATCCATTTTACCTTAATACAGAAGCTTCTATTAATCTTGCCGATGATGAACAACTGATGCAATTGATGGCGAAAGCAGGATTTGAAGCGGTGTTTATTGGAATCGAGTCTCCGAATGAAGAGAGCCTGGTTGAATGTAATAAATCCCCGAACAGAAACCGTGATTTGATCTTAAGTATAAAGAAAATCCAACAGGCTGGTTTGGAAGTACAGGGAGGATTTATTGTTGGGTTTGATAATGATCCGCTTTCAATTTTTGAAAAGCTTACAAGCTTTATACAGGAAAGTGGAATAGTAACAGCAATGGTTGGGTTATTAAATGCACCGAGAGGAACAAAACTTCAGAAAAGATTAGAAAACGAAGGAAGAATGCTTAAAGATTTTACAGGCAATAACACTGACTTTTCAATTAACTTTATTCCACGTATGGATTCAAAAGTACTTCTCGATGGATATCAGGAAATCTTGAATAAAATCTATTCACCTAAATATTATTATGAACGTGTTATGCGGTTTATGAAGGAATTTGAACCAAAGAAGAAAAAAGTTTTTCATCTTAATCCTAATTATATACTTGCTCTATTCAGATCAATATTTAAACTAGGCATTATCGGTGAAGAAAGAATATATTATTGGAAATTATTTTTCTGGACTCTCTTCAAAAAACCACAACTATTCTCTTTAGCAATTTTGTTCACGATTTATGGTTTTCATTTCAGAAAAATATCCAATAGCTTCTGTTGAAGTGTTAACCTCGTTAACCCGGTTAATGATGTAGTCCGTTTTTCATCCTTTTATACTATTTACTTTTTAATACAACGCTAGACTATCTTGAACTGTCGAACTAAAACCGAATTAATTTATTGCCACTTTATTATTTTATATTATCCCAATCGCTACGTTATAAGATATTCAAGAGCTTCGTCATAAATTGCTAGTTATCAAGTATAATTTTCTTGATTCTTTAATTTGATTCAAACAATGTTATCGTGTGATTAAACTTATCTCTAAGCAAAGATAAATTAAATATCCCATCATATCATAGCGGGAAAGAAATATGAAAAAGGAGGACAGTGAATCCTATATTAAAAATTCAATTAGTGAGGTAGACAGGTTTCTAAAATTATTTTTCACCACCAAAAGAAATTGGAAACTTGTTTGTGCATCTCTTGATGCTTGTTATATCGTGAATTATGTTATAATTTATTCTTTTAAATTTTAATTTATTTATTAATTTAGTTATAGGAAGAAATTTAAAATCAACAACTTAGAAAGACTTATGAAAACATTATACAAATTAGTAATACCTGCTTTTCTTTTCCTAATTATCATTTGTGAGGGTTGCGGTGCAGCTAAAACAGAAATTATTGGGGAGTGGCAGGAGGAAAGTTACCAAAAAGGTGAAATTGATAAGGTGCTTGTACTTGGAATTGTGGATATAAAAAAACCGCTTCTACGAAGAAAATTTGAGGATGGAATGAGAGAGGTGTTCCGGAAGAATGGTATTGAAGCAATTGCAACTATGGATGAGATGCCGTACGAAGAAGTCGTTAGTGAAGAATCTTTTGATAAATATTTTAAAGATTTAGAAATTGATGTGGTACTTGTATCTCGATTGGTGGCAATTGAAGAATCGAAAGATTATAAAGCAGGTTATATGTATACTATCCCGTTCAATAATTACTATGGATTTTACGGTTATTATTACGCTGGTATTCAATATGCAAATTCTAGTGGTTATTTATCCAAGAATAGGACCGTAGTATTAGAAACAAATATTTATGAAACAAATGAAGGTAAGTTAATCTGGAGTGGTATCTCGGAAACTGTTGATCCCGATAAACCATCAGATGTTATCCGGTCATTTGGGAATGCTCTTGTTTCTAAACTTGATCGTGAAGGTTATTTTAAATAAATCCTCATAATATAATCCTACCATGATAATAAAGTTTTACGGAACACGTGGGTCAATCCCAATCTGTAGCCCTGAACATCAGGAATTTGGTGGAAATACTACGTGTATTCAAATTAAAATAAAGCAAACAAATAATATTGCGATCTTTGATGCAGGCACAGGTATTAGAGACTTGGGAAACGATTTTTTAGCAAGCGGACACAAACAGAATGAAATTATTATCGGGTTTACTCATTTTCACTGGGATCATATACAGGGATTTCCTTTTTTTGCACCTGCATTTGTTAAAGATCAGAAGATTAACATTTTAGCTATGGGATGGGGACGAAGACTGAATAGTCTCGAAGATATTTTTAGAGTCCAGATGCAAAAGGAATACTTTCCTGTACAGCTAGATACAATGGGCGCAAATTTTGAGTTTATGCTGCTCAAAGAAACAACAAGAGTATTCGAACCTGGTGCTGAAGGTACGAGACCGGTGAACGTAACAGTAAATAAACATAAGCATCCGGGTGATGCTTATGGATATAGATTGGAAAGGGCTGGAAAAGTAGTTGTGTTTTGTACCGATATTGAACACGGTGAACAGATTGACCAGAAAGTAGTTGATTTTGCAAGAGGAGCAGATTTACTAATCCACGAAGCTCAATATACCTCTGAAGAATTAGTAGAAAAGAAAGGATGGGGCCACAGCAGCTTTGAACAAGCAATTCAGGTTGCAGAAATGGCACAAGTAAAACAGTTAGCAATAACTCATCATGATCCTGACCATAACGATGAATTTCTAAAAAACATTGAAAAAAAATGTCAGGATAGATTCAAAGATTGTGTTTTAGCCAGAGAAAAAATGGAGATTGAACTTTAGTTCTAAATTTTGTGTTATATATTTTATTGTTTGAAACACTATTATGAAAATATTTAAGTGCAAACGCACGTATATTAATTTTTACTATTAATTGGAATGGTAATATGAAACAAAAGATATTGTATTTAATCCTATTACAACTGTTTGTAATTTTCTTTTTTATGTCTTGCAGTCCAAGCACTCAGCTAACGAATGTTTGGATTGATGATTCGTATCAAACGGAGGGGATTAAGAAAGTCTTGGTTTTAGGAGTAGCTAAGGAAAACTGGAAAAAGAAAGTATATGAAAATGAATTCAGGCGGCAGTTATTAGAGCAAAATGTTGATGCCATTTCTGCCTGGGAATTATTACCAGAAAACGAAAAACTAAACAAAGAAACATTTGAAAAATATTTTAAAGATCAGAACATTGATGCAGTATTAGTCGCAAGAGCTATTGGTACAAGTACAGAAGAGACGGTGTATGGAGGAGGTGCATCTCATGTTGCAGTTGGATTCTATGGTTTTTATTTTTCTACAGCTCAATTGTACTACACGCAAAGTTATAGCGCTGAGGAAAAAATTGTTCATGTTAAAACCGATTTATATGAAACATCCGAAGCAAAATTAATTTGGAGTGCAACTTCCAGATCCTACGAACCCAAAAATACATCTGATGTTATCAAATCTGTTAGTTTCGAGGTTGTTAAAGAAATTTCTCTTGCGGGCTTTTTTTATAAATAACTTGCAAAATTTCCACCATTTAAGAGTATCTAAAGGAGATAATTATGTTTAAAAAGTCGTTATTATTATCCATTCTATTAATTTTATTTACTACAAATATTGGTAAAGCCCAGGCAGCACTGCTTGTTTTACTTTTAGGTGATGATGTAGCTAGTGAAAATTTTTATTTCAGAATAAAAACTTAAATGATCTTAAACTAAATTTTCCATACCCAACCCCTGCTTAATTACATAGGCGGGGGTTTTTTATTGGGTGTTATCTTGGGTATAAGGGTAAGGCTGTTGTATGGCTTGAATATGGAGCCGTGGGCATGTTAATATGGATAAGTTTTCAAAGATATATATTATTAGGCTTTTAGAAATTTATAATTACTTGCAAATATCTTTATATTTAATATGCTCAACCGCATTTTAGGAAGTATAAGTAAGTAATTAGGAGATTAAAATGAAAGCTATGGGAAAAAACTTTGTAATTGAAAACCAAGGAGTAAGTGTATGACATCTTCGGAATTTCCATTCATTTCAGTAATGTTTGCTGTTATTATGGGTATGGGGGTTGTGTATATTCTCATAGCAATTGCAACAATAATCCGTGGTTACCGACAAAATATTAAACCCTACTGGTTACATTTGGCATGGATTATATTTCTTCTATTGCTTCATTTTCATGTTTGGTGGGGATTATGGGATTTTCAGCAAGTAACAACATGGAATTATTTTTCTTATTTGTTCTTACTCTCCGGGCCTGTCTTGCTTTTTGTGGCTGTTGCAATCATTATACCGGAAGACCAGCAAGCAGGTAAAATTGATCTGCAGGAATTTTATTTCAAAACCAATACAAAATTTTTTCTAACACTGGCATTTGCAGTTATCTGGGGATTGTGTCTGTATCCGGTCTTTTATGGGAAACTGGATCCTGTTTTCGGGTGGTTACTTTCATTTCTAATAATAATGATATTACTTGGCTTTATGAAAAATCCCAAATTGCATGTGATTTTATCTATTACAGCATGGGTACTATTTTTTATATGGCTTCTTTCTTATGGTTTTTCTTTAAGCAACAACTAGGTATTTAATGTAGTTATTAATAACAATGCAGAGGATGTAATGTTAGATCAGGTTAATCAAAGGAAGAAAAAAATAATATTAGCTCACTAGACTGAATCGTAAATAGTATCATTAATTGTAAGAGACCATAAAACCATGTTGTTAATGAAATTCTAAATATTAGTGGTGGAGAGCTAAGGGGTACTGAGGATAACAGACCCTCAACAACTAATGCAGAGTATCAGCGCATTAAGTTAATATTAGGATTAACACTATAGTTGATGGCGGTCCGCATGTTCATCATTATAAGTAACTTCAGATTACGATCAAGAATATGATTTTACAAAAATAAGTTCCAACAACTTAATTCATTTTCCCAGCCCCTGCTTAATAACATAGGCGGGGGGGTTAATTGTTTAGACTAAATAAATGTTGTAGCACTTCTGAAGGAGCTAAATAATGTTCGAGCTACTAAAAAATGATATTAAAAATGGAAGATAAAGATATAAAAAGCAGAGAAATGCAGGGTATAAGTAATCGGATTTTAACTATTACATATATACCTTTTTTATTTTAGAATTAATATCGATATTTACTGTGATTAAGAAAACTTCTACAGGAACAAAAAAGGAAAATTTCATAATGATAGCAAAACATAATGGTTTAGTTTTATTATTAGGTTTAATTATAATGACATTACTAAACGCTTGTAATAAACCCGTTATTGTACCTGCCATTAATGATATACCAACTGATAGCTATCACGCTGGAAAGTTTGTATGGCATGATCTGTTTACAAATGATGTCTCTTCTTCTAAAGAATTTTACAACAATTTATTCGGCTGGGAATTTGAAGATGATGGTGAGGCTAATTCAATATTCACTCTAATTAAATTTAATGGTAAACGGATAGGTGGTATTATAGATATAAATCAAATTAAGCAGGAAGTTAAACGACCAAGATGGCTTGCATATATATCTGTTCCTGATGTGGCCGAGACTGTCAAGCAGATTGAATCCAAAGGTGGTTTTATATTTGCTGATACTCGCGAGCTTCGCAACCGTGGTACGATCGCAATATTTTCCGATCCGCAAGGTGCACCACTGGCATTACTTGAATCAAGTAGCGGGGATCCAATAGATGATGAACCACAAACCGGCGAATGGCTATGGAATGAATTGTGGACAAGCGATACTAAAGCAGCCGTTAAATTCTATTCAAATCTTATAGGTTATGAGTCTGATCTTATTGATTCCGAATCAGATGTCGATTATACAGTATTACGCAAAGAGGATAAACTGCGTGCAGGTGTTTTTAAAATGCCTTTAGAGGAACACCCTGATTGGCTCCCTTATGTTGCAGTATCAGATCCTGAAGCAACAATAAAATTAGCTGAACAGTTAGGAGCAACAATTTTGATGAATACTGAAACAATAACCGGAGATAAATCTGCAGTAATTGTTGATCCTGGTGGTGCCGTTTTTAGTATTCAAAAATGGCCGGTAGATACAAAAATGTTAGAGGAGAAAAAATGAAAAACATAATTAGAATCTTATTTGTATTATTAATCTTATTATCATTACTCCTGCCATTAGGTTGTGGTGGCGCTACCTATGTTGGTGTAGGGGTTTCTGTTCCAGGTGCCTGGGGGCCATATGGTGGACATGGCGGTACGGTAGTGGTAGGGCGTCCCTTTTATTAATGATTTTCATTTGTGCAAAGTTTTCAATTCACAAATGATACAATGAAAAAATTATAACTGCTAAATAATAACGATTAATTTAAATTGAATGCGATACAATCAATTACGTATTGTACCTCAGAATGTTCGTAAAGAAAAAAAGGTAACTTGAATTATCAATTAGAATTTAATTTTATAAGACCAATTTAATGTTTTTAATTAAGTTATATTAAATAGTAGTAATAACTCTATTTAATCTTCTCTTAAAGAAAAAAACCAATTTACTCCCACACCTAAACTTAATAGGCGGCTATTTGCAATCGAGTTACCGGAACCATAATTAAGATACTCTGAATCATTTATCCAATGATACCTAACATTCGCATCCAAAGAGAGTTCTTTATTCAAAGGAAAGAGTACTCCTCCACCAAATGCAAAACCTGCTTCGCTTCTGAATTCTGATTCGTTAACCTGCGTTGTCTGTGAGCCAATAGTGTAAGTACCAGTTATACTAGTTCGATAGGTGTAGAGACCTCCTTCAAGCAATCCGTAGAATCTCATCCCTGGACCAGGTGAAATCAATCTGAAGCTAAAAATTGCAGGAATTGCGCCAATTCCACCCGAAACGTTTATACTTCCCTGTTGACCACCACTAGTAAAATCCTGGTTTATTTTGCTTTCATTAAAACCAACTCTTAAATAACCGAGAACAAGGGCAAGTCTTATATTTTCTTCAATATCGTAGTAAAATCCTACCAACGCTCCAAGTCCGACATTATAATCCTCCGCATTTTTCCCGATAGGAAGAACAAAATTACCAGTTACTTCAGTTCCGTAACCTGCTTGTGCAAATGAAAATGAATTAGAGAAAATTAGAATAATTGTGAGTATAAAAACATATTTTACCATAAAAAGAAGTTCCTTGTGTAAATTTTTATTAAAGTAAAAACAGATTAAGTGTGTAACGCAACACGATCCATGCACTTTCTTCAGCACTAAAAGGTTGAGGGTTCTAACACTCCCATCCTAACACACTATTAAAAAATTTTATTGAATTATTTAAAATTAGAAGCCAACTCCTGCACCAAAACTAAGAACCGGATCCCATTTCTTATAAGGAGAATTCTTATCATTCAAAACATCAACTAAAACTTCTACAAAAACCCAAACGTTTGGACCTACCATTTGAGAGAAACCACCCCCAAGTAATATAAACGGAACCCAGACTCTTTCACTATTCCATTTATTGTTTTGTAAATCAAATCCTGTAATGTGATCGAAACTTGCATACACAAATTCACCGTGCAAATAGAATTGCGGGACAACCCTGTAACGTGTAAATATGCTACCACCGTAGTTATGAGAGCTAAAACTTGGATTGATGCGTTTATCACTTATATATGTGTATGCTAATTTGCCACCAATAGAAAACTTAGGTGTAACTTTAAATCCCACAAGCGGTTGCACGCTTAGGTAAAAGTAATTATTCCAAAAACTGAATCCAACGTTACCGCCGTAATAAACACGGCTTTCTTTCAGATTTGGTTTAAATGGATTATAAATGGCATTACTTTTTTCCCCACTTTCACTGTTTTCACTATAAATTATACTAACAGTAAATAAAACAAAAAGTACGGTAAATAATTTTTTCATTTTCTTCTCCAATTATTTTATCAATAGTTAATTATTAAGCTTTTCACATTCAATTTATTGATTCCGAACATATCATCAAAATATATTTAGAATGCTAAAAATAATATCTCCAATCGAACGCGGTACGCAAACCAATGTACCAAACAGGTGTTAACTCTGGTGTTACAATTCCTTCTGGTACCACAACAGACTGATTATGTGGTAAATCAACTCCAAAGGTTAGCTGAAAAACTAAACTCGAACTTTGATCTAATGAAAATGTACGGAATGGCCGATACTCCAGCACAGGGAAATCTAGTTGTGTTGATTTATAATTTAGAAGTACAGTTTCATCGTTATCCATGGGAATCAATAATGCATCTTTATTGTCTCCTCTACCATAAAGTGTAATACCAATTTCTCTACCTAAAATAAATTGAAATCGACCAATGCCCGTCTCAATTCCTGCTTGCCAGGGAATCAATCCGCCAAGACCAGCTGTAACGGCCAATCCAGCATATGTATCTGGAGCAAATAATAAAATGGGTGCTGTAATTAGTAAATCTAATGGAACTAACCAAAAGGGCATTCGAAAACGAAAGCTGAAAGCCTCACGTCCTGGAATTGCAGCCGTAAATTGACCGCCTTCTTCAAGAATAGGCGAATCGCCAAATTTCATAGTTGATGAGCCATCCTGTCTCCAACCAAAATCCAAAAATACAAGCCCATCACCACCGCCGTGCATTACACCTTCAATACCCAACCCTAATCTAATTCCTGCATCCAGACCACCCAAAGCTCCGGGTGTATTTTGATTTGTACCAAAACCACCACTAACTGTATTGCCACGAACTGCAGATATGGCTCCAATAAACAATCCCAATTCTGTTCTAAAGCGTGGCAGCTCACCCAAACCTGTTGCCAATCCAGGTATAGGAGTTTTTACCAATATTTTTGCACAGGGATCAATAATATTTGGATCAACTTCACGTAACGGCATAAAATTATTTTTACATACACTAAAACTATCAGGTAAAGCTTCAACTAATTCATTACCATATTGGTAATCAAAAGTATTCTTTCCAGTTGCAGCTTCTAAAAATTGTTCTATGCTTAGTTGAATAGCTACCGCAGCCAGTTCAGCATCTTGTTCACGCATGAAGGCATCACCCGTTAAGATCATTCTGCGTCCATCCCAGGTTGATATTTCAAGACCTTTTTCATTATAATAATCGTGTGTTCCTTTTCTTTGAGATGCATCGCCCCATGTTCCGGCTGTATGACCTGCGGCAAAAGAATCTTGCAGAAAATGTAAAGCAAATGCTTCATCTGCAAGTGCTGAGAGAATTAAGGCAGATCGTTCTTCATCAGAAAGATTTTCATTAAAATATTTTGAAGCTTTTAGTAATGCGCTCACATGAAACCAGGTATACGCCCCTAAAGCATTTAACTCAGCACCTTCGGTTAAGCAAGCGATCAAATAATCTCGTACCTGTGTGTCCGCATTCGGTCTGGCAAGTAAGAAGTGTACATTGTTTGAACCAGCTCTTGTTGCATATTCAGGATCAACTCTTTGTAGTTTAATATCGGAATCGCGCAAGGCATTAATATGTTCGTGTCTATTTTCCGATTCAATCAGATCAATTTTTAATTGTGCTGCAATATCCGCAACCTTTAAAATCCAATCTGTTTGCAAAACGTTGTAAAGTAAATTTTCCGGGGAACAGGAATGATCACCGGAGATTGCCGGCCAGGATGCAAAATCAAGTTGTGAGGGATGAGTAGTTTGGGTGGCATCAATTACAGTTACAGTAAGCCTCTCTTCATATCCTATTCTTGCTTCATTCCAGAGTTTATCAAGAACTGCACGGTATTCAGGACTCAAATTTTGTATTGCAAGAAGTGCAATATCTCTATGCTCGGGGTAAATCCATCCCCACAGGTTTGAACAATTAAGAAGTAAAAATATTGCAGTTGGAAATAGTATCTTTTTCATAAAATTCTCTCTAAAAATAATATCGAATTTTTAGCGCAATAAGAATAGTTTTAATTTTTTCATCGCTAAGTCGAAAGTTCAATGACTGATATGTATTCTCAATTCCGACATCGAAATCTTTATGTCCCGTATAGCCTATTCTTAATCCCAAAGTTAGTAAATCAGTTGCATTTTCTCCGGATTCGGAAAAAGAATTATATTTTGCACTTACTAATACCCCTATAGGAAATTCAACGAAATCAACGTTTGCAAAATCCACAGAAGCGGCCAATCCGATACGAGCATTACCTTTGTCTTTTCCATTAAAAGCGTTACCAAGACCCCAGCCAAGATTTGCAAGAATACCCAACCATCTTGTGGGAGCGTAAGCATAATTAATATTTGCAAACATGCTTGTTATATTATCTTTTTCAAGAAGTTTGGCTCGGGCGGAATCATCGATCGCTCCCTCATCTATAACTCGCAGTAAAAAATCATAAATTGAATAGAGGGCTACCTGACTTGAATTATAATCTATGCTTCCCGATAACATCATTTTATCATTTTCCCAAATTTTTATTTTAGCACCGAGTGAATATCCTGCGCCGTAAGAGATGCCAGATGTGAGAAGAGTATATGCGTTACTACCCAACCTTGCAATCCCGCCGTACTTACCATTTAGGGCCAACCAATCATTTATTGCCAATTGAAATTGAATATCACCAAGAACAAAGAATAAATTCCCTGATAATGTATCAATTATGTTTCCATTTAAATCTTTTATAAAAGATTTAAGATCTATAGCAGCACCAGCACCTACACTAGTTTTTATGAAGGTGGTGATAAACGGATTACCTACAATATCTGAAGGAATAAACCTAAAATTATTAAGAATTGGTAATTGCTTTGACGTTTTAAGTATAATTGAATCTTTTACTTCTCCCTCAGAATTTTCCACCGATTGAGCATTAAGTTTAACACTTAATACAGTAACCATTATCGCACCAATTAATAGATGCAGTAAAAAGAACCGTATAAACTTTTTCATGATCAGTGCCTCACTAACTAATTAATAATTATCTATTATTGAAAATACCCTTCCGAATTTAATCTCTCTGCCACTCCTTTACTATTTTTGTGGAAGGACCACATCCTGAAAAATTTAGTACAATCGCTAAAAGAAAAATAAAAAGGATAAAAAAGTACTTTATCTTAATACCACCTGTTTGAAATTGACAGGCCCAGTCTGATAGTCCAGAATGAATAAAAATTATTATCCTTTCCTCCAATTGATTTACCTGCATCAAATGCATAATTATATCTTACAGCCGCCAGGAATGTTGTCCCTGAATCGAACACTGGAATTAGTAATCCAGCTTCGGGTGAAACACCGAAGTGCCAGTTATTTGATTCGAACCTGTATACTCCTATATCTAGTCTTTGCAGTATATAATAAACACCAGCACCAAGACCAATAAAAGTTCTTATATCCTTTCTTTTTCCAATGTAATAATGATAATTTAATAAGATCGGGAAAGCATTTATATACCTTAGCTGAATTCCGCTTATAGTGCCGCTTATGTTTTCATCATTAAAATTAATAGGCTGATCTAATCTCTGATCAAATAAATTCCAGCCGAGAGTTAGACCTGCAGATGTATTTTTTGTGAGAAACTTTTTGAAATCCAACCCGAATCCGCTATATGATTCTTTACCTATAAAATCACTAGTTTTTGATGTAGGAAGACCAATTTCCCACGTTACATTTGTTAAAGATTCCTGAGCTAATAACGGAATACTTATTAAAATAATAATGAAGATTACGATTTTTAATTTCATAGTTTTAATTTCATTTAATTGTACAAAATATTGTTTATACTTTTAGTTTACTTTTAAATATGGCGATTGCTGAAATAATTCATTTATACCGTTTGTAATCCTTGAAGGTAAAGTACTTGAACTTTCAGCATATCCGTTCAATGTTCCTGCCCAGGCTGCTGTGATCTCCTGCTTGTTTGGATCATTCGATTTTGCGTCCAGCATTGTAACAATTATTGAGCCTGTTGTAAATGAATATACTGTCCCTCCGTAATAAGGTGGATAGTAACCCCATCCGGGACCGTAACCTGGATTGTATCCCCAGCCGCCCCACCAACCCCAGGAACCCCAAAAATAACCAGGATCATAAACATAATTATCAGAACTTGTTATGTTTACAAGAACTACTACATCAGGGATTACATTTGGACCAGCAGTTACTCTGGTATAACCATAAGTTTCCATTTGTGAAACAACCTGGTTTAATATCAATTGGTCATAGGTTGTATTAGGAGTACCTGATTGACTACCTACGCGAACTATTGAATCGGGCATAGCAAACGTTGAGTAATTCTGAAAGTTGACATTTTTATTTCGGAATGTTACTGCTACATCATAATCACTAGCGCTCATTCCATAATCACTATAGCAGGAATTGAAAGTTAAGGTTGTAATTCCCAAAAGAAATACTGTTAAAATTGTTTGAAAAATGAGTTTTCTTTTCATTAAAAGGCTCCTGTTGAAGTTTTAGCTTGTTGGTTATTTACAAAATAAAGTTACTCTTATATTTAGATGAAATTATATATCATTCTACTGGTTCTGAATGACTTATATATTTACTTACCAAAGCTGCAATAAGTATTGCAACATACAACTGTCCTGTTATACTTGTAAAGGTTGATAAGGATTTTGCTGCAGGTGAAAGGGGCACAACATCTCCATAGCCAAGCGTTGTTAGAGTAACAAAACCATAGTAAACATAATTACTAATATAACTAATAGCCGGGTTAATTGGTTCAGTCAAATGCTTAAAGCTAAATGCAGTCGGATCGATAATACAAACAAGACCAATTAAAATAGAAAAAGACAACCCAAGCATTAAGTAACCGTTAATAGATTCCATTATAACTTGCGAAGTAACAGTTTTTGCACGCGCAATTTGAATGATAAATAAAACAATCATCATATTGAAAAATAATATGTTGGCAAGAGAAGAGACTATATTCAGTATTGGTAGATTTAAAAACTCGGCCAACAATTTTATTACAACTACTATCAACGCTATGTTAAAAATTCTTGAGCGATCTGCCCGTAAGGCCAGTGCCGAGAGTAAAAAGATTAAAGTGAAACTGAAACCATATAAAATGCTATGCCATTCGATTGGGAAAAAAGGAATTAAAAATATTGTAAATATCACAAGCGTCAATAAAACCGAATTACTTGCGGTCAGAAATTTATTAGATACATCCGAAAAGATATTCATTTTTTAATCCTAATTTTTTTTACTTAAAAAGATGCAATATATAAACAGGGGTTTAATTTCATATTTGTTCACTTAATATCTTTCTTAGATGCATCACCTTGAAAATCAAATCCGGATTTTAAATGCAAATCCCTTTGTGGGAAAGGAATTACAACGCCTTCTTTTTCAAATGCTTCGTCAATTGCAATTCGGATATCGCTTCTAATAAAAATCCAATCAGGGTGAGAAGTCCAGCAACGTAACTCAAACTCAAGGTAGCTTTCTGCAAAATCATTAAACAATACGTACGGTGCTGGCGTTGTTAGAATATCCTTCTGATCCTTTGCACATTTAAGCAAAGTTTGCATAACTAACTCAATTTTGGTACCGTAAGAAACACCTACTTTAATATCCATTCTTCTTAACTTATCAGTCATAGTCCAGTTAACAAGTTTATTTGAAATTAATTGTCCGTTAGGAACAATTACTTCTGCACCTTGCCAAGTTTTAATCAAACTAGAACGAATGCCAATTTGCATTACTTTACCTGAAAGATTATCTATTTGAACAGCGTCTCCAACTTGAATAGGTCTTTCAAATATTAAAATTAAACCGGAGATAAAATTTCTAACCAGGTCCTGTAAACCAAAACCAATACCAACACCCAGGGCGCCAGCAAGTAAAGCAAATTTATCCAGGTCCAATCCAGCTGCAGAAAAAGCTACAATAATCCCAAATCCAACAATAATATATTTTACAATAGCAGATATGGCCCCAGGGACGCCACGTGGTAATGTCATCCTGGAAAGAATATCACCTTCTAAAATGAATCTGACTAGACGGGCAAGAAGAACTGCGATCCAAATAGTTATAAAAAATAAAGCTACTTCAGCAATTGAAATTGAAAAAGTACCAATTTCCCATTGCCTCGTAAAAATTTCAAAGAAGTAATCTTCGACCGGAAGGAGAATTTCGAAGTTCAACAGAAAAATAGTTACCCACCAAAATATAAAAGCATACCTGATAATTTTACCAGTGGTTCTTTTTATTTTATCCGGATAGTTCTCAACAACTCTTATCTTGCCTGCAATTTTTGTGAGTAGAAAAATATCTAGAAGTGCATTCAGTGTTATCGATGCTGTGATTAAAATTATTGCAGCAAATATGGTGTTAAGCGTTTTGATTACTAATATCTCTGCTAAAGTAACATAACCAAGTATGTTAGCAATTAATGATATTCCAAGGAAGAGTACTGCTATTCGAACACCATTTTTAATTGCACCAAAACCTTTCTTTCCTTCAAATAGTGATTGGAAAGGTTTTTTAATACTCAACCATAAGAATCCAGATAATGAAAGAAGAGTTAGCATCAACAATAATATTCTTTCCAGTAATGATTCAGTTGGTGAGATACTTTGAATTTCCGATAGAACAAGAAGAGCGGCTAAACCAAATAATGGGGTTCTAATAGATTTATTTGAAATGTGTGTAACGATTCTTAATAGAGGAATTAGCACCAACATTTTAATAAAACTGACAAGTACTTCCGGTAAATCAGGATAAATAAGGAAGAAAAACAATAAAAAAAGCAATACGGCAATTGATATGGGTCGCTCAAGCAATCGAAAGGCCATATCTAATGAATTACCTGGATTTTCTAGTTTTTTACTAAAATTCTTTAAACCAAATACCAGTAACAGTAAAATCAAAAAAAGGAAAAGATCTACAGCAAGATTCCGTTTATTAATTTCGATAAAATCTCTGGCAGATCTTCTATAAAGCTCCCAAACATCTGCCATGTGAGTTGAGAGCGCAACTGTATCTTTTGGTTGAAAGAATGCCTCCCATAAAGGAGTAGCATCCTGACTAAATATAGATTGCCTTCGTTGATTTAAAGCATCCGTTAACTTGGAAACATTAATTCCTAAAGCTATGTTTTCATCTGCTAAAGTATTTTGAATCCTAAGACCATTGGTAATAATCTTTCCGATGTCTTGTTGATATTTCTTCAAATTGGATTGAATATCTCTAACACTTTGAAGTAATTCAACCGGTGCCTCTTCACTTTGGGCATTATCATAGGTTCTTTGCCAAATCCCAATAATTTCTTCTAGTTTGGATTTTTCTATTTCAAGTTCCTTCACTCTTTGGCTAACAGTTGCTTGCCAATCCGAGATTTGTTTATTTAGTCTTTCCCAGCGTTGTCGCAGGTCTTCAAGTTTACGCGTATTGTATTGAGCTAGATTATCGAGATCTACTTCATTCTGTAATTCTTCTTTACCTTGAAGATAAGCTTCGCTTGAAGAATCAATTAAGGCAATTTCTTCTGAAGGTTTCACTACCTCTTCAAGTTTTTGTAAGTAAAGAGATAGCTCCTCAATTTTTCCGGATATCTCAATTACTGGATATTTAATAGGTTCAGGAGGTTTTTCTTCCTGCTGCTGTGTGGTGGTTTTTTCTTGCGGAAATGCTATTAATGTTGATGCAAAAATGAGTAGGAAAATTGATCTGATAAATAGAATTATTTTTTTCATTTGCTTAACTAATTTAATGTCCATTAATCTCTTTTACTTAGACTAAATTTAACTAATATTCTACATTGAGTCAGTTTTTTTGAATACAGTTTGAAATTAATATTAATTTTACATTATTTTTTAGACAATTCAACCCTTCACATAAAAACCGTTTAGCATTTCAAAAATTTTGTTCCATAGATTCTTGTATTCTAAATTAACCTATATTGAAACATCCCATTGTAATCTAAAACGAAAATCATCAATAGTGTCTTCACTTGATCTTTGCAAATCGAGATAGGATATTTCTGCTGTTAACTTGTTTAAATGGTTTTTGAAAAACCAATTCAGGTCAAAAGAAAATTCGTGCTGCAATAAATTCGATAAATTTCTGTTCGGGTTGTAAATCGCATAACGAAAAGCCAATTCTAAAGGTTTGGGAAAATCACCCCAGATATAATGAAAAAAATATCCAAACTGAATATAATTACCAAGCAGAATTGTTTTTACATCATTCTTCTTGTCATCTATTTCTTTCCAGTGAAACTCCTGCTGCCAGGATAATCCCCGATACATAAATGCAGTTTCTAGAAGAAATTGATTAACACGATATTGCCCCGTTTCCCCCTTTTCAAATCCATTTAGCTGCCCCCCACCCGATTGAGAGAACCTCGTGTATGGACTTCGGTTTGTTGCACCTGCAACAGCAATTAATCCAGTCATATTTTCGTGATATTTAGTATCAGAACCTGAGAACTCAAGTTCCCGGCCAAAACAATTCCATTGGATTCGGGAATTATACATTAAATGTGAATCATCATTTGAAGTTGAACCTCTTCCGGTTCCGGTTAAAACAGAAAACCAATAATTGAAATCGGCTATTCCATTTCCTTTTAAGCGGCCATAAACAGATATACCCTGCTGACGATCTATTGTAAACGGGCGTGTTAATATTGACCGTTCAACCGTTTGCTGCTTACCTGATGAAATAATTCGCTCCCGGTTGAAATGAATTTTCCATTGACCAACTTTTAACTTTAAGAATTTGAATTTTTCAACCATCAACCTGAAATCTAAAAGATTGCCCGCGGCCAGTTCATACTCCCAGTAAAATTTTAACCAGGATTTAAATATATTTCCACCAATCTTTAGTCTTGCTCTATTTATTTTAAATGTTTGTGTTTTATTTTTTTGAAAGTCTGAAAATGTTATTGGATTGGTATCAAAGGGATAGGCATATCTGAATTGAAGACGGGATTGTAATTGCAACTTGAAATTTCCATCCGTTGTACTAAATTCAATTCCTTTATTTCCGTATGTGAGTTTTATTGATTCCTCACTAATTGCAGTTGAGTCTGCGGGATTATTGGATAACAGTTTTTTGTCTGAACAAAACGCGTTTGTATTTAAAAGTAAAAACGTTACTGCAATAACAGTATGCAGAGAAAGCATTATTAGTACAGAAGGAGATCTGTTCATAATTTTCTTTCTGCCTTTTAAAATGCCAGCTCAATCAAAAGCCGTAAGTCGTTTACCGTTCCCTTAGTTGGTCGTACAACATTATTAAAAAACTGAGCAGAAATATTTAAACCAACCGAGCCAATATGAAAGCTTCGCTGTATTCCACCTCCCAATGGTATATATACATTTTCACCTGATGGTTTATTCCAGTAAACAGAAATACCGTATGGCACATAAACAAGACTCCAATCCTCAACAAACTCATAATAAAGGAAGGGTTTGACTAAAAGCATGTTCACATCCTTGCGATCCTTAGCTCCTGCAAATGTCCATAACTGGATGGCAATAGCACCTGCAAATAAATTGCCGCTCTCATATTCATAGTCGAAGCTAGGGCCGATACACCATTTCCCGCTTCCAAGAGTTTTATTGGATGCTGTTGGAAATTGCATCCCAATACCAGGAGAAATATGATGCCCCTCGTGATGCCCACCTCTTTTAGAAACCCAAAAACCGGTTATGAGATCACCAATCCCAGTAGCAGCTTCTACTCCCGGGTCCGGGTTGCCGGGAGGTTGGCCGGGTATATTTCGGGGGAAATCGTTAAGTTCAAAATAGGCAATGTTTTTTATTTCAAAACTTCCAATCCCTAAAACACTTACTAATTCATGTCCCCAGGTTGTAGCATCGTTGGTTTCATCTTGTAGGAAGCTTCGGAATATCCAGTTCCCCCACGAATCCAAACGGTATTCAATAAAGCTCTGATCTTCTTCTTCTGAATGTTCCCCCTGTGCCCACGCATCGGTGCTAATTACTGATAGTACTAATGCAAACACAGCAATGGCTGATACCTTAATCATAAATTTTCCTCTTTGTTGATGTAAAATGTTGGTAACTATTATATGATTTAATTTTGTTAAAATTTTTCCTAAGTTTTTCATTTAACTACTTTTCTGAGTTTTTTTATTGGAAAAACCACTTTGCTACCATAAATAAA
>RCNF010000506.1_pt1 | contig 20465 bp, 13 predicted proteins | sample 2041311 | NCBI WGS metagenome assembly RCNF01 (sample SAMN09708228, study PRJNA481090) | Marine sediment metagenome, whole genome shotgun sequencing project. | biome: marine sediment; feature: ocean; material: sediment; isolation source: Sewage treatment plant 2 marine sediment (STP2) ... | reverse complement strand
TTCTTCTTCATGGTCAGGGCCGTGACGATGGGTACGGCGATGAAGATCAAGATCGGGTTCAGATTGGCGAAAATTTCGAATCGCTCACTCACGAAGCCGCCCTCGAACCCCCTTTCGAGGTACTGGGGCAGGATCAGCCAGTTGTAGGTGAACAGGGTTTGCACCGGGATCAGGGCAAAGATGAAGAAGAAGAACTTGGTGTTGCCCAAAGGATGGTTGGCAAACCAGATCCGGACCGGGGTCCCCCAGGCCGGAATGATTAAAAGGGCAATGGTGGCCACGGCGATGGCTGTCCAGACGATGTAATCAGCCGGACTGGGCAGGAAATGGACGCAGCCGACGAGAACCGCCAGGGTCGCCCACAGGTGAGCGGGGATCTTGGCATCTTCCGGGGCAACTACCGGCGGCGCATCTTTCTTCTTTTCCTCCGCGTCGCCGTCGGCTTTGGCGGCGGCGGCTTTTTCCTCTTCGCGTTCCTTTTCCGCCCGGGCGATGGCCGCCCTTTCCACCTTGGGGGTCAGGATCAAGGCGGTGCAGATCAGGGCCACGAAGGTGATTCCCGTGTAGACCCAGTAGGATCCGGTGATGCCGATGGCGTGCCTGATGGGACTGAAGAACGATGGCAGCCAGCCGCCCAGATTCATCAGGGCGTAGAGCATGGCGTAACCCATGGCCGCGGTCTTGCCGCTGGTGAACTTCCTGACGCCCGCGTAGGCTGCGGGCTGATACATGCCGTAACCGATGACCACGATGACGATGCCGATCATCGTCATGAAGTGCAGCGGGGTAAACAAACCGGTTTCCGGGAAGAACATCGGAGCCGCCGACCAGACCACCCGGCCCAGAAGCAGAAACACGAAGGCCGACAGCAGGGTGGTCCGGATGCCCTTCTTGTCGGCGATGCCGCCCAAAAAGAACATGGATATGGTGATACCCGCGGTCAGGACCAGGACCATGTGGTGGGATTCCACGTCCGCGTTGGGCACGCCCTGGAAGATGAAATCCGAAAAGTGCATGGCCAGGTAGCCGAGCATCCCGAAATAGACCCAACCCTCGAGAAAATAGGCCAGATTGATTCCCCACAAGGCCCGGGGCGCATGCGCCAGGTCAATGAAGGGCTGGACGATTTCCCTAAGGGGGCTTTGTTTCTTGTCGGCAGGTGTGGCCTGGGCCATGTTCGGACCTTTCGGTTTGGTTTCGTTCGGGCGAAATCCCAAGGGTGGCGAATTCCCAAGGGTATAGGGCGGCCAGAGATGGGTTCAATGGCCTGTCAGGGTCCTCAGGCCGCCCAGTGAATTAACCACACTGCAGGTCAGGAATCCAGAACCGATTCCAATTTCCCGCGGATCTGCCCGCGGACCTCCGCCGCCAATTTTTCACAGGTTTCGAGGGCCGCGGCAGCCCTTTTTCGCGTCTGGGGACCGAAATCGGGTTCGTCGCTCTGGTCAAGCTCCCTGAGGGAATCCAAATTGATCAGGACATTGTAATAGGCACCCTCGGCACCGGCCATGCCGGCCAGGGCGGCCACCCCGGCGTCACTCAGACTGTTGGCGTTGCCTATCTTGCCTATTTCAGCGGCCAACTCGAGCAGGGCCGGCGCTTTTTCCAGAACCGACAGAGGGACCCGGGTGGCTTGCCTGGTGGCCGCAGCGATGGCCAGGTCGCGGGCCTTTTTCTGTTCGGACGAGGACTTGGGCAAGCCGAAACACTCCATGACGGCGTTGAACGCGTTGGTGTCGTCGTCGATGGCCGCCAGGAAAAAGTCTTTCAGGTCCTGGCCGATTTCCGCGATTTCCTTCACCCGGTCCTGGATGCCGGTGTACTTTTTCTTACCGACGGTCAGGTTGCCGACCATGGCGACCAGGCCGGCGGCCTGGGCGGCGCACAACGCGGCGACCGAACCGCCCCCGGGGGCGGGGCTGTCGCTGGACAGCTCGTCCACAAATTCCCGATTGGTCATGGCCACCAGCGGGCCATCGGTAAGCCCGGCCTGGTATTCAATGATCTTCGATTCCGGATCAAAAGGCGTCAGCTCCCGCAGACCCATGCTCTGGATGGCGGTTTCGATGATCATCTTGCGGGGGATGCCCGCCGACTGTCCGGCCTTCTTGAGGTAGTGTTTGCCGGCGGCGATCATGTCGCCTTCGGGGATCAAACCAACCAGTTCGCTGCCGGTGACCCTGGTGCCGCGGTCCCGGGCCGACTGGCAGCAGGCGTCGAAAGCCTGGTGGGGTTTGGTGACGGCGGTGTTGACCAGGTTCATGGAGACCTGCGCCCGCTGGAATTCGGGAATGACCCAGCCCACGGCTTTGCAGGCTTCCAGCCGGTAGGGGCCGGGCACCAGGACGTTCTTGCCCTTGGCGTCCTTGACCAGGTTCCCCTTCTCGTCCCGCTGGGCGCGCCCGGCTTCCTTGATATCCAGGGCGATATTCTGGGCGATGCTCTTGCTCATTGAGTTGATGTTGACGTTGTAGGCCACCAGGAATCCTCGGGCCGAAACATTGGTGGCGCCAGTGCGGGCCGAGTGCTCGTTCCATTCGTTGGGGCCGAAGTCGGGCTGCCATTTTTCGGTGCCCAGCTTGTCGGCCAGGGCTTCGTATTCCCCCCGCCTGACATGGGCCAGGTTGCGCCGCTCCGGTCGGGAGGCGGCATCTTCATACAGGTAGACCGGAATTTTCAGTTCTTCGCCGATCCTTTGCCCGACCTTCCGCGCCAGATCGGCGCATTCTTCCATGGTGACGCCGCTGACCGGAACGAAGGGACAAACGTCCGTAGCCCCGTGGCGGGGATGGGCGCCGGAATGCCGGCTCATGTCGATGAGTTCACTCGCCCGTTTGACCACCCGGAAAGCGGCCTCGGCCACCGGTTCGGGTGGGCCGATGAAGGTGATCACCGTGCGGTTGGTCTCCGCGCCGGGATCCACGTCCAGCAGGTGCACCCCGTCCACTTCATCGATGACGGAGGTCACGCCGTCAATAACCCCCTGATCCCTTCCCTCGCTGATATTGGGGACGCATTCGACAAGTTTCTTCATGGCAAGGACCTCGTGGTTCGTGGCCGGTGGTTCTGGTTTCGCCAGACTGGAAAATAGCCCCACCGGGCGAACAATTCCAGCCTCCAGGGCCGGACACGCGCAAATTGAACGGGCGGGGCGTTTTTGGCCCCCGATGCAACCTTGCGGCTTCTGGTGCGTCTTCAATTCTGGAGGCCGGTTCTGATGACCCGTGCCGCCCGCCGGTGAACCTTATTCCAAGACTCGAAGCTTGCCCCCGGGAGCCGATCATGAAAAAGCCTGGAAAAAGACTCGTTATTGCCCTGGTCGCGATATTTGTCCTGCTGGGAGGTGGCGTGGTCCTGTGGCAGACGGGTATGTTGCCCTTTGTCCCGGGTGGAAAAATGGATGTCGCAGCTGCGGACTCCACCGGAGCGGCCGATGCTGAGGTTGCCGATGAAGATTCCGACGGCGAAAAGGAAGAAAAACCCATTCCGGTGGAGCTGTGCCGGGTTGAAGGCCGCGGCATTTCCTCCTATTACCGGGCGGCCTCGGTCATCGAGGCGGACCGGCTGGTGGAACTGGTGCCCCGCACCAGTGGCCGGGTGCATGTTATCAATGTGGAAGAGGGCGATTGGGTCGAAAACCGCCAGATTCTGGCGGAACTGGAAAATGATCGCGAGCGCATTCAGGTGCGCAAGGCGGAACTGTCGGTGGCGGACAGGAAACGCATGCTCGATCGCAGCACCGAGATGCTGGCCGAGGAGCTCATCAGCCAGCAGGAATTCGACGACCTGGAATCCGCCTGGCATATGGCCAAGGCCGAACTCGATCTGGCCAGGATCAATCTAGAGGACACCAGGATCCGCTCCTCGTTTGCCGGCCGCATCACCGAACGGAAAATCGTACCCGGGCAGCAGCTGGCCGCCCGGACGCCTGCCTTTACCATCGGCGATTTCACCCCCTTGCGCGTGCGGGTTCATCTGCCCGAAGCCATTGCCCGCAAGGTGAACGCCGGGCAGCGGGTCCTGGTTACTCCCGAGGCCGTGGACAATTCCCTGGAGGCCGTCGTGGAGCGGGTTTCGCCGGTTGTCGATCCGGCCACCAGCACGGTTCGGTTGACCTTGTTGCTGGACGAGACCGAGGCCATCGCCCGTGTGGGGGGATTCGTCAAGGTCCGCATCACCACCGACCAGCACCATGACGCCCTGGCGATTCCCAAACTGGCCCTGGTCGAAGACGGCGCCCTGCGCAGCGTGTTTGTCGCCGAGGCCGACACCGTGCGCAAGGTCGAAATCGAAACCGGTTTGTATGACGAAAGCCACGTCGAGATTCTCGAGGGATTATTCGAAGGCGATTTCGTGGTGATGATGGGGCAGGGGGGGCTCCGCACCGGTTCGCGTATCGAAGCTTTGAACGGTGAAGCGGTCGGTTACAGCCAGATCCCCAGCGAAGGAGACGACCCAGCCGCTGATCCAGGTGAACTGACAGCCATCGCGAAATCGGAGTGACCGAATGAAAGCGATCCGCTTTGCGGTGACCCATCCGGTAACCGTCTGGATGGTAACCCTTGCCGCCGTGGTGTTCGGAATGACCGCCCTGGGGCGTCTGGACATGCGGCTTTTACCAGAAATCCGCTACCCCAGCCTGACCGTTCAGACCGAATTTCCGGGAACCGCGCCCGTGGACGTGGAAAACCTGGTAACTCGGCCTCTGGAAGAGTCCGTGGGCGTGGTGCCCGGATTACGCAGGGTTCATTCCATCAGCCAGTCCGGCTTGTCCCAGATCACCCTGGAGTTCAACTGGGGAACCGCCATGGACTATGCGGCCCTGGACGTGCGGGAAAAAATCGACCTGGTCCGTCTGCCGGCCGAAGCCACCATACCCCTGCTGTTGAAATACGATCCCGCCCAGGATCCGGTGGTGCGTATCGGTCTGTCGGGCAACGCCACCCTGATCCAGTTGCGCAACGTGGCCGACGACGTCCTGAAAAAGGAGATCGAAGCCCTGGCCGGGGTGGCCGCCGCCAGGGTCTCCGGTGGGTTGGAAGAGGAGATCCGGGTCGAGGTTGATGAGACACGTCTGGCCTCTCTGGGCATTCCCATCGGCAGGGTGACCGAAACCTTGCGGCAGGAAAACATCAACGCTTCCGGCGGGTCCCTTCGTGATCGCAACGCGGAATACATCGTGCGCACCCTTAGCCGCTTCGAGGACCTGGCGGACATCGAACACGTGACCATCGCCAACATCGAGGGTAAGCCGGTCCGACTCGGGGACGTGGCCGACGTCGTGCGCACCCACAAGGAACGCACCACCGTCACCCACATCGACGGACGTGAAAGCGTGGAGATCGCCGTCTACAAGGAAGGGGACGCCAACATCGTCGAGATGGCGCGGGCCACCGGCAGGCATCTCGAAAGTCTGCGGGAACATTTGCCCCAGGGTATGCAACTGGAAATCCTGTTCGACCAGTCCTTGTTCATTGCCCAGGCGGTCAGGGAGGTTCGCAACAACGCGCTGATCGGTGGTCTGCTGGCTGTTCTGGTCCTGTTCGTTTTTCTGCGTGATTTCCGCAGCACCATCATCATCGGCATCGCCATTCCCATTTCCATCGTGGCCACCTTCATCTTGATGCTGACCCGGGGCGTTTCCCTGAACATCATGTCCCTGGGCGGCCTGGCCCTCGGGGTCGGGATGCTGGTGGACAACTCGATCGTTGTTCTGGAATCCATCCACCGGCGCCGGGAAGAGGCGTCCCCGGATGCGAATCAGGCCGAAGTCGCGGTCCGGGGTGCGGGCGAAGTGGCCGGGGCCGTGACGGCCTCCACCCTGACCACCCTGGCCGTATTTGTCCCGATCGTTTTCGTGGTGGTGGGCGTGGCGGGCCAGATTTTTCGGGACCAGGCCCTGACGGTGACCTTTTCCCTTTTGGTTTCCCTGTTCGTGGCCCTGACCTTCACGCCGATGGCCGCCGCCTTTGGACAGAGTTCCCGGGAAGCCGGCCGCCTTGACGATACTCCGGCGCCCAAGGGTTGGTATGCCTCCTGGTCCGTGCATGCGGGACAGGGCCGGCGCCTTTTCCGGTGGTTGAAGTTGACGGGTCTGTTTCTCACCCTCGGGGTGCCTTTGCTCCTGTTGCGTCTGGGCCAGATCCTGGTTTCTGGGTTACGCCACGCAGCCCTGTGGATCATGTGGCCGTTGACCTGGGCCTTCGGGATAATCTTCCCCTGGTTCCAGGGCGTCTACGTGCGGACCCTGGCGGGCGCACTGCGCCACCGCCTGGTGGTTTTGTTCCTGGTGGGAATCCTGGCCGGCGGCGCCGTTTTGATATGGCCCCGTCTTGGCACCGAACTGGTGCCTCCTTTGGCGCGCGGCGAGTTCACCCTGGCTCTGGAAATGCCTGAAGGCACGCCGCTGGGCAAGACCGATGCCGTCATCGGCGACCTGGAAAAAGAACTGTCCGCTTTGCCCGGCATCGACATGGTTGTCGGGGAAGTAGGGGTGTCGCGGGACGGGCAGTCCACCGCCCAGCGCCGGAAGGAAAATCGGGCTGAGGTCCAGGTCCGCCTGACTGAAGCTACCGCGGAAGCGGAGTCCGCCGCCCTGGAAAGAATCCGTGAGGTTCTCCGGGGATATCCGGATCTGCATATGAAGCTGCGTCGCCAATCTCTGTTGACCTTCGGCGCCCCGGTGGAAGTGAACATCTACGGGTACAACCTGGCGGATCTGCAGCGCACTGCGGACGAGGTGGGCCGTCGTCTGGTGGACGTTCCCGGATTGCGGGACATCCGCTTGAGCATGGTTCCCGGGTCACCGGAAGTTCAGGTTTCCTTCGATCGCGACAAGCTGAACCGATACGGGTTGCGGTTGGGCGAAGTATCCGAAACGGTTCGCGGCAAGGTTCGGGGCAACGTCGCCACCCGCTTTCGGGATCGGGAACGCCACGTGGACATCCGGGTCATGAACACCGGTTCCCAGCGGAATACCCTGACCGCGGTCAAGGACCTGATCGTCACCGAACGGGACGGGGTGCCCATCACCCTGGCAAGCCTGGCCACCATGGAAATCGTGACCGGGCCCTCGGAAATCCACCGTCTCAGCAGCAAACGCGTGGCGATTGTCTCGGCCAACCTGTCGGGTCGCGATCTGGGTTCCGTGGCCGAGGATATCCGGGGGCGACTGGCCGATCTGAGCCTGCCCGCCGGCGTGGTCGTGGAGATGGGCGGGCAGAACGATGAGATGGACAGCTCATTTCGCTCCCTGCGTTATGCCATCCTGCTGGCGATTTTCCTGGTCTACCTGGTCATGGCCGCGCAGTTCGAATCCTTCGTCTATCCCCTGATCATCATGTTCACCGTTCCGTTGGCCATGAGCGGGGCCATCTACGCGCTGTACCTGCGGGGTATGAGCATAAGTGTTATCGCCGTTATCGGGGCCATCATGCTGGCCGGCATCGTGGTGAACAACGGCATCGTTCTGGTGGACCGGATCAACCAGTTGAGGCAGGCCGGTCTGCCAATGGGTGAGGCCGTGTTGCGGGCGGGGACCGAGCGTCTGCGGCCGATCCTGATGACGACAGCGACCACCGTCCTGGGCCTGCTGCCCATGGCCCTGGGGCTGGGTGAGGGCGCCGAGTTGCGGGCCCCCCTGGCGGTGACGGTTATCGGGGGTCTGCTGCTGGCCACCCTTTTGACTCTGGTAGTCGTCCCTGTGATCTACACCCTGCTTTCGGGCCGGGGTCCGGTACTAGCGACGACTCCCGCACCGAAGGACGGCTGACATGTGGCTGACCTTCCTCTCCCTCCGCCGCCCCGTCACCCTGGCCATGGCCCTGGCGACGGTGGTTCTGCTGGGCGGGGTCTCCCTGCTGAAGGTTCCCTTGGATTTTCTGCCCCGGGTGGAGTTCCCCTTCATCGCCGTATGGATTCCCTATCAGGGCGGCATTCCTTCAGAAAATGAGCGAGAGATCGTGCGTCCCATCGAGGAAGTGCTGGCCACCCTGGGTGGCGTCCAGCAGATCTTCAGCTACAGCGACGCGAACGACGTCCAGGTTGGCGTGACCTTCGACTGGGGGCGGGACGTGAACCTGCTGCGGATGGAGGTGAAGGAAAAGATCGACCAGATCCGCGGCGAGTTGCCTCCCGACATTCCGCAGATCTTCCTGTTGACCTTCAACACCAATGACATCCCCATCATCGAGGGGAGGATCTCCGCCAAGGGCCGGGACCTTTCCGAAAGCTGGGACCTGATCGACCAGAAGATCATCAGCCCCCTGCAACGCATTCCCGGTGTGGGGCGGGTGAACATCGACGGAGTACTGCCGACGCAGGCTTCGGTGTACTTGCGGTTCGACAAGATCATGGAACACAACGTCGACGTGAACAACCTGTTCGCCGAACTCGAAGCCGCCAACGTGGAATTGACGGTGGGAAGGGTCACCGACAGGGGCCTGCGATATGACCTGCGCACGGTCAGTGGTCTGCGCGGGGTGGAGGACCTGCGGGAGCTTCCCATCAACAGCCGGGGCCTGCGACTGAGAGATGTGGCTGAGGTCATCTATGGCGCTCCGGCCCTGCACTATGGCCGGGTGCTCAACCGCGAGCCGGCCATCGCCTTCTGGATTCAGAAGGCCTCCGGTTACAACACGGTGGAAGTCTGCCGGGCCGTCGAAAAGGAACTGGAAAGGATCAACCAGGATCCGACCTTGCAGGGCATCAACAGCTTTTCGTTTTTCAACCAGGCCGACCAGATCACCGACTCCTTGCGCAGCCTCTTGCAGGGCGGGCTTTTCGGTTCCATCCTGGCAGTGGCCATTCTGTACCTGTTTTTGCGGCGTTTGAGCATGACCTTGGTGGTGTCCATCGCCATTCCCATATCCATTCTGGGCACCTGCATCTTCCTGTTCCTGTCCGGACGCAGCCTCAACGTGTTGACCATGATGGGCCTGATGCTCGGGGTGGGCATGCTGGTGGACAACGCCGTGGTGGTGCTGGAATCCATCCACCGGCGACAGCACGCCGGGGCCTCGCCCTTGTCGGCTGCCGTGCGCGGCACCAAAGAGGTTGGACGGGCCATCGTGGCTTCGACACTGACGACCATCATCGTCTTTGCGCCCATCGTGGTCAGCAAAGACGATGAAATGGGGGTCTGGCTGGGTGAGGTGGGGGTGACCATCAGCGTGACTCTGCTGCTTTCCCTGCTGGTGAGCCTGACGGTGATTCCCGCCCTTTCGGTCAAGATGACCCGCAGCGGATCCCAGGAACAGGACGCCCGCTGGTTGGTCTGGTTGAAGCGGCACTATCTACGCGTCCTGCGCTGGACGGCGGTCCGTCATCCCATCGTCACCGCCTTGGTGATCGTTCCGCTGGTCCTGGCGGCCACCGTCGGGGCCATGAAAATCACGAATTTCAAGCCCGATGCCATGGGCGACCAGGGCATCCGCCGGGAGAGCCTGTATATCTCCTGCGAATTCACCGGGCCGGTGGACAAGTACACCTCCCAGGACATGGTGGGGGTCGCCACCCAGTATCTGGAAGGTCGACGGGAAGACCTGGACATTCGCGATCTGTATTCCTATTACGTGGCCGACGGCGGAGGCATCACGCTGTTTTTCAATGAGGGCGTCGTGTCGGACGATTTTTACCAGGTGGTGCGCGAGGATCTCCGCGAAAACCTCCCGGTGCAGGCCGGTCTCGAATACCGGTTTGGCGGGGATGAGGGTCAGGACTCCGGAGCGAAGACTTTTGCGGTGACCATTTCAGGTGAAGAAACCGAATTTTTGCAGGAGTTCGCCGACGAGGCCAAGCGTCGGTTGGGTCTGATCGAGGGCATCGGGGACCTGAAAAGCGATAGCGACGAGGGCAAGTCCGAGATCCAGGTGCAGGTCGATCCGGATCTGGCCGGACGGTACGGCATCTCGCCGGCCACCGTTTCCCAGATCATGGGATTAACCTACCGGGGTGTTCAGCTACCCCGTCTGCAGACGGGGGAAAAGGAAATCGATCTGGTGGTTTCTCTGCTGCCGGAAGATCGCGAATCCATCGAGAATCTTTCCCTGCTGACCGTGGGCGCCGTCGACGGCCGCCCCGTTCAGCTCAACCAGATCGCCGATTTCCAGTTCGGCAAGAGTCCCGAACGCATTTTTCGCCGGGACCAGCGGACCGGGGTCACGGTTACCGGTACCTGGGAGGGGGACCAGCTGGACGACGCCCTGGCCATCATCCGCCAGATCATGGACGGGATGGACCTGCCTTTCGGTTACAGCTGGAACTTCGGCAACGAGATCATCCGCGCCCAGCAGCAGCAGGGGGAGATGGGTATGAACATGCTGCTGGCCTTGGCGTGCGTCTTTTTTGTCATGGCCAGTCTATTCGAGTCGTTACTGTATCCGATGGTGGTGATGGGTACGGTACCCTTTGCCTCTCTGGGCGTGTTCTGGCTGATGATGGCCACCGGTACGCCCTTTAATATCATGGCCATGATCGGAATGGTGATTCTCATCGGGATCGTGGTGAACAACGGCATCGTGCTGGTCGATTACATCAACGCACGCCGACGGTCGGGTCTTTCCCTTGACGAGGCCATCGTCCAGGGATGTACCGACCGCCTGCGGCCGATTCTGATGACCGCGGGCACCACAATCCTGGGTCTCTTGCCGCTGGCGGTTTTCCACGGGGCCCACGTGGGGGATGCCGAATATTACCCCATGGCCCGGGCCATCAGCGGGGGGCTGGCCTCCAGCACCTTGCTCACCCTGCTGGTGATGCCGACCTACTACCGGCTGGCCACGCTCTGGTTCGATCGCCTGGCCAGCGGACTGCGCCAGTGGTCCGGAAAGGGCCGAGCCGCCCGGCTTACCGACGGGGGATCCCTCTACGATTGAAAGTTGATTGAAATTGCCAATGCAGGGGTCCGTGAGTATATTTCCGCGCAGCAGGGAGGGAGACTTGTCCGGTCAGGACAGTCATCCCTTTTGTTGCTTGCCCAACCGGTCGGCTTTCCGGCCAATTTCGAGTGAAAAAGGTGGATGATTTTTATGTATGCCCATAATCCCATGGATCGAGTGGCCATCTTCATAGATGGGGAAAATATTCACTATAGCGCCAAACATCTGAACATGCGGTTGGACTACCTCAAGCTATGCCGCAAGCTCCGGGGTGATCGCCGTTTGTTGCGGTCGTATTTCTACACGGCTGTCAGTAACCAATCCGAAGGAAAAATCGACTTCATCAATTTCCTTAAATTGAACGGATTCACGGTCGTGACCAAGGAGATCAAATCCTTCAATGACAATGAAGGCAGCAGCCGGAACGTGCGTGGGGCTCTTGACATGGAAATGGCCATCGACGTGCTCGAGCTGGCCGATCATCTGGATACGGTCATTCTTTGCACAGGCGACGGCGATTTCCGGTCCCTGGTATTGGCTCTCGGCCGGCGCGGCATCCACGTCGAGGTCTGCGCCTTGCGGGAAATGACCAGCACGGATCTGATTGCCACGGCCGATGCCTATACGGACCTGGCCAGCCTGAAGGACGAGATCGCCCTGGCCGGAGCACCCGCTCCCCACCGCGACATCAAGAATGAGTTGCCGCCTGCCGAAAGCGACGACTTCAACTCCTTCAAGGTGCAGGATACGAGTTTCGATTTCTGACCGGAATCCTGTCCTGTCACCACCAAGCTCACCTGGCCCGGCCATGACAATGGCCGGGCTTGTTTTTATGTTTTGAACCGGGTCAGGTTTTGTCGAGAGCTGCGAGTATGAGTTCCCGGTAGCGTCTCTGGATGAGTCTGGTCAGAACTCCGGCCGAGCCGCAGCCCACGACACGGCCGTCGATGCTGACCACGGGCAGGACCTCACGAACGCTGGAGGCGGTGAACACCTCGTCGGCCGCTTCGAGGTGACTGCGGTCAAGGTCCTTTTTGATCACCTTGATGTTTTCGGCGCCCGCGATGTCGAGAATGCGTTCGCGGGTCCGTCCGGCCAGGAAGCCGCCGCTGCGGACCGGGGTGAACAGTTGGCCGTCAATGACCAGGAAGAGATTGCTGATTGCGCCTTCGAGTAGGAAGCCGCCCTGGTCGGTGAGAATCGCCTCGGGACAACCGGCGGCAGCGGCCCGGCGCAGGGCCCTGAGGGTGGCCAGTGAGTTGAGGGTTTTCAGGGCGGGGAAATTGCCGCGGGCAAATGTAGGATCCAGGGTGACCACAGGAATGCCTTCGTCTTGCCAGCGCTCCAATTCCGGTCCGATGGGAGCGAGAGTGACCAGGACGGTTGACTTGATGGAATCCAGGCCGGCCAACGGCAGAGGATGGTCCGGGTCGCCCCCGCGGCTGACAGTGATCCGGAGGCGGCCGTCCTGTTTTGTCAGTCCATTGACCTCGGCAAGGCGTGTGGCTATAGCGGCGAAGTCCGCCTCGGCCAGGGGCAGGGGAAGGTCCAGTTCCCTGGCGTGGCGCTTTAACCTGCGGCAATGGGCCGCGATATCCGCCGGACGGCCCCCATACAGGCGCAAGGTGGTGTAGATCCCGTCCCCGTACAGGAATCCTCCGTCCCAGACCGAGATAACGGCCGCAGTTGCGTCGACGTACTTCCCGTTCAGATAGACAATCATATCCGTCCTTTGGTCACTGGCCTTTCCAGAGGGTCCCACAGCCGCTCAATTGTGGCAACAGGGCAGTGGCATGGGGTTTTATCGCAGTCGATTATCGTCTTGTTGACACGATCAAACTGTTTGTTATTTTTGCAACAAATGGGATCAACTCGGTCCGCCTTGAAAGCCTCCTGGGGCTTTTGGCCCGGACCGGTGTCGTTCATGCACAGGGAGCCTTCATGTTCGAACAGTTCATTCCCGTCCTGATGGTCCTGGGCGTTGCGATGGGTTTTGCGGCCCTTTTCCTGGGCCTCAGTTTCTGGCTTGGGCCCAAGCGACCGAACCTGCTCAAGGATTCGACCTACGAATGCGGCATACCGGTGCGGGGGACAACCCAGATCCGGTTCTTCGTCCGGTTTTTCCTGGTCGCCCTGTTTTTCCTTCTTTTTGATCTCGAAGCGGTCTTCCTCTATCCCTGGGTCATTCTCTACCAGGGGATGCTCGCTGCCGGACAGGCGACTTTCGCCCTGGCGGAAATGGGAGCATTCGTACTGGTCCTGCTGGTCGGTTTCGTCTACATCTGGAAGAAAGGCGGGCTCGAATGGCAGTAGATCTCGAAAGCCCCAGTAATTTCATCACCACCCGCTTGAGGCAGGCCGTCAACTGGGGCCGGAAATACAGCCTGTGGCCCCTGCCCTTCGGCGTGGCCTGCTGCGCCATCGAGTTCATGAGCACCGTGTCGTCCTACAACGACATCAGTCGTTTCGGCGCCGAGCTGGTCCGATTTTCGCCGCGGCAGAGTGACCTGATGATCATCGCCGGCACCATCAGCTACAAGCAGGCGCCCATCCTCAAGACGATCTACGAACAGATGGCTGAACCCAAGTGGGTTATCGCCATGGGGGCGTGCGCCAGCAGCGGCGGTTTCTACAACAACTACAGCACGCTGCAGGGGGCAGATCGGGTCATTCCCGTCGACGTTTATGTCGCCGGATGCCCTCCGACTCCCGAGAATCTTTTGTTCGCCCTGACCCAGATCCAGGAAAAGGTCGAGAAAGAGGGCCTGGTGACCGCCGCCGAGCGCCACTCGAATCGGGCGGAGGCCTGACCATCCGGAATATCCTCTAACGACGCGGCGTCCCGGAACCATCGGTCCGACGACCGCCGCAAGGACGGAAGAGCATGAGTCAGAAGCTGGTCGCAAGACTGCAGCAGGAATTCGCCACCGATGTCCGGCCCGTGGTCAACCCTCACGGTGACGAGTCGGTCATTGTCGGTAAAGAAAAACTGACCGAAGTGTTGACCCATCTGCGGGACGTCGAGGGCTGTGAACAGCTGTCCGATGTGGTGGGAGTCGATTACCCGGACCGGGACCAGCGGTTCGAGGTCAATTACCTGCTGCGCTCCTGGAAAAACGATCACCGAATCATCGTCAAGGTCAAAGCCGAAGAAGACGAATCCGTGCCCACGGCCACTGGCATCTACCGCAGTGCCGACTGGCACGAACGCGAGGTGTACGACCTGCTGGGTGTACCCTTCGCCGGACATCCGGATCTGAGGCGCATCCTTTGCCATCACGAATTCGAGGGTCACGCCCTGCGCAAGGATTATCCCATCGAGCAGGGGCAAGAGTGCTCCCGGCCGGAAAACCTTTTCACCGATCAGGATATCGCCGCCGCGGCCCAGCGGGCCACCAATCTGGTGGCCGATCTGGACGGGCCCGTGGACGAAGTGCACCCCAGCGATCTGTTGACCGTGAACGTGGGGCCAAGTCACCCCGCCACGCACGGGGCCCTGAGGGCCGAACTGCTGCTCGATGGCGAGACCATCCTGGAGGCCCGCACCGAGATCGGCTACATCCACCGGTGCTTCGAGAAGGAATCCGAGGACCACACCTGGGCCCAGGTGATGCCCTACACCGATCGCCTGAACTACTGCTCAGCCATGCTCAACAACAGCATCTACGCATCGGCGGTGGAAAAGTTGATCGGGGTCGAAGCCACGCCCCGGACCCAGGCCATCCGGGTGATCGTCAGCGAATTGTCCCGTATCATCGACCACCTGGTCTGTATTTGCGCCAACCTGGTCGATATCGGCGCCCTGACGAACTACTGGTACCTGTACAACGTTCGCGAAAGCATTTACGAATCCCTCGAGAAGCTTTGCGGGTCCCGTCTCACCACGAACTATGCGCGCATCGGCGGCATGAGCCACGATCTGTATGACGGTTTCGATGCCGAGATCCTGACCAAGCTGACCCAGCTGGACGACTGCATCAAGGACGTGATGGATCTGATCGCTCGCAATCGCATCTTCCTGGACCGCACCGTCGACGTGGGTGTCATCAGTCAGGCCGATGCCTTGAGTTTCGGTTTCACTGGACCCTGTCTGCGCGCCACCGGTCTGGAATACGATCTGCGCAAGACCGCGCCCTACTGGGGATACGAGAAATACGACTTCGCCATTCCCACAGGTACGACCGGGGATACCCACGACCGCATCATGGTGCGGATGGCCGAGATGGTTCAGAGTCGTTCCATCATCGTGCAGGCCATGGAGAATATGCCTGACGGGCCCCTGAACGTGGACGACCACTCGGTGGTCCTGCCTCCCAAGGACAAAGTGTACGGCAGCATCGAAGGCGTCATGAACCAGTTCAAGCTCGTATACGAGGGCATCCAGGTGCCCGCGGGCGAAGCCTACGGCTTTGGCGAAGCCGCCAACGGGGAGCTGGGCTTTTTCGCCGTCTCCGACGGCACCGGCCATCCCTACCGGCTCAAGGTGAGGCCGCCGTGTTTTCCAATATTTTCTTCTTTTGCATTCCTGACCGAGGGCGGAATGATTCCCGATGCCGTCGCGACTCTCGGCAGTCTGAACATTATCGCCGGCGAGCTGGACCGTTGAACGTCCGGTTCCCATGGAAGGTTGTTCGTCGATGAGCAAGCCCGTGAATGAACAGATCGGCTTCACCCTGTCGCCTGAATCCGCGGCCAAGGTCGAGGACCTGATCGCGCGCTACCCGACCAAGGCCAGCGCCCTGATGCCCTGCATCTGGGTGATCATGGACGAGATGGGCTACGTGTCCGAAGGTGGCGTGGATTTTCTGACCGCCAAGCTGGAGCTGACCCGGGCAAGGGTTCACGAAGTCTTGAGTTTTTACACGATGTTTCGCACGGAAGCACAGGCTGAATATACACTTCAGATCTGTCACAACATCAGCTGTCACATCATGGGTGCGCGGCCGATCATTGCCCATCTGGAAAAAAGGCTGGGGATCCGGCTGGGTGAAACCACCCCGGACGGAAAATTTGCCCTGGAGGGGGTCGAGTGCCTCGGCGCCTGTGGATTGGGGCCGTGCCTGCAACTGGGCAAACACCTTTACGAGCACCTCACGCCCGAAAAGACCGACGATCTGCTGGATAGTCTGCGCAAGGGCGTGGTGCCCCGGGCGGACACTGACCGTGAACTGCAGGCTGGAGGGGAGATAAGTTGACCACCAGCGACTACAACATGCTCTCGGCTAGATTCGGACGCTCCGACGGCCACCTGCTGTCGGTGTACGAAGCCGAAGGCGGCTACAAGGCTCTGCGCATGGCGGTGACCATGCCGCCGGCGGAGATCCGTGACGTGGTAAAGGAGGCGGGGTTGCGCGGCCGCGGCGGCGCGGGATTCCCGACCGGTGTCAAGTGGGGCTTCGTGCCCGAAGGTTCCGAAGAAGTCTACTTTTTTGTCAACGCCGACGAGAGCGAGCCGGGCACCTTCAAGGACCGCTTCTGTCTGGACTACGATCCGCATCAGACTCTTGAGGGAACCATCATCAGCTGCTTCGCCGTGCAGGCCAAGCTGGCCTTTATTTACATTCGCGGCGAGTTCGGCTGGCTGGTGGACCGCGTCCAGGCGGCCGTCGACGAGGCCTACGCCGCCGGTTATCTGGGCAAAAACATCCTCGACAGCGGGTTTGATCTGGACGTCATCGTGCACAAGGGAGCCGGCGCCTATATCTGCGGCGAGGAGACGGGACTGATTAATTCGGTGGAAGGCGTGAAGGGCCAGCCCAAGATCAAGCCCCCTTTTCCGGCGGTGTCCGGATTCCTGGATAAACCCACCATCGTCAATAACGTGGAGTCGGTGGCATCGGTACCCTTCATTATCAACAACGGGGCCGAGGCCTACAAAAAATTCGGGACAGAAAAATCCTGCGGCACCAAGCTCTGGTCCGTCAGCGGACCGGTGAAAAATCCCGGCGTCTACGAGGTGCCCCTGGGCATGCCCTTCAAGGAGTTTTTCCACGACTACCTGGGAGGGATGGCCGAAGGCGAGGAACTCAAGGCCGTCATCGTCGGTGGCAGTTCGGTTCCCGTACTGCCCGCAGACGAGATAATGAACTGCAACCTCGATTACGAATCGCTGACGAACGCCGGCACCATGCTGGGTTCAGGCGGGATGATCCTGATCCCGAAGAGTAGCGACATGGTCGAACTGATCCAGGTTCTGATGCATTTCTACTTCGATGAATCCTGCGGCCAGTGTACCCCTTGCCGGGAAGGCACCGGTTGGTTGTACAGGATCGTCAAGAAGCTGCGCCGGGGTGAAGGCACGGCCGGAGATCTGGACCTTCTGGGCCATGTCTGCGACGGCATGGCCGGATTGACCATCTGTCCGCTGTCCGACGCGGCGGTCATGCCCATGCGAAGCTTCATCGATAAATTCCGCCCCGAATTCGAAGCCCTCATCCAGGAGACCGCGCCGGTCGCGCCCACCAGCCGCTGGCCGCGGGGCGAGCAGGAGTAACAGGAATGGCCAAACTGACCATTGATGGCAAGGAGATCGAGGTTCCCGACGGAACCAGCCTCTTCGATGCCTGCGGGCAAGCCAGGGGTGAAGCGCTGCCCCACTTCTGCTACCACCCCGACCTGTCCATCGCCGGCGTGTGTCGGCTGTGCCAGGTCGAAATCGAGGGGATGCCCAAGTTGACCATCGCCTGCAACACCACCGTTCGCGACGGCATGGTGGTGCAAACGCGCAGCGAAAAGGTCACCAAGGCTTCCCGACAGATTCTGGAGATGCACCTGATCAACCACCCGGTCGACTGCCCCATCTGCGACCAGGCCGGCGAGTGCGGGCTGCAAAACCAGTACATGGGCCACGGGCTTTACGATTCCAAGATTGCCATCGACGGCAAGGTGAACAAGGGCAAGGCCGAGGTCATCGGTCCCTACGTGATCCTCGACCAGGAACGCTGTGTTCTGTGCAGCCGCTGCGTTCGGTTTTGCAACGAGGTGACCGGCACCGGGGAATTGGGCATCTTTAACCGCGGCGACCGAGCCGAAATCGGCACCGCCCCCGGCGTCGAACTGGACAACAACTACAGCATGAACACGGTGGACATCTGCCCCGTGGGCGCCCTGACCAGCCGGGATTTCCGTTTCCAGAAGAGGGTCTGGATGCTCAAGGCCGCCGACAGCGTCTGCCCCGGCTGCGCCACCGGCTGCAACGTGCGCCTCGATCACGAAGCCGGCCGCCTTTACCGGCTGAAGCCCCGCTACAACCCGGAAGTCAACGGGCGCTGGATGTGCGATGTGGGCCGCATGACCTACAAGGCGGTCCACGAGGAGAGCCGGCTGGGTGACCCGCACGCTGCTGGACAAACAGGAAACTGGGCCGAAGTACCCGGCGCGGTGGCCGACCTGGGGGCCAAGGACGGGTTCGCCCTGGTTGTCGCCAGTCCTTTTCAGAGTCTCGAGGAGATGTACCTGCTGAAGACCCTGGCCGGTGGTGGGTCCGTGCACGGAGGGTTGAGCGGCTCGCATCTGGGCGATAACGACGACCTATTGCTGGATTCCGACCGCACGCCCAATCGCCACGGTTTGACTCTGCTGGGGATCGAACAAGGTAACGGGTCGGCCCTGGCCGGCCGGATCAAGGATTCCCAGGGACCGATTTTGATCCACGGAGGCGATCCCGCCGCGGATCCCGCGGTGGCCGCCGCTTTATCCGGCCGCCAGGTGGTCTACATCGGAACCCATGACAACGCCACCGCCGCGGTGGCCGCCGTGGTTCTGCCCGGGGCCATGTGGGCGGAAAAGGCGGGGATATTCGTCAACAAGAGCGGCCGACTCCAGGAATTCAAGCAGAGCGTAGCCCGGCATGGTAATGCCCGCGAAGACTGGCGCATCCTGGCCGAACTGATGACCGTCACCGGCAAGGAAGGGGCGCCCGGCAGTCTGAAAGCCGTGCGAACCGACTTGAACGCGGTGGTCGACGGCGCGGACCTGAACAAACTTCCCCAACGAGGATTTGTGCCCGGGGGTGAAAACCGATGACCATCGTATTCGACACGCTTGCCAAGATTGGCTTTTTCTTCGTCATGATCATGGGCATGGTGGTCGTCTTGATCTGGATGGAGCGCAAAGGCTCGGCCTTCATTCAGGACCGGACAGGACCGAACCGGGCGGCCATCGGCGGCGTCCGGCTGGCCGGCCTGGTCCATCCCGTGGCCGACGTTCTCAAACTTCTTTTCAAGGAAGACGTCACCCCCGCCAACCGGCACCAGGCTCTCTACAATCTGGCGCCCTGGATCGGCATGACGGTCGCGATGAGCACCTACCTGGTGATTCCCTTCGGGGATTTCATCACCGTCGCCGGCCGTCAGGTTCCCCTGGTGGTTGCGGATCTCAATGTGGGGCTGCTTTACATTCTGGCGATCTCCAGCCTGGCCACTTACGGCACGGTGATGGCGGGCTGGGCGGCCAGCAACAAGTTCTCTTTCCTGGGTGGCATTCGCGCCACCAGCCAGATGATCAGTTACGAGATCAGCATGGGCTTGGCCCTGATGGGGCTGGTCCTGGTCTTTTCAAGCCTGCGGCTGACCGACATCGCGGCCGGACAGGGCGACCTGATCCTGGGCTTCTTGCCCAAGTGGGGCGTGGTGGTCCAGCCGGTGGGTTTCATCCTCTTCATCGTGGCCGTTTTTGCCGAGACCAATCGCAATCCCTTCGACATGCCCGAAGGCGAATCGGAGATCGTGGCCGGGGTTCACCTGGAATACAGTTCCATGAAGTTCGCCCTGTTTTTCATGGCCGAATACGCGCACATGGTCGTGGGCGCGGCGCTGATCGCCACCTTCTATTTCGGCGGGTACCAGATTCCCTGGCTGCCCCGGCCGCTCATTGAAGCCAACGCCGGTCTGATCCTGACCCTGGAACTGATCGGCCTGGCGGTGGTGGCCCTGCTGATCGCGGTTTTGTTTTTCCGCCGTCTCGGCGGAAAAAGGAAAGTTCGGCGATGCCCGCGACCGCGAGCCCGTACTCGGAGCGGGCCTGTGGGTTCTGGTGGCCGTGGCCGCCGTGGCGGGCCTCGGGCTGAAGCCCTGGACCATCGGTCCGGTGGGGGCGGAAATGGTGGCTTCCCTGCTGCAAATCCTGTCCTTCGTGGCCAAGGTCGTATTTTTCGCCTGGCTGTTCATCTGGGTCCGCTGGACCCTGCCGCGTTTCCGTTACGACCAGCTGATGCATCTGGGCTGGAAGGTCATGCTGCCGCTGGGAATTCTAAATCTCGTTGTCACCGCCGTGGTGATGGCGCTGGTTCAATAGAGCTCGTCCGCTACGAGGAGAAACATGAGTTTCGAAGGACTGCCCAAGGAAACGACCGAGAAGAAGACCTCTTTTCTCGAGTCGATCTACATCGTGGAAATCGTCAAGGGCCTGGCGGTGACGGCCAAGCACCTGGTGAAGAACATCTTCGCCACCGACGACATGCCCACCATGCAGTATCCGGAAGAAAAGCGGGTCTATGGCGACCGTTTCCGCGGTCGGCATCGCTTGATGCAGCGCGAGGACGGCACACCCAAGTGCGTGGCCTGCCAGATGTGTTCGACCTACTGTCCG
>RCNF010000474.1_pt1 | contig 20481 bp, 21 predicted proteins | sample 2041311 | NCBI WGS metagenome assembly RCNF01 (sample SAMN09708228, study PRJNA481090) | Marine sediment metagenome, whole genome shotgun sequencing project. | biome: marine sediment; feature: ocean; material: sediment; isolation source: Sewage treatment plant 2 marine sediment (STP2) ... | reverse complement strand
GGCCCTTCAGACAAAACGTGATTACTGGCCAATAGATATCACTGGCCAGTAGATATCACTTCCCAGCTACCGTCTGGCTGGCGGCAGGCAGTGCCGTATGTTTGCTCCCTGTTGCCAGCGATGGTAACTTCATGCTGAAACTCACGGCAGTAACGTCCAGCGCTACTGGTGCCTTCACGGGTAGGTGTCACAGACCCGGATGCGTTACCATCATTCCAGGTAATAGATTCACCGATCGGTGCTGTCGTGGCCTGCACCTGCGCAGCTTCGTGTTCACGCTCCTGTTGCTCATTGAGATTATCCAGCAGCTTAACGGCGATAGCGGTGAAGGCTAACCACTTGTAGGCATCATCGTCACGGAAGAAATTGCCATAGCCGCTATACAAAGAACCGTAGGGGCGTACGACCACGACATCGCGGTGTCGCCGAACCCGATAAGACGGGATGCTGTAGCTATGACCGCGATGAATGATGGGTGACTTTACAGGGTGTGATTTCTTAGGCTTGCGATAATCGTAGCGCTTGTCAGAATGGTAGTCGCGCTTATAATTTCGGTCATTATCGCGTCGCTTGTCAGAACGCCTGTCGGGCTTACGATCTCGGTTCTTATCTTGTCGCTTGTCAGAACGGCGGTCGTGCTGATTATCGCGATCATTATCACGTCGGTAATCGCGTGAATCGGCCTGTACTGGTAGTGTGGCCGTAGTCATGGCAACAAGACCGGCTGTCAATAGAGCAAGAATCGATTTTTTCATGGAATTTTTTCCTCTCTGCTGGAAAGTGTTGATCTTTGATGATATTTAAAAGTCTTGCAATCTGACCTTGTTTTTGTGTACTAATTCCATTAGCTGGTAAATCAGATCAGGAGTTAATGGGGGCGGCAAAAAATCATTTTTTATCTCTGGGTAGTGTCGAAAGCACCCCGCGCAGAAATACTGGAAAAAAACAAAACCAGAAAAGGCAGCAGATCTTACATGGCATGCTGAATAGATACTGACAGTTTAATAAATTTGCTGCCCGGTGCTGGTCGTGAACAAAGACTTACAAAGCAATTAACTCTGCGTGATAACCACGATTCTGCGCAGTCGCAAGAAGCTCAATACTCGTGATATCTTCCGGATCATATCCAACAATCATAAGGTGGGGTCTATCATCCCTGCATTCAGCCGTCATCACACCTTTTTTACTGAGAAACACATCACGCAGATCTTCCCTTTCATCGTGTGTCGTTTCTTCATCTATATGTAAAGTAACATCAAGCATTGTCGTCGACATCGTTTTACCTCCTCGATAAATTGAAATTTATTCAACAGCACTATTGTAATCCCGATAGAATTAATTTTGTTAATAAAAAACTTACATAAAATAACCGCTATAAAAAGAGAGAGCTGAATTTCTCCTCAACGATCCCCTTTAACGCTTGTTAATTATCGAATAGCTTATTCAAGGGGGCATCACGGCCATAAATATCATTCCTGAAGTTCAAACGACCATCCTGATCTACCCAGGCGGTCCAGTACACAAGGTGAATAGGAACGGCAATGGGTAAATGTACACGCTGGTTGGTCGCCAGGTGGATATTCGCCAATATCTCTTCTTCCATCTGTAAACTGCCATCGTTCAGCAAATAGGCTGCCAGCCTGACCGGATCTTTCACCCGGATACACCCCGAACTGAAGGTACGAACGACTCGATCAAACAGGTGTTTGTCCGGCGTACCATGCAGATAAATCTCATACGGATTGGAGAACATAAATTTGACCCTGCCCAAAGCATTATTATGCCCCGGATCCTGGCGCAACCAGTAAGGAAAACGATTTTTGTCTACTTGCTTCCAGTTCACTGTTTGCGGGTCGATCTCTCGAGCATTTTCCCCCCAGCCCCTGAACAGCCTGATTGATTTTTTTGCAAAATAGGAAGCATCATTAATCTGCTTCGGGATTATATCCAATATGGCTAGATTCGTCGGAACCGTCCAGTATGGATTGTATTCCATATGGCTAACACGGCTGGAAAAACTGGGCGTAGACCGGTAGGGCTTACCAATAATGACAGGCATGGCCAGCACCGATGAACTGTTTTCCATAAGGTAAAGCTCAAATCCGGCCATATTTACCATCAGGTATCGTCTGCCCAGCATGCGTGGCATCCAGCGCCAGCGCTCCATGTTGATTCGAATCTGCCTGATCCTTGCACTAACTGAGATATTCAGCGCTCGACGCGTTTGTGGCCCGACAATACCGTCAACCGTCAAGCCGTGCCTCAGCTGAAAACGTTTAACCACTTCAGTAAGTTCATTATCAAATATATCCGTGTTTTGCAAAGAATCCTCAAGCAGATCACCGGTGACTTGCAGTCGCTGCCTTAATTGCACTACCTGCCTATGCTGGTCACCGAGTTGAAGAGTCGGGCCTTTAGCTAACCGTTGCCATCCTCCCTGGCGTTCAAGGTCACGATAACGTCTTAATTCTTTTTTTAGTAACTGGTAACCGGAATGCTGAGGAGGAAGTTCGTTAAGTAATTGTGATATCGATTCTTTCTTGGCCACAGCTGCAAACAGGCGATGAACATCAAGCGCTTTGTTCTTAATATGCCAGTCGGTGTCGAGTTCGCGCGGGTTAAACCTGCTTGAATGCACATCACTGCTGTAACGATATAGCGCCGCAGTCAACAACAGATCGAGATGGATGGATGCATCCTGTTCTGATGAAACCCAGTACTTCCTTATTTCTTCAAGGTAGTAATCAGCAGGTTTTAGACCTTCATCCTCTGCACGGATAATGACATTCAATAAATCATAAGCACGATTTAACGGCCCCTTTGCATCAGACCACAGGGGTTTATAATTGTTTTTACTATAAAAATCCATAACAGCTGGTTGGTCCAGTTCCAGCAGGTTTTGCGGATTACTTTGTAGCATTTTTTCCAGAGAGTGTGAAAACTGCTCTGGCCATGAACTAGCAGCCTGCGCGTTGGCAGAAAATAACAGGCATAACAGGAATAATCGCTTCGAAATACAGAAAAATTCGGTCACGGATTTTGCCCTGAAACCAAATCTCAATGAAATGTCAGCCATTGCGAAAAAATAATTAAAAAGCGCGGCGAGTAGATAGTGTGCACATGTAGTTTAGGTGTTCGGGAACTTTATGTTTCATTCTTTAGCTGCAATAAGGCAGTAGGGATGCAAAACATATTTTGCATAATAACCATATTTTTCCTGAGATTCCAGGCAATATTCAGCGCTAAATGGACAGCTAAAATCGGGATCAACATTTTTTATTCGTAATGTTACTTTTTCTTCAATAATGGGGTCCTGGTAGCTATTACAGTTATTGCCTTCGTCCCAGCTCCCATCTACGTAATCTGACAGATCAAATCGGCTATTGTACTCCCATGCCTTAACTATTTTTTTATTTTTGATAGAAGCAATAATTTGAATGTCACACGTTATGTATGGTCTGTTAAAGAAATTAGCAAGCACGCCTTTTAACGGATCATCTTCTTTTAGTAAGACTTTATTCCAGAACCGCCAGCCATTAAAGTTGGCAACCAGATCGGCAAAGGAAAAAATGCCGGTTGTGCTATAACCAAATTTTCCAGCTTCCTGTTCTTTTCCCCACTCGATAGCTTGCTCAATACTGTTATTTTCGTTTTGGGTTAACTCAAAATATTGCCAGCCTTCAGCAAAAAAATGACCTATCTTATCCAGCCCAATAAGAAAACCATTGATATTGACGACATCACTCAACTCCTTAAGGTTTAATGAGAAACCTTCTAAATAATCGATGTCACGATAAATAGAGTCGTTTAATGATAAAGAGTAACTTTGCCTGCTTAGTAAACCGCGTAACTGTTTGTCCAGGTCGTAACCTTTAAGTCCCCAGGAGGCAGTAAAGGATTGATAAATAGCTTTTCTAAGTTCGGTATAAAGGACTTCTTCGTCACAAAATAGCTTTTCACCTTCTTCTATATATTCATCTTCAAAATATTCATCTTCATCTATATCTTCAAAATCACCCTGTTGTGCATTGGCTTTCTGCACAGCCTCTTGCATACGTTGATTAAAAATTGCGTTAATAATGCTCAGGCTATTCTCAAGTTTAAGTTTTCTTGGGGTAACACTGTCAATTTCAGCCGCAAAACTAGTCTGAAATACAAAAGTACTAAATAAAATGAAGACGATAACTATTTTTTGCATGTAAATAAATAAAAGTTCTTTAATATTGTCTGCAATAAATTTTATCGTTCGTGTGGGCATATGAGGCGACACAGGACAAAGCGAACATTTTTTTTGCGTCATTTACGGGCCAGGCGTATCCTTAATGCTCCGTCAGCTTGCTGTATGGGCGCTGGTTTTGCCTGTACGTCGGACATTCTGCTCAGGCTAACAGCATCTGTTCCAGTGAAGCGAGGGCAGGGCCTCCACTTATGTCCGGAATGATACTCAACTCAATCACCGTGACCGCTGGCAGCTCTACCTGAAGTTCTTCAATTTCACTGGTGGCGCCTTCGGGGCTGAAATTCCACTGCTGCCGCACGATTTCCTGAAACGACTGTCCGCCATCGGGCGACCAGCGCAGGACAAACTCCTGAGTACGCTGAGTGCTGCTATCGACAAAGTGCAGCCATATCCGCCGTAGCGCCAGTGGATGGTCAAAGAGAAGCCTGATGGTCTGTTTTCCAGGTTCTGCGGCACGCCAGCCCGAGGCCTGACCTGGCAGTAGTGCGGACTCAACAGGATAGGCGCCATCCTCCGAGGTAATTTCTACCTCTGCGAGTCCTTCTACATTCAACCATTCTAAATCAGGCGGTGTCGTTTCCTGCTGAGCAGGGGTGAAAATTCGTTTGCGCATGTATGTGTTCTCCCGAAAACCAGGGCCAGAGAGTGTCCTGTTAGTATATGCATTGTTTAATCAACTATGGCCAGGGTGATATTTCTACTATAAGCATCTGATACTACCACAATAGAAATGGCGCAGAACATACTAATAAAAAGGCTGTGAAATTAAATGGCGACAGGGGGTGAGCAGTGTGCCTTAGTAAAGTGTAAAATACGCCATGTGTTCCAAAACACATCCAGCTGCTGCTATCGAGATGTAGCGTTTGATGCCTGGCTGGAAACCGGTCACTATGCCAGCCGACTTCTCGGAGAGCTGCATGGCCCTTTTAAAACCGATAGCGGATGTGTTTTGCTTGAGATTTCCTTTCCAGATACGATACAAAAATAATTTTTCTTTGTCCCGGATTATTTATGTTGTATAAATCAATAAAATTGAAAATAGTAAAAATTGTTTTTACCTCATTAATCTTACAGTCAACAAATCTTTTCGCTAATAATGAAGACGTTATTGATTATTTATCAGTATCAGAGACATTTGAAAAATTAAAAAAACAGCCTTCTTCTAAAATTAGTCAACAGGACGGATGGTCAATCATTTCGCTTACAGAGAATGGGAATCATGTTTTCTGGTTTTTTACGCCAAAAGAAAATGCTGCTCATCCTGCCGTGGTGAAAAAAACCATTACCGTAAAAGAGGGTGGTTGTAAGACAGTAATACTCACGCTTTGTGAAGCACCGAAAAAGAAATGTGATGACCTGATCAAGCAATTTAAGAATATAAATGAATTATATAAATAGCGCCAGGCGAAAAAAGACGGGGATAAAGTGACACTAACATGGCGCTTACAATGAATAGAAAATCATCATGAATACATTTTTTGCCATTTTTAGTTAATTCATGCGATATTTCAGTTAGCTCTGATTACTCATTATTGAAACCGGAACTCTAAAGCAGTCTGTTTAATATCCTTGTGTTAGAGAACAGCTGCTTCTAATAGTGGTTAGAATTGTTTTCTGACCGTTAATTTTTATTTGTAGAAACTCCAAACTATTGGGAGAATAATTATGCGTTGGCGTGGAAAACGTAAAAGTAGCAATGTGGAAGATCGGCGCAATATGCGTGCCTCTGGACTTGGCAGTCTGGGCGGCGGCAGTGGTGGTATGTTACGTCTACTGCCCCTGGTATTTAAGTTTTTAGGTTTCAAAGGTACTGCAATACTGGCGCTGGGCGTGGTTGGTTACGGTTTGTTTACCGGAAATCTCGGTAATATGTTATCCGGTCTTGGACTGCAACAGGGCACCACAACCAGTATGTCCACAGAGCCGCTGCGGCAAACGGCTGAAGAAAAAGAACTGGTGGACTTTGTTTCTGTGGTGCTGGCCGATACCGAAGAAACCTGGCATACCCTGTTTCGTGCAAAGGGAAAAACCTATAAAGAGCCCAGCCTGGTACTGTTTCGAGACTCGGTAAAATCCGCCTGCGGAATGGCACAATCAGCCACGGGGCCTTTCTATTGCCCGGGTGATCAAAAGGTCTACATTGATCTGGGTTTTTTTGATCAGTTGAAAAATCGCTTCAAGGCACCGGGTGATTTTGCCCAGGCCTATGTTATTGCCCACGAAGTTGGCCACCATATCCAGACCCTTGTCGGTACCTCCAGTAAAGTACACGCCGCTCGCAAAAAGCTGAACGAGGTGGAAGGCAACAAACTCTCGGTTCGACAGGAATTGCAGGCTGACTGCCTGGCAGGCGTCTGGGCCAATCATGCCAATAGCGCCCGGCAACTGCTTGAAGCCGGTGATGTCGAAGAAGGTCTGACTGCTGCCAGTGCCATTGGCGATGACACTTTACAGAAACAGGCAAAAGGTTATGTAAGCCCGGACTCGTTTACCCATGGCAGCTCGGCGCAACGGGTGAAATGGTTCAAAATTGGCATGGCAAGCGGCGACATGGACAGTTGTGACACATTTAATAATTTCAACGCTGCAACAGTCACGTCTTCATCGTTACTAAAACCTGCCGCCATCCCGGCAAGCAAAGGCAACAGCGATATCCTTGTCGCATTTAAAAACCAGCGCAGTGATGTGCAGGTACAGGGCAAGGCTATCGTCAATCGCCTGCTGCAAGATGACAATGAAGGCAGCCGCCATCAGAAATTCATCCTCAGGTTATCAACTGGTCAGACCGTACTGGTTGCCCATAATATTGATTTAGCACCAAAAATAGTCGATCTAAAAAAAGGCGATAGCATTGAGTACTTCGGGGAATATGAATGGAATGAAAAAGGCGGGGTACTCCACTGGACGCACGATGATCCCGCAGGACGCCATGAAGATGGCTGGTTAAAACACAAGGGAACAATCTATCAGTAACAGCTTGCTTGGTTATCAAATACTTAAGCAGCTCATTTTTGTATTTGCTTTTTTATAGCTAAGGTGGAAAATGTGAAGTTACTTGGGGGAAAATTTTATAGTTGAACCATTGCTGACATCAGATTGTCACGAGGCCTATGTTAATGTTATTTCACTGATTCACTAACCAGAGGGGGAGAAAAAATGACAGATGTAATGAAACAACACGGTGCGTTTAGCTGGAATGAGCTCATGACCACAGACGTGAATGCTGCAAAGACATTTTATGGAGAACTGTTTGGCTGGACACATGAAGACATGCCGGTTAACGATATGATTTATACCATGGCAAAAGCAGGTGATACCGAAGTAGCCGGTATTATGGCGATGCCAGCAGAAGCGGGTGCTATGCCACCGACATGGGGTGCGTATGTTACCGTTGATGATGTAGAAGCCAGCGCGAAACAGGCCGAGGCATTAGGTGGCAAAGTAGTGATTGCGCCACAGGACATTCCTGATGTGGGACGATTCTGTGTTATCTGTGATCCGCAGGGAGCGACTTTGTCATTGATTTCTTATTTAGACAAGTAACACAAATATTCAATAGCATGGCAGACTTATTACCAGGGATGGTAACTATTGATAGAATATCGCGATATGTAGCTAACAGTAAGAGATCGCATGCAAGTGCTGATAGATCAGGGCAAAAACCATTGAGGAGATTATCGCGCTCTAACCTGACGCAGATGTAGACAGGACAGATGGAAATGGTTTGTTAAACCCAGATGCTTTTATGACAACTTACACGCTGTTATGTCTTAAGAGTAGGAAGAGAATATGACGAAAACGACAGTGACATACTGGAACGCTTTGCACGAAAAAAATAAACACCGATGGCAAGCGATAGAAGGACTTGAAGGGGCAGCAGAGGAATTAACGCTTAGCATCGATGATGAGACAGGTGAGTACACGCGACTAACCCGATTTCTACCGGGCGCAGATACAAAGGTCTTTGGTGAAAAACAACATGACTACCCGGAAGAAGTTTTTATCGTCAGTGGACGGTTATATGATGTGGCGTTCGACACCTGGCTGGAAACCGGTCACTATGCCAGCCGTCCTCCCGGAGAGCCACATGGTCCTTTCAAAACCGATACCGGATGTGTTGTGCTTGAGATTTCCTTTCCAGATAAAATACAAAAATAATTTTTCAACGTCCTTCTTCTACTATTAGTCAGTAAGACGGATGCTCAATAGTTTCTCTTATCGCATTTGAATTAATTGTTTTCACTGCTGTCCCGTTAACAAAAAGAAAATATCCAAACAGACTGATGTAGCGGGCCTGGATAAGGATTGCACTAATCCGAGACATGAACCGGACACATCCACCATCGACACGCCGTAAAGCCATCCATGGCGGCTCAACACCCGCGTCCATGCGGGTGATGGTCGTTGATAAATGTGTCCGGTTCACACCTCTGGCAGTTAACGGGACAGCAGAGAATTGTTTTATACACATAGTGCATATCTAGACGGCAATCTGTAAAAAAGCGTCCTATAATATTTTTGGCCTGGTGAGTAACAGCATTCGCGAACACATCGCGTAAAAGGTGAACTAGTGATTAGATATGGTGAATTAGATCAAGCGATCATTGTTTATACAAAGGATAATGCGCATGAGACGATTCCGATTGAATACTATCGGCAAGTCATAAAAGATGAATAATGATGGCAAACAGTGGGATATGCAGCAGTCAGCTGCAATTTTACTGTTTCTCGCATATAGCGACGGTCAACTTCTATCCACTCAGCTTACGGGTTGTGGTCTGGACTCACTGGATTATGCAGAAAAGCTTCTGCTGGACAACGGCTTGAGTATTGAACAGGTCAATAATATAAGTAAGGTTTTACAGACAGGTTAAAGGTAACAGAGGGATTGCTTTTTATACCTGGCATTTCACTCTCCAGGGGCATAGAAGTTTGAGCCAGTTTCGAGAAGATAATTACAATCATTGACTATGGCGTCAGCATTCAGCATGATAATAACAGCCTGCAATCATGTTATCCTCTTGTTATTCGTTACTTTAACGATTACCCAGGTCAGGCTGATAGCGAAAAACACTATAGCTGCTGCTGTCACAACATTATTTAATAACTGTGGTGACACGATGAGTAGCAAGCCAAGCATTAACATCATTACACCAGAAAGCAGCTTTAACGCCATTCCTTCCTGCTGTGAAAGCTTTCTTGAACCGAGCTTTACAGTAAAAAAAATAACAATGGTTAATAACGGTAATATGTAAATCAGGTTATACAGCAAAAGATAGAGATAATAACTTTCCACAGACAGGGATTGTAAAGTCAGAATTCTGGTGTACACCATCGGAAATCCTGCAGTGCATAATAATTCATAGCTGTTTGCCACAACAGCTAAAATAATTGTAGCGAATACAGCGGTTGCTATTGAATCCACCCTTAGCAATTGACGCATACGGTCAAACAATTTTGGTTTTTCCTCATCTGCAATACTTAATGAAAAACCTTTCTTATACCAGAAATAGTCTTTTATATTTATTAACGCGATAACCACGGCCACGCCGCCCGCTACCAGGGTAATTATTCGTAACTCACCCAGGTAGATAAACAAATTAAGCCAGGCCGCCATAAAAAGAAAATAGATAGCGGCAGAAAAAAATACAAATATGCCGCCAATCAATGCCATTCTTTTCCTGCTTCGACTATGCACCATCATACTAAGAAGAAATAACAGTACAAAAAAGGCACAGGGATTAAACGCATCCATACCCGCGATAAAGAGGGTCAGCATGGGTAATGAATAATTATCTGAAGAAATGCTGCCGACAAATGGAACGTTGACAGAAGTAGATTTATTCTGATCAAAGCTAAACGCTGTTGTAGCATCAGCATTATTATCTTTAACGAACTGGTAACATGCCTGCAGATAGGACTTTAATAATTGACCAGATGTTTCTTTACTGTCGTAACCGCTTAGAATATTTTCACAAAACATAAATGTCGGCACACTGCGCGCATCATTGCCAAACATCGCGGCCATATCTATAAATGTTTTGACATTTTCCTGATGGCCCGACAATTCAAGTGAATGTAATTTTAGCCACGGATATGCTTTCTCCAGCGCAACCACATCTGGTGTAGCTTTCAGGCAATGAGGGCAGTTTTTCGACCAGAAAAAGTACAAATGAATAACGGGCTGACCATTTACATTTTTTTCATACCAGACAGCTTCTTTCGGAAAATCACCCGAAGTCAATGCATTGGCCACAGGTGAAATAAATAAAAGAATAAAAACTAAAAAATAGCTATGGATTTTGTTGAATGTAATCATTTTCGTTTAATTGTTAACAGCTAAATTGATATCAATATGTTTAATGATTAGCAAAGCCTGTACAGTATCTTGTCAAACTGTCCTGTCATTTTGTTAATTTATTAATTCGAACCTCAAAGACTAACATCGCTGCCCACTTGCACTCTTTCTTGCTGGATAAACACTTCAGTCAATAAGTCATATCTATATAATAAAAAAACTTACACTCGTTGCACATAATATTGTTTGAAAATGTTGTTAATAAATACTTATACTAACAGGTAAGAATGAACACATTTTTACAAACCATCGGTGGACTGGGACTCTTTCTGCTCGGTATGATTATTATGACCGAAGCACTGCGTTCGCTTGCTGGTAAAATGATTCGTAATGCATTAATGCGATTCACTCGAAATCCATTATCTGGTGCGGTCACTGGTGCCATCTCAACCGCCATTTTACAATCTTCAAGCGCAACCACGGTAGCTGCCGTGGGTTTTGTCGGTGCAGGCTTAATCACCTTCCCTGGTTCATTGGGTATTATATTTGGCGCAAATATTGGCACGACAATTACCGGCTGGCTGGTCGCCCTGATAGGCTTTAAATTACAATTAGGCACCTTGATGTATCCCGTTATTTTTATCGGCGTCATGCTGCGTTTATTTGGTAATAAGCACATCTCGAATAGTGGAATGGGAATCGCAGGATTTGCGCTAATATTCATCGGCATCAGCACGATGCAACAGGGCATGAGCAGTCTGCAGGAAATTGTTATACCTGAAATATTTCCGACCGATACACTCAGCGGACGATTAATGCTAGTTGGCATTGGTGTTCTTTTCACCGCCATTACACAATCATCGAGCGCTGGTGTTGCTGTTGCACTTACCGCGATATTTACCGGCACTATCAATTTTGAGCAAGCGGCGGCCCTGGTCATTGGTATGGATGTCGGCACATCCTTTACCGCTATTTTGGCCACCATAGGTGGCTCAGTTAGTTCAAGACGAACAGGTTTTTCTCATGTTGCCTATAACATATTGACCGCAATAGGCGCCCTGATATTATTAACACCCTACACGCATATATGGGAAGCAATAGCACCTGGGGCATTAATCAGTAACGCAGAAATTGCACTGGTTGCATTTCACACAACATTTAACACCCTGGGCGTTATATTCATTCTTCCATTTACCTCGGTTTTTGCCCGATTTATCCAAAAACTGATTCCTGATAAAGCTGATGCCTATACCGAAAGCCTGGATCGTGAACTGCTTTCAGAGCCTGATCTTGCACTCACCGCAACCGAGGCGTCTATTCACAGCGAACTGATCGCTTTGTTAAAACATCTAATGGCCATGCTGGATAAAAAACAAGTCGATAACAGAATTAATTTAACTGATCTGCAAACAGCTATTAACGAAACTCACGCATATATTGATCTAATACATTTAGAAAAAAGTAACCAGCCAGGCTGGAACACGCTCATTTCTATTATTCATTCACTCGATCACATGCAGCGTTTGCATGAACGTTGTGAAGAAGATGAAGATAGAGCCATAGTAGTAACGCTAACACCAGAGCTAAAAGAATATGTAAGCATCATTATTAGCAGTGTAAATCAAATTATTAATGATATTGAGAATAACAACTGGCATGAAGCTGCAGAACGCGCCACTGAATTTGCGTCCAGGATATCTGAGGAAGCAAGCGACATTCGCCAGCAAATTATGACTAATGTCGCAGAAGGAAAAATTGATGTCCCAACTGGCACTGACAGACTTGAAGGTATCCGCTGGCTGCGCAGAGTGAGTGCGCATATTCTACGAATTATCCATTATCAGGCTAAAGCTCAACTGCAGCTACGCAAATAACCGGCGAACATGGACAATCGGTAAGACAATCGCGGACGGGCCTCATTGTAGTTTCCCGCCACAAACATGCGGCAATGACGGTAGAGGATTATTATAATTTTCTTAAGTAAGTGCCATTCGTCAACGACCCCTCTAATTTATTGTGGTCGTCGTTTTTAATTGACTTACTTTGCTGCCAAGACAGGCCTTAATCTGCTCCTGGTCCAGGGTTTCATGTTCTTCAAGTTCTTTAATCAGGCTATCCAGTAGTTTCCTGTGTTTGGCAATTAAATCGATGGCCTGTTTTTCGGCATTGCCCAGGAGTTCTTTTACCGCCATATCCACCGACTTAGCGGAGTTTTCGGAAAAGTGACGTGGTTGGGCCATTTCCCTGCCCAGAAACGGATGCTCCTCGCTATCGCGCAGATCCACTGGGCCAATTTCTTTTGACATGCCCCAGCGGGAGACCATGGCACGAGCCAGTGCGGTAGCCTGGGCAATGTCATCATCTGCGCCGGAACTGACACTGTCTAAAAGCTCCCGTTCAGCACTTCGGCCACCCATCATTACCACCAGCCGGTCTCTCAGATAATCCTCTGGCAGCGTGTGTCGCTCCTGCTCGGGTAATTGATGGGTGACACCTAACGCCCTGCCTCGGGGAATGATGCTTACCTTGTAAATAGGATCGGCATGGGGCAGAAAATAGGCAACCAGCGTATGGCCAGATTCATGCACTGCCAGACGATGTCGCTCTTCTGGCTGGATAGCCAGGGTACGTACCGATCCCAGCATCAGCTTATCGCGGGCTTCATCAAAATGAGTCATGGTTACCTTGCTTGCCTGGTCACGGGCTGCCAACATCGCCGCTTCATTCACCAGGTTTTTGATATCGGCACCAGAAAAACCGGGTGTGCCGGCCGATATCTGTTCCAGATTCACATCGTCAGCCAGGGGTACCTTGCGGCTATGCACTTTGAGAATAGCAATACGGTCATTACGCTCTGGTAACTCCAGCACCACATGACGATCAAAACGCCCGGGTCTTAGTAATGCCGGGTCCAGTACATCCGGACGATTGGTTGCGCCCAGCACAATGATAGCTTCATGGCCGCTAAAGCCATCCATTTCAGCGAGAATCTGGTTCAGGGTTTGTTCGCGCTCATCATGGCCGCCGCCGAGACCAGTGCCACGGGTACGGCCGATGCTATCCAGCTCGTCAATAAAGATAATCGACGGAGAGTTTTCCTTGGCTTCCTCAAACAGGTGGCGAACACGAGATGCACCGACACCCACAAAAACCTCGATGAATTCAGAGCCTGAAATGGAATAGAATTTGACACCGGCTTCGCCTGCCAATGCCCTGGCCATGAGTGTTTTCCCAGTGCCAGGTGGCCCCATCAGTAATACGCCACGTGGTACCTCGGCGCCAAGCGCACGAAATTGAGCGGGATGTTTGAGGAATTCAACTAATTCGGTGATTTCCCGTTTAGCGGCATCCTGACCTGCCACATCATCAAAAGTAATATCGGGAATGTCAGCCGTTTTGGTTGAACCACGCAGGAATTTGCCCAGCTCACCTTTGCCGCCTAGTCCGCCTGAAATGTTGCGTTGCGCCCGATTAATAATCCAGAACCAGAAAGCAATAATTAATACCCATGGCAATATACTAAGCAGTATCCGCCATAAAAAATTCTCGGACTCTGGCGAAAGTGCTTTTACTTCAACACGCTGTGCTTCGAGAGCGGGTAACAGGCTTTCGTCGCCAATATCGGGAATTCGTGTTTTGAAATATCGGCTCATTTTTTGTTGTGGGCCAATGCCTGTGGCTTGAAGCAAAGTGCCTTCAGCTTGATTTCCCTTTAGCGTGACTGACGCCAGCTCGCCATCATTCAATAATTGTTTGAACTCGCTATAGGGTATGTCAAAAGCAGGCTCTGTTACTGTCTTTTGTGTCAGAGCATAATAAAGTGAGATGAAGGCAATAATGAGTATTGCATTGATGATCCAACTTTTTGGAATAGGGTATTTTTGTGGAGATTGATTTTTTGGCATTAGTCTTCCCGTTCCATTAACGAAAACCAGGATCAGAGGGTCGTTAAAGAAAAAATGGCTCTCTGCTCCCCCTTGATTCTGCAGTACGCATTGATACTAAGCAAATCAATAATTATAAGTAACCATCCGGTGACAGGCTGGTAGCCAGCATAACATTGTTAATGTCGGCATGTCCCTGCCAGCTCCTCAATCTCTGTCTTGAGGTTAAGTTCTGTGGGTGTTTCCGGAAAGTTTTTTACTGTAGCTGCAAGTTGCAATCAGGTGATTAAACCATCCAGTGGATCATGCTGACCCATAGAGTCAACTTGTGGCCGTGAAAGTCTATGGTCATTTTCCAGTACATGCGTTTGCCGCCATCTCTTATTGGTGTATAGCAAAACCCAGCATGAGCCACTTTGGCAAGCTCTAGCGCCCACTGGTTATAGATGTTTTTACCCGTTACCTGGCTGACTCGATTGAGGGCGTGCATCCATTTCGTCAGGTAATGGAAATATTGACCGTCGCGATCCCATTGCAGATGGTCATCAAATGTCTCATTTGTCATTAGAATTTTCATATTAATTCGCCATCGTGTCGCTGTCACTGTTCGGTGGTAGGTAGGGTAAAAAAACCGTCACTAATTGTTAAGGTAGACCGCAAAATTCGCACAGTTTTCAAGCATTGGAATAAAAGAGGGGGCGAGTCACTCATTTACAGAAAAGACACAGTGTCTTGCCTGAGTAACTATTTGAATATATAGAAAAAATTATTGGTTTGTGGTCTGTATATAGTCTTAGCGCTGCTTTTTTATGGACGGAAACTACACTTTCAAATGAGAAATAATTCTGCCACGAGCAAATCGGTTTTTTAATAAACATGACCAGCAATTGGCTGTAAAGTAACTTGCCGGATGTGCCATACTCAGCTATAAAGCTATTAATAAATAGTAGTGCAACAACCGAATTCTTATCATGAAATTAGCATTAGCCATTTTTATCTATTTCGTAACAGTATATCAACCAGCTATTGCTGTTATTGATATACCTGCAGATGAAGAGGTGAGACTGGTTCCACGCGGCAATGAGTATGAGCAAACCGGGATCGCTATGCCTGCCTTAAAAGCAAAAGTTTTATCAGAAGTCACTCGTGGTCAAATGCTCTATGAAAACCACTGTACAAGTTGTCATGAAAGTACGGTTTACATCCGCGCCAAACGTAAGGCGACAAACTATAAAGAAGTGGGTGACTGGGTCAATCAATTTGCAGGCTGGCTTAACCTGGGTTGGACTAAGGTAGAAAAGCGGGAGGTTATGCAGTATCTTAATGAGCGTTATTATAAGTTTCCCCTGACTGAGTAATTCAATAAAAGCGGAGGGAGGCAGTGCCAGTAAGCTAAAGCTGTGGCAAAGCTTCCGCGTCCTCGGCGCACCGCTTCGCTGCTCCTCGGCAATTGCTCCTCGACAACTGCTCCTGCGTTGTCCTACTACCGTCCATCCATGGACATATGCGTTGTACTACTACCGTCCATTCATGGACATATGCGTTGTCCTACTACCGTACGTCCTGTACATATGCATTGCCCTAATACCGTACGTTCTGTACATATGCGTTAATCATTTTTTAAATAATATCTGTAGTCTTTCCATATAAAAATCATACCTAAAAAATACATATTCAGTAATAGTGAAAAATTCCACTCCACGATGTTTTCGCTTTGATATGTTTTTATTTGAGTGATATCTAAAATGATACTGATAATAGCAATTGTTAACATTAACAATAAAACGATGAGCTGATACTGAAGCACCCAGGGTTTAATAGTAATAGGTTTTGTAGCGCCTTCTGGCATTGACGGTAAAATTTTATAATGTTGGTTTAGCATTAATAATTGAGCCAGTGGAGTAAAGGTGAAAAATATCATAATGCCATAGCGACGCATAAAACGATTAACTTCCCCTGTAGTGCCTAAAAAATCAATATAGACAATAAGAAAGATCGCACCAACTATCCCCAGCCATAAAATAATGTGAGCAACTTTTGTTGTACGACCGTAAAGCAGGGTTAACCAGTGTTGTGCATATATCCAGAACCATATCAGTAACACTGCGTATGCAATCATGGGTGCACGGTATATAAATATTGAATTACCACTACGCGCAGCCTGACTGATCGTGGTGCAACCGTCTATATAAGGTATGCACCAGGGTACAAATCCTTCGTAGGCACTGAGTAAGTAAACTGCATTCGAAGTAAGAAAAGGTAATACTGTTATTATTAATGCCAATGTTCCAGGTTGCATTTGTTTCACCAATCTCTGAAATCAGGGGTGGTACGCACCGTCCCTTTTTTCTCTCAAGTAATCTATTTAATAATCCCATTGATAAATGACCTGAGCCCCTCAACATAGGTTGATCCACTGACCATAAATCCATCATTATGCCCACCTTGCATTTCTAAAAATTGTTTTGGCTCAGCTGCGTTATCAAAAATTTCACGGCCTTCATCGTAGGGGATGATTTCATCATTCTTGCTGTGTGCAACCATAACCGGGCAGGAAATATTTTTTACATATTGTTTGGTGTCGTATTTAAAGTGAGTAAGCCAGCGTATGGGTAAAAAAGGATAAAACCGTTGACCCATGGAGGGTACAGAAGTAAAACCTGATTCGATAATCAAGGCAGCGGGTGTATGTTTGCTGGCCAGCCAGGTGGCAATGGATGCCCCCAGTGAGCGACCGAAGATGATGATCTGTTGTCCGTTAATGCCTTGTCTGTTTAGATAATTCCAGGCAGCTTCAGCATCTCGGTAAGTTCCTTTTTCTGTTATTTTTCCTTCGCTTTGACCATAACCCCGGTAATCAATAATAAAAACATTAAGTTCGAGGTGATGAAATATTTTAATGGAATCTAAGCGGTGGGATATGTTGCCGGCGTTGCCGTGAAAATAAAGGACAGTTGCTTTTGCATTTTTATTTGGAATGAACCAGCCATGTAACTTGATATTATCTTCTGTAATAATTTCTACATTTTGAAAATTTAAACCGATGTTTTCTGGTGTAGCAATAAGGGTTCGCCCCGGCATGTCTGGGTAATAAATCAGGCCTGATTGCATATAATAAATATAGATGCTGAGTGCAGCATAAATGCCGATTCCGACTATTATCAGTTTCCAGATACCAGGCATCACCGTTTCTCTATAAAGGGTTATTTGTTTTTTTAGTTTAACAAGTCAAGATAATAATCTCAGGTATATATGAATATGAATTAAAGGGGTTGGCAACAAATGAGAATCATTTGCGCAAAACAGAGCTCCGGGTTAACTTAGCGCTATTCCTCCGTCCTCCTTTACCCCTACCTATGTCCATGTAGGCAAATGTTGAACAACCTTGAAAGAAAACGGTGGCAGAAAGCAATTAATTCTAATTTTTAATCGCAACGCGGATCACCCCGCTGTAACCAGTGAATCACAAAATCAGGAATCGGCAGGGGATCACAACCATGATCTTCCTCGCAAATAAAATCCCATTGAGATAGTGCTTTCTGGTGGCACTCGAAACAGTTACCGCCGAATTTATTAACCACCTGGGTAGTGCCACGAACTTTTATTTTCGTCCCATCCTTTGAAACATCCAGCTCAAAGAATTCCCAGTCATTGGTCTTTGTATTCCATCCTCGTTGATGTTTAACCATCGCTTCAGCTGGAATCAACTGTACGATGGAACCTGGCGGATATGACGCTCCTTCCGGCTGCATCGCAATGGCAATTGTATCATCCAGTTTGCCTAAGAGATTTCCTACAAAAAAACCGCGCACAGGATGCATCTTTTTCAAACAAACAAACGAATCTTCATTTACCACAATTGCTTTACCGGGATCTGTCAGCTCTTGCTGTACAGAAGACGATAGCTCTTCATTTTTCCCCGGCTCTTCATCCGTGCTAACTTTCATGCAGCCGCCACATGCTAGTAACCACAAACAAAACAGTAAGCTTAGATAATTATTACAGGCATGATTAACCATTTACGATCTCTTCTAAAAGGTGTCAGTATGAGCTTACTCTGATCTTTCGGATAATTACATTTTATTAAAGGGCTGGTGTCAAACGTTAATATAAAAGTATTGGTCCTGACTAATGAAATTAGCTAAGATCTTACAAATAGTGATATCCAGGCGGCGATAATTTATCAAATACAGATTTTAAAACATTTAATGGTAATGACAGTCGTTGCTGGTTGCGCGACCTCGAGTAAGGTTGTTCAGGAATTTAATATTGAAAATAAAACCCATTAATGTCAAATGGAAAATACCGGGGATCACTGTTTCTCTATAAAGGGTTATTTGTTTTTTTAATTTAATAAGTCAAAATAATAATCTCAGGTATATATGAATAAAAGGGGCTGGAAACAAATGAGAATCATTTGTTTCCAGCCCGCTTAATTTCATTATTGCTTTAATTCTTCGGTATATACATATATTTGAACAAGAACATGTATGCAGTCATTAACTGAAATATGCCTTCTTCTTCCTCCGTCCACTGGTGGCGCGGTTCCGACTCAAGTTCTTTGCGCAATTGCACACAACTGTTTGCAGCAAAATAAACTCTATCGGATGGCGCGGCTAAACCGGGCGCATTCTGCTGCCAATGATCGTACATTTCCAGGTAGGCGCTCATTAACGCTGCTGCGCCTGCTTCATCAGGACTGCGCTGCGGTAGCGGCTTTTTCTGGTGAAACACCAGGTTTGCCCGTGCGATGCAGGCTACTGTATCGAGATATTGTTTACTTTCTTGCTTCATCGTTCTCCCCTGCAGGTGTCAAAAAACCGGCGCTGCTTGATGTTCAATAGTATGTTCTATAGTAAAGAATCAAGATTTATGCCATCATTTCGTAACTTATTGATGAATGAAAAATCGCCGGATTTTTATGTTTATGAGTATTGTGACGAAACTGGGAATTGAGAGTATAAAGGTGGTGTCACACCACTAACAGCGGAGACTGATTTATATTAAAAAAGTCCGTCCCTTTCACCATAAAAAAACGAATGAGAACTTTAATTATAACGATAGCTTTCCTGGGTATCACTGGCTGTGCTATGACTCCCGCTCACGATGACACTAGTAGCGCTGGATTACACCCTGTCGTGGTATCTGTTGATTATGTTGATAACAACAACCAGCTATACCACAGTGAATCGCTACCAGACCTGGTTTATATACAGTTCCCCGTTATCCCAGGCGCCATTGTCGGCGAGGTTTTAACTGAAGCGGTTTATTCTACTTTCGCATTGATTGGTAAAAACCTGACTATCGATTTTGATATGGTGGGTCCTAACTTCACACCCTATGCTACGCCGCTGCTGGCAACAAGCTATAACAGCGGTTTATCAATTACCCCGTTACAAACTAATATTCTAAGAATTGGCACATTTGCTTATTCGCCACAAACAGGTGAACTTCTTGGGCCGACCGGTTTGGGTATCGTTGGATCAAAAGATATCAGCCAGCTTATCCTGGTATATTTTGACAGGCCGGCATCACTTACAGGAACGAGCAGGGGACGGAACAGTATTATTGAATACGACATACATATCGATTCCGCGGGATTTTCATTACTTAAAGTTGAAAAGGTTGGTGCGAATCGAACTAAGATATCTGCATATAAATCCAGAAACGTTGAGTCGATAACCATACGCATTACATCAGCGCCGGAAATTGAGATTTAATTCTTTACCATATTCCTGTATTCAAATAAATACTTAAAGAACCTGGCTCCTTTTGTTATCGGGATCAGGGTAAAACTAAAAATTTTCTATGAGCCCAACATTTTGGTCCCTTATCTGTTGAAAATGGATAGTGAAGCAAGTGTGTTAATAATTCTTCTTTGTTGCCGACCCCTATAATTTTTATTTTACAGTCAGTGTGTCAGCTGGAAGCTTAACTCTGCTCAGCCACAGTCCATATCGAAAATGTTACATCAAATTATCAAGAGGACTGTTAACAGAAATTCCCGGTTTGTTTAAAACGTGGGTATAGATCATGGTGGTAGAAACATCGGCATAACC
>RCNF010000473.1_pt1 | contig 20487 bp, 15 predicted proteins | sample 2041311 | NCBI WGS metagenome assembly RCNF01 (sample SAMN09708228, study PRJNA481090) | Marine sediment metagenome, whole genome shotgun sequencing project. | biome: marine sediment; feature: ocean; material: sediment; isolation source: Sewage treatment plant 2 marine sediment (STP2) ... | reverse complement strand
GTCTTTACCGTAGCAGGGATTCCATCTTTATTTCTTTTAAAGTCAATAATTCGGTATCTCTTTTTGTGACCTCCACCTACATAGCGCATAGTCATCTTACCATCATTATTTCTTCCTCCAGATCTTTTCTTTGAAGCTATTAAACTTTTCTGCGGTTTACTCGTAGTGACCTCATCAAAATCGTTTACTACTCTAAAACGTTGACCTGGTGTTATTGGTTTTAATTTTTTTAATGACATCTTTTTTTGTCTTAGATATTGCTATAAAAATCAATATTATCTCCATCAGCAAGTTCAACAATCGCTTTTTTGAAAGCTCCTGTTTTACCGACAACCATACCCTTTTTGGTATTTTTAGCTTTACGACTAACAGGGTAAATCATTGTTCTAACATTATTCACCGATACTCCATAAGCTTGCTCAACAGCATGCTTTATTTCAATCTTATTAGCTTTCATATCAACTACAAACCCATAGCGATTAAACAGCTCGCTTTGGTCTGTAACTTTTTCTGTTATAATAGGTTTTATTAAAATACTCATAACTATTACTTGCTAAAATTAGATTCAATTTCTTCTAAACATGTTTCTGACAGCACAATTTTATTTGCGTTTAAAACATTGTAAGTGTTTAAACTTGAGGCACTTATAATATTTGAGCTTTTCAAATTGCGCGACGACAAATATACATTTTTATTTGAGGAGTCCAATACAAATAAAGATTTTTTGTTCTCAAGCTCTAAAGCCTTTAAAACATTCACAAAATCTTTTGTTTTTGGCGCCTCAAAATTAAAGTTCTCAACAACTACAATATTATCTTCTTTCGCTTTAATAGACAGTGCCGATTGACGAGCTAATCGCTTTAAATTTTTGTTCAATTTAAAACCATAATTTCTTGGTCTTGGTCCAAAAACTCTACCACCACCTCTAAATATTGGAGACTTAATACTCCCTGCCCGTGCTGTTCCTGTGCCTTTTTGCTTTTTAATTTTCCTGGTACTTCCTTTTATATCAGCTCTTTCTCTAGCCTTATGGGTACCTTGTCTTTGATTGGCCAAATACTGTTTTACATCTAAATAAACTGCATGCTTATTCGGCTCTATAGCAAAAATAGCATCTGAAAGCTCAACTTTTCTTCCAGTATTTTTCCCGTTGATATCTACTACTTCTACCTTCATTATTTCTCGATAATTATATAAGAATTATTATGACCCGGTACAGCACCTTTTACAACTAAAAGATTCTTTTCAGGAACTACTTTTAACACTCTTAAGTTTTCAACTTTGACTTTATCTCCACCCATTCTACCTGCCATTTTCATACCTTTAAATACTCTTGCAGGATATGATGCAGCACCAATAGAACCTGGCGCTCTTAAACGGTTGTGTTGACCATGAGTTGCTTGACCTACACCCGCGAATCCATGACGTTTAACAACCCCTTGAAAACCTTTACCTTTTGATGTACCAGATACATCTACAAATTCACCTTCTCTAAAATGATCTACTGTTATTGTGTCTCCCAATTTGTACTCACCTTCAAAACCTTGGAATTCAATGACACGTCTTTTAGCAGATGTCCCAGCTTTCTTAAAGTGTCCTTTCAACGCTTTAGTAGTCTGCTTTTCTGCTTTGTCATCGAAACCAAGTTGTAACGATTCGTACCCGTCAACCTCTTTGGTTCTGACTTGGGTAATTACACAAGGACCAGCTTCAATAACAGTACATGGGATATTCTTCCCATTGTCGTCAAAAATGCTAGTCATTCCGATTTTTTTTCCTATTAACCCAGACATTATATTTATTATTTATTATTATTCTTATTTTAAAAAAAACAGGGTTAAAATACTTCAACCCTGAATGTATTTTTACCGCTTTTCCCTCGTCAATCGCTCAGGACATGTCATCGAAAGAATCAATCTTTCGATATTAAATTGCTATACTTTAATCTCTACCTCTACACCACTTGGTAATTCCAACTTCATCAAAGCATCAATTGTTTTAGATGAAGAACTGTAAATATCAAGTAACCTTTTATAAGAGCTTAATTGAAATTGCTCTCTAGATTTTTTATTTACGTGTGGAGAACGTAAAACTGTAAATATTTTTTTATGCGTTGGTAACGGAATTGGCCCGTTAATAACTGCACCAGTACTTTTTACTGTTTTTACGATTTTCTCAGCAGATTTATCTACTAAATTATGATCGTACGATTTCAATTTTATTCTAATTTTTTGACTCATCAGTTATCTATTTAGTAAATTAACCTTGTACATTTTTAATTACCTCTTCAGAAATATTCGATGGAGTTTGAGCATAATGATCAAATTCCATTGTTGATGTAGCTCTACCAGATGATAATGTCCTTAACGAAGTTACGTATCCAAACATTTCGGATAATGGAACTAAGGCTTTCACAACTTTAGATCCAGCTCTGTCTAACATATCAGTCACTTGACCTCTACGACGATTTAAATCACCAACAATATCTCCCATATATTCTTCAGGAGTTAAGGCTTCTAACTTCATGATAGGCTCCATCAATACAGCTTTAGCAGCTTTAGCAGCAACTTTATACCCCATTTTAGCAGCTAATTCAAATGAAAGTGAATCAGAATCCACGGCATGGAAAGAACCATCCTTTAAAGTAATTTTCATACTATCCATTTCAAATCCTGCCAAAGGCCCATTGGCCATTGCCATTCTGAAACCTTTTTCTACAGATGGAATAAATTCTCTAGGAACATTACCACCTTTAATCTTGTTTTCAAATTCAAGACCAGTTTTACCCTCTTCTGCAGGCTCCATTGTAAATACAATATCGGCAAATTTACCACGACCACCAGATTGCTTTTTATAAACTTCTCTATGATCTGCAACTCGAGTAATAGCCTCTTTATATTCAACCTGAGGTTGACCTTGATTTACTTCAACCTTAAATTCACGTCTTAAACGATCAACAATAATATCCAGGTGAAGTTCACCCATTCCTGAAATAATAGTTTGGCCGGAAGCTTCATCCGTTTTAACAGTAAAAGTCGGATCTTCTTCCGCTAATTTAGCAAGGGCCATTCCTAATTTATCAACATCGGCTTTCGTTTTTGGCTCTACAGCGATACCAATAACCGGTGCAGGGAAATCCATACTTTCTAAAACAATAGGGTGTTTTAGATCTGATAATGTATCACCCGTTTTAATATCTTTGAACCCTACAGCTGCTCCAATATCACCAGCTTCTATAAAATCAATAGCATTTTGTTTGTTAGAATGCATTTGGTATATACGTGAAATACGTTCTTTTTTACCTGAACGATTATTCAACACATAGGAACCCGCATCCAAACGACCTGAATAAACTCTAAAAAATGCTAACCGTCCTACAAAAGGATCAGTGGCAATTTTAAATGCTAAGGATGCAAATGGCTCTTCTACCGACGGTTTGCGTATTTCTTCTTTATCAGTGTCAGGATTTATCCCTATAACACCTTCTTTATCCATAGGAGATGGCAAATATCTACATACCGCATCCAACAAAAATTGAACTCCTTTATTTTTAAAAGCTGATCCGCATATCATTGGAATGATAGACATATCCATCACGGCAGCTCTCAAGGCAGCGTGTACTTCATCTTCTGTTATTGAATCTTCATCTTCCATGAACTTCTCCAACAAATTATCATCATACCCAGCTACTTCTTCAATCAACATTGCTCTATATTTGCGAGCATCCTCTTTTAATTCTTCAGGAATTTCAATAACATCAAAGGTGGCACCCAGTGATTCTTCGTGCCATATAACCGCTCTATTTTTTACTAGATCGACAACGCCTTTAAAATTTTCTTCATCACCTATTGGGAGAACTATAGGAACTGCATTTGAACCTAACATTTCTTTTACCTGCTTAACAACCATCATGAAATCTGATCCCTGACGATCCATTTTATTTACAAAACCAATTCTAGGAACTTTGTAATTGTCAGCCAATCTCCAGTTAGTTTCTGATTGTGGTTCAACGCCATCAACAGCAGAAAACAAAAATACCAATCCGTCAAGAACTCTTAACGATCTATTTACCTCTACTGTAAAATCAACGTGACCAGGAGTGTCAATAATATTAAAGTGAAATCCTTTAGCATCAGCTGTAGGCTTCCCATTTTCTGTTGGAAATTGCCATGTACATGTTGTCGCTGCAGACGTAATGGTTATACCACGTTCTTGCTCTTGCTCCATCCAGTCCATAGTAGCAGCGCCATCATGAACTTCACCAATTTTATGACTTACGCCCGTATAATAAAGTACACGCTCTGTAGTCGTAGTTTTACCCGCATCAATATGCGCAGCAATACCTATATTTCTTGTATATTTTAAATCTCTAGCCATTCCTAATATTAAAATCTAAAGTGAGAGAAGGCTTTATTAGCTTCAGCCATTTTGTGGATATCTACTCGTTTTTTAACAGCAGCCCCTTCTTCTTTAGCAGCAGCAATAACTTCTCCTGCTAATCTTTGAGCCATAGATTTTTCATTACGTTTTCTTGCAAATAAGATCATCCATTTAATTGCCATAGACACTTTTCTATCAGGCCTGATTTGCATCGGAATTTGAAATGTTGCTCCACCAACTCTTCTGCTACGTACTTCTACATGAGGCATAACATTAGATAAAGCATCTTTCCATATCTCTAGAGAAGTTTTTTCTTCGTCTTGTTTTCTTTCTTCTACAATATCAAGTGCATCATAGAATACTTTAAAAGCTGTAGATTTTTTACCGTCATGCATCAAATTATTTACAAAACGTGTAACTAATTGATCGTTAAATTTAGGATCCGGTAAAAGATATCTTTTTTTAGCGCTTCTTTTTCTCATTACTCTTTACATTAAAGTGTTAAAATTACTTTTTAGGGCGTTTAGCACCGTATTTTGAACGGCGTTGAGTTCTCCCTTCAACTCCTGCAGTATCTAATGCACCACGAACAATGTGATACTTAACTCCAGGCAAATCTTTTACTCTTCCTCCTCTAACTAATACTATCGAGTGCTCTTGAAGATTATGTCCTTCACCAGGTATGTATGCGTTCACCTCATTACCATTAGTTAACCTCACCCTTGCTACTTTACGCATAGCGGAATTAGGTTTTTTTGGTGTTGTGGTATAAACACGTGTACATACGCCTCTTCTTTGTGGACAAGATATCAATGCAGCCGATTTGTTCTTCTTAGTTATTTGGGTTCTTCCCTTGCGTACTAATTGCTGTATAGTTGGCATATAAATTAATTATTATTCTATTTTTGTATAACCTCTTTTTTAAGAGTGTGCAAATGTATAAATAATTTCCGATTATTCAAACAGGCAATGATTTAATTTTATTAGTAAATTATAAATATCCTGAACCTTGGTTAAATAAATAGTTTTTTGGTCAATTTATAAGGAAATAAAGTATAAATAAATGAATACAATTTTCTTATGTAATTTAATTGAGCTTCCATCTTTTTATTCTATTTTTTCATAAAATTTAATTCAAAAAAATTACCTTCGTTTTATTAGTTTGATGCAGAAATTTATACCATATATATATATAGCGTTTTTTTTATGGAATATTAGACCAGTACTTGGTCAAGAATTCACATTAAAAATCTCGGGGAAAGATAGTATTCATTCTGAATTATTAAATTCCATCAAATATCAAACAATTCACAAAACGGAATTTTCATTGCGTGAATCATTAGATTCAATAAAAAATAAGTTAGAGGAAAAGGGATTCTTAAACTATACTTTAGACACGCTTGCAAAAAATGATTCTATCTACGACGCCATGTTTAATTTAGGAAATCTTCGTAATGTAGTGCGGATCTATTACGAAGATAAAGAGATTTCAAAAGAACAACTTTTCAATATTACTTCATTAGTTACCGATAATTATATAGATATTCAAATTGAGCAATTATCAGAATCTCTGAATTCTATAGTAGAAATTTTTGAAAATCAAGGAAAGTCATTTACAGAAGTTTCTTTAAAAAATATCATTTTAAAAAAAGACTTTATCGAAGCTACTTTAGAAATTAAAAAATCTGACGCTAGAAAAATTGATAAAATAGTTGTTAATGGTTATGAAAATTTTCCAAGGGCCTATCTAGAGCATTTTTTACGACTTAAAAATAATACTTTATTCAACCGGGTTAAATTAGATAAAGCATCTGATTTGATAAACACATTACCTTTTGTTTCAGAAATAAAACCTCCCGAAATTTTATTTACAAAAGATTCTACCATTGTTTATTTATTCTTAAAAAAGGAAGTTTCTAATAAATTTGATGGCCTTATTGGTTTTTCTTCTAAAGAAACAGGCAGAGGAGTTTCATTTAATGGTTATTTAGATTTGTCATTGAATAACATCTTTAACGGCGGTGAGTCTTTTTCATTATTTTGGAAAAATAACGGTAACGACCGACAGGATTTTACGCTAAGCACCACAATCCCTTTTATTTTTAACACTGGGTTTTCATTTAATGCAGCACTCAATATTTTTAAACAAGATTCAACATTTGTAAATACTAAAACAAAATTTACAATACCCTATTTACTAAATGAAAGGCACGCTTTAGGGGTATCGTTCCAAACAGAATCTTCATCAAATCTTTTAGAAAACATTAGTAGTAGTGATATTTTAGATTTCAGTACTGTTTTTTACGGCGTAAATTATAATTATCAAATTTCTAATCAGAATACCCTCTTCCCAATCAAATTAAAAATTAATACTGAATTACTAACAGGTGGAAGAAAAATTGATGGCAATTTTAATCAGCAATCAAGAATTTATTTAAAATCACATTATTTATGGAGTTTAAATCTTAGGAACCATTTTTTTATACAAAACGAAAGTAGTACCCTTCTGTCTGACAACTTTTTAATCAATGAACTATATAGAATAGGTGGTGTAAATAGTATTCGAGGGTTTAATGAAGAGAGTATTTTAGCTTCTACATATAGTTTCTTTACCGTTGAATATAGATTTAGCCCTAATAATTCTTCCTATTTATATTCAATAACAGATCTAGGGTATCTTGATAATAGAAATATTAACAAATCTTCACAAATTTATAGTTTAGGATTGGGCTATGCCTTTAGCACTAAACTTGGGCTTTTAAATCTCAGTTATGCTATTGGCAAGCTTTCAGATCAACAATTTGATCTTAATAACTCAAAGTTCCATATAAAAGTTATAAGCTTTTTTTAATTTGCACGCAACCCTAAATAGTTTTCTACATCTAAAACAAAACAGGGTTAAGGTCTTAACTTTTTATTAACATTTTTAACATAAAAAAATCAAAAAAAGTAGGTTTATTAACAAATTTTTAAGACTTTTGGCTTAAATTAATTCAAATAATTATACAATGAAAACAAAGTTTAGTGGAATTTTAACGCTATTACTGGCGTTTGTAGTGCAATTTACATTTGCACAGGAAAAAACTGTTTCTGGTACGGTTACTGATGATTCAGGCCCTTTACCGGGGGTTAGTGTAGTAATTAGAGGTACTACAACTGGTACTGAAACTGATTTTGATGGTAAATATTCTATCCGAGTGACTCAGGGTGAAATATTACGTTTCAGTTTTGTTGGAATGACTTCACAAGAAGTAACTGTTGGAATACCTAGTACTATTAATATAGTGTTAGAGGCTGACAACGTCTTAGAAGAAGTTGTTGTTACTAGTATAGGTATCTCCAGAAAAGAAAAAGAACTGGGATACAATGTCCAAACTGTTAGTGCCGAAGAAATTAGCGTAAAACCAAATGCTGATCTCGTCAACTCATTAGCAGGTGCAACATCTGGAGTTCAAATTGTTAGTTCTTCTGGTGAAGCCGGAGCATCTACTTTTATTACTATTAGGGGTTCTGCTTCTATTACAGGAAATAACCAACCTTTATTTGTAGTAAATGGTATGCCAATTATTTCAGGTGGTGGATCTGGTGATGTAGATGGTGTTAGTACTTCTAGTAGATCTATTGACATCAATCCTGATGATATTGCATCTCTTTCAGTATTGAAAGGTGGTGCTGCAACGGCACTTTACGGTGTGCGTGCTGCAAATGGTGCTGTAATTATCACTACAAAAACTGGAAAAAATTTAACACAAAGAAAAATTGAAGTTCATAGTTCCATTGGAATTGATATGATCTCTCAAGTTCCTGATATGCAAAACACATTTGCACAAGGAAACAATGGTGACTGGATTGGTGGTTTTCAACGCTCTTGGGGGCCTGCAATTTCTAGTTTAGAATATGACGGAGATACGTCTTACCCGTGGGATCCTAATGGACGTCTTGTTCCAACAGGTGATGGTAACGGTACTCCTGCAAGAGCTTATGATGCATATGATTACTTTCAGCATGGTGTAACGAATAACAACCGATTTAGTATAAGTAACGGTAGTGATCAAGGTAACTATTTCTTCTCTATTTCTAACTTAGAACAAGAAGGAATTGTACCTCAAAATGTATATGGAAGAACTACAGTTCGATTAAATGCTTCAACAAAATTATCAGAAAAAGCTACTTTTGGGGCTGATATGAATTACACAAACTCTAGGGCCATTCAAATTCAAAAAGGATCTAATGTGTCAGGTGTTATGCTTGGCTTATTAAGAACACCTCCTACTTTTGATAACAGTGCAGGGTATGAGTTTGCTGATGGATCACAACGAAATTACCGAAATGGTGGCGGATATGACAACCCGTATTGGGTTTCTAATAATATTAAATTTGATGAAGATGTAAACAGGTTTACCGGTAGCATTAATTTCAATGTTAAATTCACTGATTTTTTCAGTGTAAGTTACAACGGTGGTATAGACTGGTATAACAGACGGTATAGAGACCAGTTTAAAATTAATTCCAGAGGTAATCCAGCAGGATACTTAGGAGAATATCAATATTTCGGTAGTGTTGTGAATTCTGACCTTCTATTGAATTTTCAAAAAGATTTTTCAGATGATTTCAATGCTAAATTAACTTTGGGTAATAACTTTTATTCAAATTATGGTAAGAGCTTGTTTGGAGACGCTGATGGTTTAGAAATACCTGAATTTTATAACTTGAATAATACAAGTAGTAACACTACTAGTAGTGGGATAACACGATGGAAAACGATGGCTGTTTTTGCCGATCTTCAGTTATCATACAAAAAGATGCTTTATCTAGGGGTTACCGGAAGAAATGACTGGGCAACTACCATGCCTGAGGCTAATGAATCAGCTTTCTATCCTTCTGTTAGTTTAGGATTTATTTTTACAGAAATTCCAGGTATTAAAGGTAATTCTGTTTTAACATTTGGTAAACTTAGAGCTTCTGGTGCACGTACAGCAAATATTGCCGGTCCTTATAATACTGACAATTATTTCTTCGCAGCAACAGCTGCCGATGGTTGGACCGATGGAGTTAATTTTCCATACCAAGGTGAAACTGGATTCCAAGTTGGAACAGGTTTAGGAAACCCAGATCTAAAGCATGAATCTCAAGAATCATGGGAAGTAGGTGCGGATCTTAGATTTTTCAAAAATAGATTGGGTATAGATTTTACTTATTTTAATAATAACAACTCTGATCTATTAATGTCAGTGCCTATTGCAGCTTCTTCAGGATTTACTTCTGTATTTTTAAATGCTGCTACTATGGAATCTAAAGGTGTAGAAATTAGTCTTAATGCTACTCCTATAAAGACTGAAAATTTCCAATGGGATTTAGTAGCTAACTATACTGAATTTACAAATATAGTAACTGGTTTGGCTGACGGTGTTGATAATGTTTTTCTAGGCGGATTTACAGTGCCTCAAGTACGTGCTGTTGTTGGTGAAGAATATAGAAGTATTTATGGAGCGGATTGGTATAGAGATGCACAAGGAAGAGTTCTTATTAATGATGATCCGACTGATAATTATAGAGATGGTTATCCAATGGCAAATGATGCTCAAGGATTGGTTCCGATTGGAAACTTTAATCCAGATTGGACAGCAAATATCACGAATACTCTTAAGTACAAAAATTTAGCTTTAACTTTCTTAATTGATATTAAATCAGGTGGAGTGCTGTATAATGGTACTGCATTTGCTATGAACTTTATGGGTACTCATGGTCGTACATCTAACAGAGAAGTTTATTACAACTCTGATGGTAGTATTGATTTTGATCTCACCCCTGCTGAGAATTTAGTAGTAATGGACGGTGTTTATGGCCATGTTGATGCAGACGAAAATGGAGTTTCAAGCGGTGCTGAAAACGTTACACCTGTAGTGTTGGATGAAGTTTGGTTTGAAGGTCAAGGTAGTAATTTTGGTGGTGGTCCTTCAGTGGCTGCAATGGAACCTGCTGATTGGGTAAGATTAAGAGATATTACACTAACTTATACATTACCTGAAATTGGTAAAGGAAAAGTTTTAAAAGCAGGTCAAATCTATTTTTCAGGTAGAAACTTGTGGATAGATACTCCATATACAGGTATTGATCCTGAGACTAACCTACAAGGTGCAACCAATGCTCAGGGTATGGATTATTTCAACAACCCAGGTACAAAAACTGTTCTTATGGGTCTTAAACTGACTTTTTAAATAGAAAAAATTAAATCATGAAAAATATCAAAAAATTTAATATTAAAAACCTGGTAGTAGTGTTGTCACTGGTGCTAGTATTCGCATCTTGTGATGGTTGGATAGATCGCGATTTAAATATCGATCCAGATTCACCATCAGATGTGCCCATGAGTTTATTATTACCCGCCATACAACAATCTATGGGGTATAATTTACCTGGTAATAACAGTGTTAGAACCAATAATATATGGATGCAACAATTTGATGGCACAGACCGTCAATCATTTACTGAAGCACGGTATCAATTGAATCCTGCTGATGTGAATAATTTATGGAGTTCTACTTATACAGAAATGTTGATGAATAGTACTCTTATTCTTAATAAAGCTACAACCGAGGGCGCAGAGTCTCCTAACTTTGAAGGAGTTGCTCAAGTTTTAATGGCAACAACCTTAGGAATTACTTCTGATCTATTTGGAGACATTCCTTATACCGAAGCGTTTCAAGGATCTGAAAATATTTTAAAACCCGTTTACGATTCTCAGGAATCCGTTTATGGAAGTATTGTTAGTTTATTGGATGATGCCGTAGTAAATTTAAACAATTCTGATAATGCTCTTAGCATTAACGGTGATGTTTGTTATGGTGGTAACGTTGATAACTGGATAAAAGCTGCGTATTCAATAAAAGCAAGACATGCCATACAACTTTCGGGTGTTAATGGTAATGCTGCATATACTGCTGCTTTAGCAGCCCTTGCTAATGGATTCACATCTAATGCTGATGATTTTTTAGTTCCATTTGAAGAGGCTAACCAAAACCCTATATTTCAATTTATGGAAGAGAGGGGTGATATAAGAATGGGTGGTGTATTGATGAATATGTTGATTGGTAATGATGACCCTAGACTTCCATTTTATGCAACTACAGATGCTAACGGTGGCTATTCAGGAAGTGATGCAGGAAGTGAAAATACAGACGCATCACAACCAGGACCATACGTTGCAAGTGAAGACTCTTCGACTAAATTAATGACTTATTCAGAGTTAAAATTTATTGAAGCTGAAGCCTTATTAATGTTAGGTCAGGCTGGAGTTGAAGAAGCTTACGAAGCAGCTGTTGCTGCCTCTGTTTTGAGAGTTACAGGTGATGCCAACCAAGCATGGTTAGATGCCAATATTAATGGAAGTACCGTAACGATGCAAGACATTATGGACCAAAAATATATTGAAAGTTTTACAACGAATCAAGCTTATGCCGATTGGAGAAGAACAGGAATGCCTGCTTTAAGCATATCTGCCGGTGCAGTTTTGTCTTCAATACCAACACGGTTTCCATACGCTCAAGGTGAGTTAGATTATAATACTGACAATGTTCCATCTGTTTCTTTAACGGATAAAGTTTGGTGGGATCAATAATCAATAATCAATATAAAATTATAGAATAATGAAAAATATATTAAAACATTTTACACTTATCACGGTGGTTTGCTTAGTGGCTGCATCGTGTGAATTTGATGAGACGAATTTAGCAAGTCTTAATAATGAAGTTGATCCTAATGCTACCTATTATGTTCAGTTAAAAAATAACGTTTTAACTGCTCAAACCGATGTAGCATCTAATGGTGATTTAGTAGATGTAGAATCTACAATTCTCGTTTCACTTATGGGAATGCCTCAGGACCAGGATATTACAGCAACTTTATCGCATGACCCTTCTAGTACGATAACAGAGAACATGTATACTTTATCAGCCAATTCAGTTACTATTCCTGCCGGAGAAAGTTCTGCATCAATTGATTTTAGTACAATTGCTGCGAATTTACCAGAATGTGAAACTGCTACTTTAATTCTAAATTTAGAAGCCGGAGAAAATACGACTCCTAGTGAGCCTGGTAACAAAGTTGTTTATAATATAAGAAGAATTGTATCTTATGCTTTAGAAAATGGATTTGCAGATCTTGCCGGTACTTGGGGGGTAGAAGAAAGTTTAACTAATGGTGTATACTATGATGAAAGTAGTTTTACTGCTGTATGGGATGGTACTGACTTGCTTGTTTCTGGGCTTGGAGAAGAGATGATTGATAAATTCTGGGGTGAACCTGTTGTAGCTGGTGGTACTTGTAAAATGCAAGTCGCTGAAGATGGTTCTATTACAATTCCTAGACAATATATTTACACTACTGTATATGATGGTGACAACTATGATTATGAAATTGCAGGTTCTGGTATTTGGGGCTTTTATTGTGGTGAATCGCCTGTAATAAAGATTACATATGATATTTATTATCCTGGTGATGTAGAAGGTCTTGGCGCTAGTTATGTCAGTTATTTTGGCGTCCCTTTCTTTGGTGGTACATTTGTGTTACAATAGAAAAAAAGTATTTTATAAAGGCTATCATATATTGATAGCCTTTTTTTTTGCAATGCCCTACCTAAAATAAGTTGAACCTGCAATAAGATATTTTAACTAAAAATGTCGCTTTATTAATATAATATGGGTTCTATGCAAAAAAATGAGTTTTTTTTATAGCTCAAAACCATACTTTTGTACCATGAACACCAAATCAAATCTTATCTTCGGCATCCGTCCAATAATAGAAGCAATAAATTCCGGTAAAACATTAGAAAAAGTTTATATTCAAAAAGAGGTGAAAATCAATTATTTTCAACACTGAGTTCGTTAATTAAAGAACATAATATATCATTGATACATCCGTAAAAGAATATAAAAAATAGAATATATAGGACACCTATATTTTTGTATGACATGATAAGTTTATTTATGGTGTTAAATTTAGCTAAATTTTAACAAGATAATTCTAACCCATTGTTAAATGTTGGATTTTGAAATTAATAGTTTAAGGTAGCTATTTAAATTTTTGGAATAAAAGTCATTATTTAAGATATTAAACACGGTCAGCCATTGAATTTATAAACCAAAAATCAATAATTAATTAGCAGATTTTTTCTTTATACACGCAACTTTGTTCTAAATGATCATCTAAAAGATAAACAAGTACAAATGCGTTAACATTTTATTAACAATATTTCTTAATTATTAACTTAAAAAAATTGGTGGTTTAACATATTATTAGCATTTTTGGCTCGTAATTCAAATAAACATAACATGAAAACAAACTTACGTGGATTTTTAACGCTATTACTTGCGTTTATCGTGCAATTTAACTTTGCACAAGAAAAAAGTATCTCAGGTATAGTTTCTGATGAAACTGGTCCTTTACCGGGGGTAAGTATTATAATTAAAGGGACAACCACAGGAACTGAAACAGATTTTGACGGTAATTATTCAATAACGGCCAATACAGGTGACGTACTTGTGTATAGCTTTATTGGTATGACTACTCAAGAAAAAACTGTGGGTGCTGCTAATAACATAAATGTGTTATTTACTGCTGATAATATACTTGAAGAAGTTGTTGTAACGGGATATAGAACTAGTCCTAAGGAGACTTCTAATATTTCTTCAACCACAATTATGGCTTCGACCATTGAATCAAGACCTAATGCCAGTTTTGCCCAAACCTTGCAAGGGCAAGTAGCCGGTTTAAACATTACAACAAGTAATGGACAACCTGGAGGTAATAGTACCATTAACTTAAGAGGGGTTTCGTCACTATCAGGAAATACTGAGCCATTATTTATTATTGATGGTGTTCCTGTTGATGAAGACAACTTTAGAAGTTTAAACCCAAATGATATTGCATCCTTATCGGTTTTAAAAGATGCCGGTGCAACCGCTATTTATGGTAATAGAGGTGCAAATGGTGTTGTTTTAATAGAAACCAAAAGAGGTTCTTATAACTCTGGATTAAAAATAAGTTACACCGGAACCTCAGCATTCTCTACACTTCAAACGCATGATTATAATTTGATGAATGCTAGAGAACAATTGCAACTAGAGAAAGATTTTGGTTCTGGCTTTGGAGCATCTCTATCAGAAGCTGAGATTGCAATTCGTGCAAAACAAACCAATACCGATTGGCTAGATGTATTTTTTGGAACAGGTTTAACACAAACCCATACCTTAAATTTAACCTCAGGTGGTGAAAACCTTAATTCATTTACATCATTTGGATATACAGATCAGGAAGGTATTTTAAAAAGGGCGAGTAATTTAAAACGTTTTAATTTCCGAAATAATGTCTCTGGTAGATCTAATGATGGTAGGTTTAATTATGCAACTAGTTTAACAATAAACTATTCTGAAAATAATGAACCTAATGAAATTGGTACTGGTGCAGTTAATAGAAACTATGTTTTAGGTGCCAATCAATCTGTACCTTATATTTCACCTAACTCATATGTAGCTGGTGAAGGTGGTAATATACCCGTAGTTTTTGCTAATACTCCTTTATTTTTATTGGATAGAAGAGATACATACACAAGAAGGGAAGATGAAATAAAAATTATTGCAAATGTTAATGCTGGTTATGCTATTACAGATAATTTTACATTTAAAACTTCTTTTGGAGCAGATTTCACTGATGAGCAATTATTACGTGTAGAGGCACCTTATTCGTTTAATTCACAATTATTTGCTCAAACAGGTAACAACACTCCTGGTTTTTCTGATCAAGATGTTGTAAGAACTGTGGCATTAAATTTCAATAATTCGTTAACATACAAAAATACATTTGCTGATAAACACACAGTAGAAGCGTCTGTTTTTAGTGAGTATTTTAAAGCACATCTTAGAAGCTTTGGTTTTAGACAAAATGGTTTTGATCCGGCAACTTTCTCTCCAGGAGATGGGTCAGCTTTTGTAGATGATAATTCTACAAACGATTTTTTCATTGATACAGGTAGAGCGAATATTCTGAATGCAGGATTATTCTCTTACTTTGGTTTTCTAGATTATGATTATGATACTAAATACGGTGTCTCTGGTACTATAAGAAGAGATGCATCGTATAGATTTGCATCGTCAAATAGATGGGGTACTTTTTGGTCTGTAGCTGGTCGTTGGAATATTTCTAATGAAGCATTTATGAGCAATTCTATTTTTAACTCATTAAAATTGAGAGCTTCTTATGGTACAACTGGTAATCAAAGAATTATTGACGCAGTTGGTCAGCAAGCATATTTTAGTGGACCAGATTTAACTAGAGACTTATATAACACAGGTGGACAATATGGAGGTGTTAACGGATTGAGCTTTGGTCAAATTGGTAATAACGATTTAAAATGGGAAACCATTGTGCAAGCTAATATAGGTTTAGATTTTGGTTTATGGGACAACAGGATAAGAGGTGCTGTTGATTTTTACAAGAAAAATACAGAAGATCTATTTATTAATACCCCAATTGCTCCATCTTTAAATGGAGGTGTTACAGGTATTAGGGCTAATATTGGAGAACTTGAAAATAGAGGAGTGGATTTAGAATTACATTTTGAGGTGATTAAAAGTAAATCTGAAGATGGATTAAATGCCACGCTTAATTTTGTTGGTAACTACAACAAACAGGAAATTATTGATTTAGGCCCTGGAGGAGATCAACCATTTATTAGACGTGTTGGTGGTCCAATTGGGGAAATCTTTGCTGCACCTTATGCTGGTGTAAATCCTGCGAATGGAAATTTATTGTTTTTAGATATTGACGGAAACTTAACCGAAGATCTTGTCGAAGCAGACCAGAGAGCTACAGGTAAAAATATTTATCCTGATTATCAAGGAAGCTTTGGTTTTGATGCTGATTATAAAAATTTCTTCTTTACTACGCAGTTTAACTACACAATTGGCGTTGATAGATATGATTTTGATTTAAATGGATACATGGATCCGTCTGCTATAGGTCAGTTTAGACATTCAAGAGATATTTTAAGAGCATGGACTACACCAGGAGATATAACAGATGTTGCATCATTAAATGCTTCTAATAGGAGTGATATAGGCTTATCAGATAGAGACTTAAGAGAATCTGATTATGTAAGATTACGTTATTTGCAATTTGGGTATAATGTGCCTAAAAAAGGATTAGAAAAGATAGGATTTACTTTTATAAGAGTATTTGTAAGTGGTGAAAATTTAGTCACTTGGAGTAAATGGAGAGGATTTGATGCTGAAGCTTTACAAGCTACTCAAAATGATTATCCATCACCAAAAACTATCTCATTAGGAATTGAGTTTGGGCTTTAAATAACAAATAGAAAATAAAAATCATGAAAAAAATATATAAATTAATTTGTGCTTGTTTAATCTTAACTGTAGTAAGTTGTAATGACGCTATAGAAATAGACCAGCCAGGACGATTAGGGGCAGATAATGCCTTTAGAAGTGTATTAGACCTTAGAGGAGGTTTGTTAGGTGCATATAACTTTTTAGACACATCCTATGGGATGGGTCTTACAGCCGCTTTAACGGATGAGACTTTTAGAGGAAGGGATAATGGAGGTCAGAATAATAATCTTCAGAATTTTAATTTGAATAGCGGGAATGCTTATGTAGATGGCATTTGGGATGCTAACTATGGTGCTATTACGTTTGCCAATACAATTATTGAATCTGCTGCTTTGATTGATAGAGCTGAAGATCCATTGGAATATGATAATATTTTAGCCCAAGCGTATTGCATAAGAGCATTTGGTCATTTTCAGATCTTGACTTATTTCTCGCCTGATTATACAGATGATAATGCTTTGGCAGGTATTTTATTAGATGCTGTAGTAACTGATATTTTTGCCGACGTGCCAAGAAGCTCAAACGGAGCGTTTTACGCTTTAATTGAATCAGATTTAAATACGGCAGCCGGCCTTTTTAATGCTAGTGAAGGCCCTACTTTTATGGGACAAGATTTTATAACAGCATTAAAAGCTAGAATTGCAGCTTACAGAGGCCAGTATAGTACGGCAGATGCATTAGCAGCCAGTTTATTATCTTCTTATCCAATTGCAAATCAAACGCAATACACTAGTATGTATGACGATACAGATTTTACAGAAGTTATTTTCAGTTTAGAAAGAGCTATTGGAGATTCATATGATACTCAAGGAACTGCCGGTGGCGGTTGGGCAGGAAGCTTATTTGCTTTCATTGACCCTTCTGACGGTGGCGGGCCTTTTATGGAAATTAGTAGGTCTACTTATAACATAATGGATGGTACAGATGATGTACGTCTACCTAGAAGTGTTAATTTAGATGACTCTACTATTGATCCGGGATATGCAACAAACGATAATTTTCTTAATGATGATGTATTGTTGATATTCAAATACCCGGGAAGCGGGGGGCAACCTCTTATGAATGATTTAAAAGTATTTAGATCTTCAGAGATGTTACTTATTAGAGCAGAGGCTGCGGCTGATGCAAATGATTTACCTGGTGCTGCTGCTTTTATACAGCAGCTTAGAGATGCAAGATTTGGTACTCCACAAGCTGCACCTTTCTATGCCAGTCAAACAGAGGCATTCGGTGGTATTCTTGATGAGAGACGTTTAGAGTTCTTATTTGAAGGACATCGTTGGGTAGATTTAAAACGTCTTGGAACCAGAGGTGACAGGAGCATTGACAGAGATTTGAAAGAATGTGCGAATTTGGCAGGCTGTACCCTTCCTGCAAATGACTTTAGGTTTACATTACCGATACCTTTAGCGGAAGTAACAGCAAATGCAGCGATAGTGCAAAACCCAGGGTATTAATAAATTAAAAAATATATTATGAGAAAAATAAAAATTTTAATCATGTCCTTATTAGTTCTAAGCTTTTATGCTTGTGATACTGATGATAACATTAATACTGTTTATGATAATATTAATGGACAAACAGGAATTGGATTTCCTGCAACAAACTTTTCAGCAGCAGTTAAAACAGTGGGTACTACTATAGTACTCCCTGTAGAAGTAACTACACTTTCTTCAACTGCAAGAAATTTTAACGTAACCGTTGATGATTCATCCGTAGGGCCTAGTTCAGATCATACTGTTGGTTCTATAACAATACCTGCAGATTCTTATACAGGTACATTTGACGTATCTTTTGTTGATACCAATTTAGCTGAGGGTGTATCTTATACACTTGTTTTAAACCTTGATCTTTCAGGTGGACTTGCAGGAGTTGGAGCAAAACAAGTAACAGTTAATTATAACAAATATCTTATTTGCAATGATATTGAACTAGAGATAAATACAGATTTTTATGCAAATGAAACTACATGGCAAATTACGGATTCAACTGGAGCGGTAGTTCAATCTGATGGGCCGTTTGCTCAGGGAGAAGCAACTTTCAATTGGGCATTTTATTTACCTGACGGTTGTTATACATTTACAATTTTTGATTCCGCAAATGACGGGTTGTTTGATGGGGTTACAACAGGTAACTTTACATTAAGTTGTTCAATTATTACGCACGCTACAGGAAGTGGAAATTTTGGAGGTTCTAGCTCAACTGATTTTTGTGTTAACCCATAATTAATTAAATTTATAACAAGAAATATGAAAAAATTAATAAAAATATTTAGTTTATTATTGGTAGTTGCATGTACTATCTCATGCGATGATAATAATGATTTGGGGTTTGAGCCTCAAGATGAATTAGGATGGATTCAATTTGATGATGGTCCAAGTGTAATTTATACTCATCTAATTGACCAAGAGCTAATTAGCCTAGGGGTTAATATTCAAGTACCAACAACAAGTAGTGATCTAACAATTAATTATGACCTTGTTAGCGTAACTGGTATGGACCCGAATACGGCATTTTCAAATAGTGGGTCTATTGTAAGCCCTGCGGGACAAACAAGTTATATGGGACCAGATAATAATACGGGTAGAGATTATGTTTATCTGCCTACTATAGACTTTGATGTTAGTGAAATTACGACATCTTTAACTGAGCCTATGATTTTTGATGTTGTATTAACTGGTACGAGTTCGGGTATGATTGCTGCAGGATTATCTGGAGAAGATTTTCCTATAACTCAAAGAATTCATATTTGGACAAAGGATACATTTGCCGGAACTTACGATGTTTCAGAACAGTTTACTGCTGGGGGTAATGAACCAAACGGATTATCTGACTTTTTTGAAGAGAGTTATCAGATCGAAATATCACTAGTGTCTAGTGATGCCACGAGTTCAATATATACAATTGTAAATAGTGATGGTTTTGACACTTACTTTATTAACGGAACGGTAATGACCCTTTCAAGTGATGGTAGTGTCTATTTTGAAGATGGCAATTCAACGGAAGGTTTTCCAGTTGTTGCTTTGTTTAGAATATTCGAATTTGATACTTCTTCTTATGGGGGAGATACAATTACATGTAGTGGTCCATTAGATACTTTTGGTTCCTACGAATTTGTGCTTACCCAACAATAAGTATTATTTAATTTATAATTAAAAAAGCCTGTGAAAATTTCACAGGCTTTTTTAATATTTATTCTAAAGGAAAATCTCACATAAATATTTAGTCTAAGAGTCATTTTAGGAGCTACAAATACTGAAAAATAATTCAAAAAGACTACCTTAAGAAAGGACATAACGATAATATATTTTCCAACTCAATTTAATAATTAAAAAATATAACATTTCTAAATGATAACTGGGCACTAATGACAACTGAATGAATATTTAATTGGTTTCTAAACTACTAGGGTTAAGTAATTATGATAAATTTACGGTAATAGATGATATGAATATGGAAAAAGAGAATTCGTTATAGCATCAAAAAAATGAGATTTCTTGAGCTTGATAATTTTTCTCAAGCCTCTTATAGGTGAAAGCTATTGGCTTGATGAATTAATGCGATTAAAAGACATTATAATTTGAAGGAGTTTAATCGGCTTTAATTTATACATTTTTAAAATTGAACCTCCTGTTAATAAATGGGTGGTTATTTCAATTTAAGTTTAAAAAATACTAATTAATTTATAAAGAATTATAATAGTCTA
>RCNF010000472.1_pt1 | contig 20519 bp, 10 predicted proteins | sample 2041311 | NCBI WGS metagenome assembly RCNF01 (sample SAMN09708228, study PRJNA481090) | Marine sediment metagenome, whole genome shotgun sequencing project. | biome: marine sediment; feature: ocean; material: sediment; isolation source: Sewage treatment plant 2 marine sediment (STP2) ... | reverse complement strand
TTTCAAACAAACCGATGAAGCCACCACCGCCGACCCACAAAGTCGTATGGCGCTCCGGAGCCGAAATCCCACGCTCAAATGCGATGCTTTGTGGCCCTCTTTGTGGCCCTTCGTGCCCTTTGTGTTTCAAAAATGACGCTGAAGCCGACACCCCCGATCCATTTCCCCTGTACGTGATGAGCATCCAAGCTATGATGTCCGGCGTTATGCCCATCGCCTCTCTCGTCCTTGTTGAACCCTCGCACGCCGGGAACATCGGCGCCGCCTTTCGGGTGGCCGCCAACTTCGAGGTTCCACGTGTCGATCTGGTAAGACCGTCGGTCGCCGCGGATGACGAACAGGTCGGCCGGTGGTCGTGTGGAGCCCGGGAGCACCTGGAAATCCGCACATGGGACAGTTTTGATGCCGCGGTAGCAGACTACCGAACTCTGGCGGCAACGGCCTCCACTCGCGGCCGCACGGATCTGCCGGTCCTGACACCATCGGAAGGCGCCACCCACCTGGCTCGACGCGGTTTCAGCGACGCGGCGTTGGTCTTCGGCAACGAAACCCGCGGACTGAGTCGGAGCCACCTCGATCGGGCCGATCTGGTTATTCGGATCCCCACCGCCGAACACTTCCCGGTCCTCAACCTCACCCAGGCCGTCGCCATCCTTTTGAGCTATCTCACTTTACAGCTCGAACCGCCCGACAACAGCGCGCCGCTGCCGGCCACCGAGACTCAGGTGGACGGTCTCATGGGCCACCTCGAGCTCGCCCTCGCCGAGATCGGATTCGCCGACCGGGACAACCCCGAGCGGATCATGCGGAAACTCCGACGGCTCTTCGGACGCGCGGGCATCACCGAGAACGAGGTCAAGATCGTACGCGGCATCTGCCGCCAGATGCAGTGGGCGGCCACGACCGATCCCAAGATTGTCGCCACCGCCAGGGGACCGGGGTTCCCACCCGACCTCGGTGAATCGTGAGTCGTCAGTCGTAAGGTGGGATTCGTAATCCTTGCTTTCGATTCACTCGTCAACTTCGTTGATCGTGTGTGCCACCTTCAACGAATATCGTTTTTTGAAACACGAAGGACACAAAGAACCACCAAGGTCTCCACAAAGCACCGCAAACAAGAATGGGATCTCAGCTCCGGAGCGGCGTACAACTTCGTGAATCGTTCGGAGTGACTTCAGCGAACTAGTTGAAACGCAAAGACCGCAACGATCGCTATGGCCATCGCAACGAAACACTACAAAAACTCATCGCACCAGGGCCGGGTGCCGACATCCGCCTTGAGGGACGGCCTCTCCAGGCGATCATCATTTCTGCGAACCTGGGTTCTCCTCCCTCGAAGAGCTCCTGTGATGGTGTGATGAGTCAATAATGCGATGCTTGCGATGGTCTCTGCGATGTTCTTCGCGTTCTTGGCGATCTTAGCGGTGAAGAATTGCTTCGTGGGCCCTTAGTGGTTCTTTGTGTCCTTTGTGTTTCAATCCTGCGCCTGTGAGATGCGGGATACCTCGAAACCGCGCCGCTCGACTCACGACCGCTCGATTACCGCCGCCGAACCTCCGCCCTGAGCCGATCAGCGAGTCCGAGCAGCCTCGGGTCGGTTGGAAAACGATCCAGAGCATCCGAGAGCGTCACGGTTGCGTCCATGAACTCGCTCTGGCGAAGATGGAACTCGACCAGAGCAGCGGCCAGACGCGGGTTGGTCGGATCGGCGGTCCTCGCGCGTTGGAGTGCCAGGCGCGCATCATCGGGTTTCCCTGCCTTCTCGGCGATTCGTGCGACCGACATGAGCAGAGGAACATTGGTGGGGTTCATCCCCCACGCCCGCCGCAGGTGCTCGAGGGCTTCTTGGACGTCTCCCCGGCGCTCCGCCAAACCGGCGAGAACCCGATAGGGAGCCGCTGAACGCGGATCGTAGGTCAAGGCCATATCGGCTGCCTCCAACGCGCCTTCGACATCACCCTGCCGGTCTCGTACGGTGGCCATCACGGCCCAGGTTTCGGCGTGAAGCGCAGCCGGAAGACCTCCTCGACCGGCCAAATCGTTGAGACGGCCCTCGGCGTCGGAGGTGAGACCATCTTCGAGCTCCCACCTTGCGAGTTCAAGCACGATACGGGGGTCCCCCGCTTCCTCCTCGAGATACTTCCGACCGATCAGGGTCTGATCCCGCCTTCGGTGTTCCCGGGCGAGAGCGATCACCCCCACGCTCCGCGCACGCGGATAGTAATCCAAACGGCGTTCGAGCCCCTCGATCCTGACCCAGGCCGTCTCCTCAGGGGTCAATTCCATCCTCAGGGGACGATCACGGGATCCCAATCCCGCGGAGGTCGCCAGATGGTCGAGGGCGCCGGCGTTGGAGCCCCGGGCCCGTTCGGTGAGAGCCATCAGCCAGTGGAGATCCGGAGACATCGGGTTTCGGACGATGGCGGCAGCGAGATCCTCCATCGCCAGATCCAGTGCACCTTCGATGAGTCCTGCGCGTGCGTCGTTGACGAAACCGGCGGCGTCGGCCGGCGCCCAACGAATCTGGCTGCGGCTCACCGCACGAAGTGCTGCAACGACGAGATCATCTCGAGCTTTGCCTAGGTCTCGGGCCGGCATCCTTCGCGACAGACGAACCGCTGACGGCAGACGCAAAAACACTTCGTGCGCCAGCGCTACGGAGCCCTCGGCCGGGCTTTCTTCGAGCACCCGAGTGACTCTGTGCCAACTCCACCACCCAGCAAGCCCAACGGTTTCGATGAGCACCGCGATCACAGCCGCGACGATCACCCATCGAGGACCGTGTTTCATAAGGTGATCTCCAGCCCGTCTTCATCGACAAAGACCAATCCGGGAACCAGCTCCACGCCGGTGGCGGCAACGACCCGGTCCCGAGCTCGCCGGCAAAGATCCACAACATCAGCGGAGGTGGCCGATCGTCCGGCGATGAGTTCATTCCCCCTGGCCCCACCGACTCGAACTCCACCGATCGTCAGATTGCGGCACCCGGCCTCGGCGAGGAGATCGGCCGCAGTGGCATCGCGGGAGTCGAGAAAGATCGGACCGGTTGAACGCAACGCCCGACTCCGACTCGTTCTGACGGCGCCAGGTTGGACCCTAGCCACCGATGACGGCCGAAGGCGAAACCGAATCCTGGTGATGATCTTGCGACGGATCTGCTGGCGGTCTGGGATGGGCTCATCACCGCTCGCGTGCCACCTCAGAGGTCCGCTGCCGGGAGCCTGGAAATCGATCCAATCGAGAACACTCCCCAGATCGACCACCCCATCAATGGCGGCGCGGATCAATCCGCCGACGGTGTGGTTTCCGAAATCGAGGGACTCCAGCCCCGAAAGACCGGTTCGCCGAGCGGCGCGGCACACCTGTGCCAAGTTGGCACCGGCTCCCGCTTCGATTCCGTCCACTTCCACCTTCCATCGAGCGAGTTCGCCGGTTGAACTCACAACCGGTACGCGGATTCCGCCATCCGGCGCAATGATCCGCGAGCCGCTACCCAGCACCACCCATCCGAGTCCGTGCGAGGCAGCCAGGTCAAGGGTCGCAGCCACGGAGATTGCGTTGTGACAACGAACAACCAGGGTTGCAACACCTCCGACACCGAGACTCGTCCATGCGCGCAGATCCACCCGCTCGTGGAGTTCCACGTCCGCGCATCGGCGCAACTCGCGAAGGCCGATTTCCAGTTTCTCTCGCTGACCAACCAGCAATTGTTTCCTCGCTTGGAATGTTGGCACGATGCTTGCTAGTTGTAAAGTTAGCCGGGCACACAACGACCTGGTAAACGCATCATACCTCCTCCTTCCTCCTGCGGACCTCACGGTCCGCATCTTTTTTGTCATGGGACAACGAAGCGGAAGGAACGGCCTCGGTTTGCAGCCCGGCCGGCAACTCCGATCGCCGCCGAGAATCGCTCATCTTAGGTTGCGGTCAAATCGCCAACCGGAACACAGCAACAGGTCGGTCAGACATCAGCAAGATCGAGTTTTTTGATCTGATACAGGAGTGCCTGGCGTGAAATGCCGAGCTCCCTGGCGGCGGCGCTTCGATTTCCTCGATGCCGAGACAGGACCTCGCTCAAGAATCGCCGTTTGAAATCACCCACCGTGCTCTCCCAGGTTCCGCGCAGCGCCGTCGGCTGTTCGGTTAGGGGGAGGTGCTCCGGTCGAATGGTCCCACCAGCTGCTCGCGCCATGGCGACCTCAATGGTGTGCTTGAGTTCCCGGACATTCCCCGGCCACCGGTGATTGAGCAACCACCGATCGGCAGCCGAGCTCCACTTCGACACCTGCAGCCCGTGTTGACGTGACGCTTCGCGTTCAAAAATCGACCGCAAGATCAGAATGTCCTCGACACGTTCCTTCAGCGGAGGCACGCGAATCTTGGCAACCGCCATGCGGAAGAAGAGATCTCCGCGGAACCGACCATCACGAACGAGACGTTCGAGATCTCGATGGGTTGCACAGACAACCCGGACATCCATCAAACGTGTCCGATCCGAACCAACTGGTCGGACCTCACCCGATTCGAGGAAACGAAGGAGCTTGACCTGCAGCGCGAGATCGAGATCCCCGACCTCGTCGAGAAAAAGGGTGCCTCCATCCGCCGCCGACACGAGACCGCCTCGAGACCGCTCGGCGCCGGTGAACGCCCCCTTCACCGAACCAAAGAGCTCCGCCTCGATCAGGTTGATGGGAATCGCGGCAATATTGACCGACACCATCTCTCCCGTTCGCCCGGAAAGCCGGTGGAGCTCTTTCGCGACGACCTCCTTGCCGGACCCGGTTTCGCCGTGGACGAGCACGGCATATCCCGGACCTGAATGGAGCTGCACCTCATGGCGCAACCGTTCGACCGCGGGAGAGGGCCCGTCGACCCGGACCTCGCTGCGATCACTTCTCAACTCCTCTTTGGCGGCAACAGGAATCATCAGTTCCAGGAGATCACAGAGAAGGGTCCAGGCCGATCCTCGAATCGGCTCCGGACCGAGGGGGATCACTTCGAGCGGGCCGCGGAGTTCGCCAATGCCCGCCAAACCGGTGCCGACTCGCACAAGCTCGCGATCCCGATCCACCATCCGGACGACGAGCCCTGTCAGGCCGAGTTGCGAAAGCACATCCTCGAGGACGCCATCGATCTCAGCCCCGAAATCGTGAGATCTCACCAACCCGACGAAACCCTGAAGCAGGGTCTCCACTTCGGAACTCCCCCATCTGATCCGCGCGGCCCAGCCCGACATCCCCCGCCCTGCGAGAATTACGGCTGCACGACCACGAAGATCGGGTCCAGGCCAACTGGACCGGCAGCCGAACTCTGCGACCAGCGTCAGCGCAAGCGCCTCTCGAAGATCGAGAGGGTCGCCGATCAACTCGTCCAATTCTCGAGTCGATCGAATCTCACGTCCGGCGCGCACCAGGAACGCGGCGCGCCGGACACCCCACCCGTCGGTGTGCGACGCAGGCGGTCTGTCGTTTCGTTGGTCGATGGCGTCGGCCAGTTCAAGCCAGACCAGGCCCTCCTGTCCACCCGCTCGCAGCAGAGGGGCCGCCGCTTCCGCTGAGGAAGAGAACAACGCCTCCACCCCATTGAGAAACGAAAGCGCCTGGATGATCTGCGTGTTCGACAGATCGTCCACCGACGGCAACCCGGCCAGCCGCGATCGAAAGAGTTCCAGATCACCCACCGCCAATGCCAATCGGGTTCGTTCGATCTCGACAAACAGGGTGTGTTGGGCTTCGGCGACGGCATCGAGCCTGGCCCTCGCCCGATCCACCCGAAGCTGATCGATGTCCATCACGGCCAGGTTGTGCAGGGCATCCCAGAGACGATGGCGGAACCCGGCCGCCTGAAAGAGCCGGAACGCGCCCAAGGTCAGAGCCTCCGCCACCTGATGATGACCGGCGTCGGCCTCGAGGGTCCCGAGGTTGACCTGCATGAACGCCAATCTTCCCGGGGCGCGCTCCGCCGACATCACTCGCCTCAGAAGACGGTTGGCGAATTTGCCCCGAGTTTCAAATATCGCCCGGAGGGATCTCTCGAAGAGAACCAGACCGATGAGCTCGGGGTGGCCTCCGGTCGCTTCCCGCCGCCACCCGGCATCGGCCAGCCGGTCCGGATCCACAAGCGCTGTCAGTTTGATCTCCACCCAGCGCCGGGCCATTCCGTTGAGACCGGACAGGGCGGTGCGCGCGAGTTGCAGTGGTTCCTCGGCAGATTCGCTCTTCCACCACAAGGCGCGTCTCACACTCACGAGAGCGATCTCGGCGCTGGCGCGAGGCGCGTGGCGAATATCCAGGGGTCGCGGCAACTCGACCTCGAGTTCGGGCGGCCGGTCCATGAGGCGGAGCCAATTCGACCACGGCCGTGCGATATCGTCGTTCAATCCGGTCAAGGCTCGTCGCGCCCCATGGATGTCAGCCAGGCAGAGACACGCCTCCGCCAGAGCCGCCTGGACCCCGGGGCCGAGCGCGTCCGCCTCCAATCCGCCCAACAGGCCTCTGACGGCCGCCGCGTCGAGATCGTCCAGTCGAGACCGCGCCCAGGAGAGGAGCTCTCCGGTATTGCCGTCGGCAAGCGCTCCATGCAGCAGCCGCCGGGGATCCCCCTCATCGAAAAAACCCACCACCTCGGCATGACGGGGGTCGATGGTCAACGGTGTCGATTCGGGAACCGCGATTCGACCCCGCCGGAGCACCACGGCGTGATCCTGACGGGCCGCCTCGAGATCAGTTTCGCTGATTCCGGCCGACTCCAGGCAGTGTTCGACCGGCACCCCGTCCGGCGCCAGTGCGGCGACCTGGACCAGTTCTCGGAACCTCCGGATCGGGCGAGGTCGAGGTCCCGAGAAAAGGTGGGCGGCGGCGCTGGTGAGAAACCGGCGATCGGCACGGGAAAACGGATTGAATCGACCGTTACGCCCTTCAATCCAGCTCAGTTTCTGCGCCGGAGAAAGACCCGCGATCGAGAGATGGACCGGCAGGTGCTCGAGATCAACAACCGGCGCCGGCGTCGCGTTCCACCCCTCGGGAAATCGTCCGAGAGCCACGGCGCATCCTTCGATGGTTCCGGTTCGATCCATGAGCGAGCTGAGAATACGATCACTGAACTCCCCCGCCAGAATTCGAAGTCCGCCGCCCTGGGAATCCCCAAGCCGCAGATTGACCGCGTCACCGGCGCCGACGACCTCGAAGCTCGCCGACGCCCCTCGGCGAATCGCCGCGGCCCACATTGCCATACCGATCCGTTCGGCTATCGCCGGGTCGGGGACGGCCAACAATCTCGTGTCACCGACTTCCGGACACGGGGGCAACGACCAGCGCAGCATCCACAACGACCGCGCGGTTGCGGGATCGAGGGGTAGGTCGAGCTTCTCGAGCCATCGCCCGAGTGCCCCATCGAGAAAGAAGCCGGTTTCGAAGGCGCCCCGGCCACGCCCTTCCAGATCGACTCCAGTGGCCTCGGCGATGGTCCTGAGTACGGCGGTCCGAGTTCGTTCTGCGGCGAGATCGCCGCCGCCCAGCCTCGACCAAATTCGAGAAAGCGGCACCGGCAAGGACGGGAGAAAAACCCGCGGCCCGTCATCAGTGATTTCGGCCACAGCGCGGCGAAGCGCCCACTGTCCAGGCCAGAGTTCGAATTCGGCGAGCAACGCGCTGAGGGCCACCAACTGGACCGCGGCTCGGTATCGATCGAGATGATCGAGTGATTTCAACGAAACCAGGGATCTGATCGAATTTGCCGCCTCGAATGGCCGCGGCAATGCCGGATGTTCAACGAGAAGCGAACGCGGCGGCGGCGGTCTCATCCCCGCCTCCTTCCTCCATCGACCAATGTGTCCCACATCTTCCAGAACCCCGGGAAGGACTTACCGACACAGCTGCCGTCATCGAGTTCGAGTTCACCGGCCGCGAGCGCGGCAACCGCCATGGCCATGGCGACTCGATGGTCGTCCGCTGCGGTCACCCGGATGACTCCTGAGTGATTCCGCTCAATTCCCTTGCGAACCACGAGGGCGGTGGGTCCGAGATCGAAGACCGCGCCGAGCCGACCGAGATTGTCTACCATCACCGTCAAGCGGTCGCTCTCTTTGTGCTTGAGATGCTCGATGCCGGCTAACACCGATCCTGTCGGTCCGGCGGCCGCCACTACGACAAGGGCGGGGAAGAGATCCGGAGTGGCAGTGAGATCCGCTTCAAACGGCCGGGTCATGCGCCCCGAGATCTCGAGTTCCTCACCCGAAAATCCGAGTTCGAGTCCGGCACTTTCGAGAAGCTCGCAGACGGCTCGGTCGCCCTGGGAACTCGTCGATGACAGGGGCCCGATCGTCACCGAGCCTCCGGCCACCGCGACCGCCGCCGCCGCAAAGGCCATGGCGGACCAGTCGCCCTCAACAACATAGGTGGTGGGCCGGAGCCCTCCCGGTTGAACTTTCCAGCGATCCGACGCGTCCCGGCTGATCGAGGCCCCGAAATCCACCATGACATCACGGGTGAGATCCAGATAGGGCCGTGACGGAACGGGACCGATCACTTCGAGTTCGAGACCGTTCTCCATCAGGGGGCCCGCAAGCAGGAGGGAGGAAACAAACTGCGATGAGATCTCGGGACGAAGCTGGAGGCGGCCCCCCGCCAACCGGCTGCCGACGAGCTCAACCGGCAAGAAACCGCCACTGCTGGAGATCTCCGACCCGAGCGCCACAAGGGCGTCGACGAGAGGGAGCATCGGCCGCTCCCGGAGGCGATTCGTGCCGTCGACCCGAAACCGCCCCTCGACACACGCCAGTAGACCGAGGATGAGCCGGGCGCCCGTTCCCGAGTTGCCGAGATTCACCTCCGCCTCCGGCACCGATCTCCGAGGACCGACAACGATCTTCTCCCCCCAGGCGACCGGCCAACCGGCCTGAACCAGAGCGCGCGCAAGCAGCCTCGTATCATCGCAGTCGAGGGGGCGTTGAATGCACCCGCCATCGGCCGCGGCCGATGCGATCAGGGCCCTGTTGGTCAGACTTTTGGAGGTTGGAACCCGCACCGCGGCCTCAACCCCAAGCGACGGTCCCGGCAGCAGGCGGGTCATGATCGGGGGTCCGTCCGCGAATCCGCAGGGAACCCAGCGGTCGACGGGGCCGGACCCGTTCCTCGTTGTCTCTTGACCATCAGCCCATTGTGAAAAGCGGTCCGCAGGGTGTCAAGTTTTTCTCCACCTGTACCGCGTTTCCGTCGCCATCGACCAAAACGGCCTTCCCGGTGTCGAGCCAATCGGGAAGAATGACGGCGCACCGGTCATCACGGGTGTATCCCCAATTAGTGTGGAAGTGGCCCCAGAGCAACACGTCCACGCCTTGTGACCAGGCATCCTCGGCCGCACGACGAAGCGAAACAAGGGGTTTGTGATAGCGAAAGCGCCGATTGGTTGCAGCCAACCGAGCTTCCATCGAACGAACGATCCAGACCGCCAAAGAACGGGGAAGCAACCGAGCCCAGAGCCGCGCCACGCCTGACTTTGATACCCACGACCAGAACCGGTATTGAAGATCTCTCAGATTGACCTTGTCGCCGTGGATGAGTCGGAAGCGACGAGAACCCGACTGAAAATCGTAGGCGTGCCCTGACCAGTCGATTTCGGATGCCAGATCGGGCGCATCGAGAAAGAAATCCCGGTTTCCCTCGACCACGCCGATCCGCACACCGGAGCGCCGCAAGAGCCTCCAGGTCTCGATCACTTCGATGACTCCTGCCGTCCAGAACTTGGACATGCCGATCAAGTATTGAAAACCATCACCAAGATAGATGATCTCCATCACACCCGAATCGTGGGCTTTGAGTAACATCGAAACCATGTCAGCAGCATCGTTGGTTCGCTGGCCGACATGTGCGTCGGCAATGATGAGTCGTTTCACAGCCGCCATACTACCGCACGGTGGGCGGCCCGTGGTTCGGCGCGCGGTGCGGTATAATGATATTTCGTCTCGAGAAACCACCTCCCGCGAAGGGTGAGCAAAACGTCACGGATCCACTTGATGGACTCCTTCTTTCCATCAAGTGACAGGGGAGCGCGGACCGAGTTCGGAGGTTTGCCGAGAGTGAATCGGACACCTGCACGCCCATTTCTGGCGCTCATTGCTGCATTCCTTTTCGGCGGCATGGGTCCGGCCGTGCCCAGCTCGAGCGTCGAATTGGCGCCAGAGGTCGCCCAGGCATTTGCCGCGGGCAGGACCCAGCAGGTCATCATTCACCTCGCGGCCGACGCCGATACCAAACAGACTCTCACCCGCTCACCCGGCGCCCCCGACCAACGCCGTCAGGTCGCCGTCAGCAAAATCGTCACCGCAGCCGTTGAGGACTTCACCACCTCCATCCCGCCCGGAGATTTCGATCTGGTACGCAGCTTTCGCCTGCAACCGGCCGTGACGGCCGTGGTTTCAACCCATGGATTGGCCGAACTTCTCCTCAACCCGAAGGTGACGCGCGTAGAACCCGATCGTCGCTGGACCCTTCAAACCCTCGAGGGGCTCGAGTTGATCGGCGCCGATTCGCTCCACCAGATCGGCATCGCCGGCGAAGGAACCGCTGTTGCGATCATCGATTCCGGTGTCGACTATCTCCACCCGACCCTCGGTGGAGGACTCATCCCGAATGCGAAAGTGGTCTACGGACTCGACACCGCCGATGATGACGACGATCCCATGGACTGTATCGGTCACGGCACCGCCGTCGCCTCCGTGGCGGCGGGTTCCTCATACCAGTGGAGCCCCAATCGAAGGTTTGCAGGCGGGGTCGCCCCGGCGGCCAAGATCCTCGCCTACAAGGTGACCTCTGACGCTGAATGCGGGATCGCGACCACCGGCGCGGTGGTCGAAGCCATCGAGGACGCTGTTCTCCACCGCAGTGGAGAGGGCTACAGGTTGGCGGCCATCAACATCTCCCTCGGCGGCGGCGAGTTCTTCGGACCCTGTGACGAAGCAAATGCCGCCTACGCAGAGGCGATCAGAACCGCAACCGAAGCTGGGATCACCGTGGTAGCCGCGGCTGGAAACAACGGCTACACCGGGGCTCTGAACGCGCCGGCCTGCATCACGAGGACCGTTGCGGTCGGTTCCGCATGGGACGCCGATCCAGGGTGGCTCCCTTACAGTTTCTGCCTCGACCCCGAGTGCAACGTCTTGTGTGACGACAGCTTCCGATGGAAGCGCGCCGTCACCTGCTACTCGAACTCGAGTTCCTACCTCGATCTCGTTGCTCCATCCGAGTTTCTCAAAGCGGCGGCAGCCAACAGCATCACCGTGGATTTCGGCGGCACCTCGGGAGCTGCGGCTTATGTGACCGGCGCGGCGGCGCTGCTCGAACAGACCAGACCCGGTAGCGATCCGCACACGATCAAGTTCCTCCTCGCGGCTACCGGGCGACCGACCATGGACGACAAAAACGGTCTTGTCCGGCCCATCGTCGATCTCGTGGAGGCAGTGGATGCCGCCGGGGGGGTGTTTGTCTCCCAAGAGTCGGCCCTCCCCCTTCGGGCGCAGCCGACGACACCCACGGTCTCGTCAATCTTCGTCGATCGGGATGGAGTCGTCGGCAGCCTGAAGGTGCTCGTCGATCTCGCCCACCCGACGCCGGAACTCCTCAGGCTCATTCTCACCGCGCCGAACGGAACCCAGGTCATTCTGCACGATCGCACCATCGGCAACGACGGGATCTCCGGAACCTATCCGGATGATTTCGAGCCGGTGCAGAGCCTCGGCCGCCTCTCCCAATCACCGATGTCGGGAACGTGGACACTGACCGTCGAGGATCACCGCCTCCAGAATGAACCCGAAAACGGGCCGATCCTCAACGGTTGGGCCCTGGACCTTCAGGAACCATCAATACCGCCGTACGACTCCACCACCATGATCTACCCCGTCGCGGCCCATTCCGAGGGTGCGCAGAATACAAGTTGGCGCTCCGATGTGCGCATCTTCAACGCTGCACCGTCGATTGATGCCGAGGTCCGCCTGCATCTCATTCCCCCGTCGGGTTCAACCACCGTCGGCCCATGGCAAACCGATGTGATTGTTCCGCACGGGTCGGTGGTCGCGTTGGATGATCTGGTCAAGAAACGATTCGGGCTCGACTCCGCCATCGGCAGCCTTCTGGTCCGGGACACCGAAGGAGGAGTGGTCCACGGAACATCCAGAATCTACAACACCGCATCATCCGGGACCTACGGCCAGTTTGTTCCTCCCAGGGTCACCGGTGATCAATCAACCGGCGCCGGCGATCCCGCGATCATCGTGCTGCCCACCTCGGGCCCCGACCACCGGGTCAACATCGGGGTCACCGAGACCTCCGGCCAGCCCGCCAAGGTGGCCGTCACGCTCCTTGACAGTCAGAGCGGCGTCGCCCTGGGCGCATCCACCTTCCACGAGATCGAGCCCTACTCCAACGTCCAAATCAACGGTGTGCTGCCCGATCTTGAGCGCGCGCCCGGTTCAGACCCCTATGTCGCCGTCGCCGTGGTTCAAGGCACCGGACGTGTCACGGCCTACGGATCGGTCATCGACAACCGGACGGGGGATGCCGTGTTTGTCACCGGCGCAACACCCGAAATCGCACCATTCCTCTTGATTCCGGTGGTCGCCAACAAGCCCGGGCAGGCGGGCACCGAGTGGCGAAGCGATCTGAGGGTCCTCAATCACGGAAGCTTCTCGGTTCATGTCGATGCGGAACTTCGATTTCAGGGCGCCATCGGAATTCCTCCGGTGCTCAAGACCTTCGAGCTCCAGCCCGGCGAGGCGGTGACCATCGACGATGTGGTCGGCAGCTTCTTTGGCTTCAGCGGCGTCGCGGGCTCCCTGCGGCTCGTGCCGCAGGAGGGATCGGCGGCGCTTTGTGCGACATCTCGAACCGCCAACCACGGCTCGGAAGGCACCTACGGCCAGTACGTTCCCGGGATCCGTCCAAACCAGGGTCTGCGCGAGCGCGGCGTCCTCATCCACATCGACAGCGACGCGAACTCCCGGAGCAATCTTGGAATCGTCGAAACCGACGGGTTGACCGTCGGGGTGGAAGTCCGGCTTCTTGATGCTCTCGGTCGGGCCCTGGGCACACCTGCACGAATGACCCTCGGTCCCTGGGAATCGATCCAGATCAACGACATATTTGCGTTCTTCTCGGTTTCCGGTCAGCGCAATTCTCGAATCGAGATCGTTCGAGACTCGGGATTCGGTGGTTTCTTCGCCTATGCGTCGGTCATCGATGCGGATTCGGGCGACGCCATTTTCGTGCCCGTTCTCGAACTCCCCTGACTCTGCCCCTTCGGCCGAGTCACCCTAAGCACGGCCGCGCCGCTAGGCGACGCCAAGACATCGCTACGGAATGGGACACGGATGCACACGGATTTTTCTCAAAGGTGGAGTACGAGTTCCGGTAGGACTCTCGACTTCGTAGTGTCGTGATTGGAGACCGGCAAGTTTTCGTTTTGGATCTGAAACGGATTTCCACGGAACCAGGCGCTGATTCACTGGAAAAGTGAAGGGGTCGGCTTCGTGCAAATCCGTGTCCGAATCCATAGCCACGTCGTGCAGGTAGCTGAGCCCGCCAACACGAAGTTGTACAGCGACCAAGTCACCTCGACGCAATTCTCAAAAAAATCCGTGCAATCTCCGCAAATCCGTGTCCATCCGTGTCCCATTGCGATGGAAGAACGCATTCAGGAAACGTATGACGTTTGTTCTTTGGGAGTGCTAAGCATTTGAACGGACTCGTGATCCCGGTCACCCGCCACAATCACCGCGGTGACTATCATCGAGACGAAGGAGACACGTGCGCGTGCGAACCCACCTCACCCTACTCATGACCCTGATACTGACCGCCACAGGTGGGTCCGTCAGTGCCCAGGTCTTCTGCGATGGACCGGCAACGCTGACCATTCTCACCGGCGAGCCCATCAGCGTCTCGGGTCTCAACAGCGAAGGACACCCGAGCGCCTATTCGTGGTATATCACCCCCCCGGGCGCGCCGGTCCCCCAAAAGCCCTCATCCATCACCCCGTTGCATTCCTTCACGCCGGACAACCCCGGACTCTGGAGCGTCGGCCTGACAACCGACTATCGGCACTCCGCCCCGTTCGGAGGGCTCTGGTCATCCGATGATTGCGTCACGATTCTCGCCGCAAGCGTGGTCTCATCCATCGGTCTGGCGAGCAATCAGGTTGCCACCGACGAGGATCTCCAGATCCATGGTTTCGGCTCGCAGTGGGCAACCGGGGTGACTCCATCGGTCGAGTGGCAGGTCGACGGGCAGGCCCTCGGCTCGTGCAATGTAGGACCACCACCCTCAAGCCCCGGAGAGCTGACCTGCACCGTTCCGGGAAACTGGCTTTCGCCCGGTTGGCATACCGCAGGTCTGCTCCTCACCGATCCCTCTTCGGGTCAGAACAGCCTTTCGACGGCCGATTTCGAGGTCATCGAGATCATTCCCCTATCGGTCGACTTCAGCTGGAATCCGGCGGAACCTGATCCCGGCGATTGGGTTCACTTCATCGCATCGGTGTCACCTCAGATGCCGGAGAGTGAGTTCAATCGGGTGACCTGGGATCTCGGTGAAGGAACCGTCATCGTCCACGATCTCTGCCCGCTGGCATGGGGATCGTGCCTCGAGTGGATTCCCAACTACCCAACGGAGGGCTGGTACGACGTAACCGTGACCATCGAAACCGCCGACGAGACCGCCTCGCACACACACCAGGTCAAGGTTGGCGATCCGGTGGCACCTCCAGTGGCCTCCTTCACGCCGACACCAACGACGCCCATGATCCGGCAATCAACCAATCTCGTCTTTGACGGCAGCTGTGACGGCACCTGTGGCTGGAGTTGGGATTTTGGCGACGGAGCGCAGAGCACCGCCGAGAACCCGAGCCACGCCTGGGAGGTCCCGTCGACGTATATGGTCTCGCTCACCGTCACCAACCAAAGCGGCAGCGATCTCGTGTCCATCCCGGTGGATGTCAGCAGTTGCTGGCTGCCCGCCGCGACTGTCCAGGCAGGGACCTGCTACGGCGGCCCGGTCCACCTCACCGCAGCTCCGGGCAGTGCGTGGTTCTGGAGCACCGGCGCCAACGCCCAGACCGTCGCGGCACCCATCGCCGGCGCCTATTGGGTCAATATCAATGACGGTGCAGGTTGTTGGGGACACACCCCGACCACGGTGGTCCTGAGCAACTGTGGCGACGAGAACGGGGACGCGAATCTTGACACAACCACCGACGCCGCCGATCTCTCCGCACTTGGTGCAGAACTCACCGACGGCGACGGCGACTCGGTCGTGGGTGCCGGCGGCGGGGATCTCACGGCGCCGGGCGGCGATGTCACCGGCGATTTCCGCCTTCGACCCGACGATCTCCTGACCATCCTCGTGAAACTCTTCGACTAGGAGCGTGTAGTGGATAGATGGCGGATGGATTTCGGAGGGTCGTTTGAGACTGTTCTTCGTCGGATTCGCAGATTCATACTGGTGGTATGGATCAAGAATTAGTCGAAGAACAGGCCAAACGACACCCGAAAGGCGCCTCCAATTCTATTTACTACACGCTCCTAGTCCAGTTTATCCCCCGTTTCCGATTCCCAATCGGTGTGGGTTAAGCTGTGGGGATGAAGCCGGAAAAGATCGGAACCGAACGCGGCTATCGGATTCTGCGTCATATCGCGGATGGAGGGATGGGTTCGGTCTATGAAGCCGTCCTGCTCGGTGCGGTGGATTTTCAGAAAACGGTTGCCATTAAAACGATCCTCGAAAAGTACGCCGAACACTCGGAATTTGTCCGGCTCTTTATCGGTGAGGCGAAGCTCGTCGCGGATCTCGTCCATGAGAACATCGTCCAGGTCTACGACCTCGGGCTCGCCGAAGGCAACTACTACATCGTCATGGAATACGTCGACGGGCTCAACCTGGAAGTCTACATCCGGGCCCACCTCGACCAGAGTCTCCCGCTGCCTGCCGATCTCGGGGCGTTCATCGCCAGCCGGGTCTGTCGGGGCCTCGACTACGCCCACCAGAGCACCGACCGTGATGGCGTCTCCCTTGGAATCGTCCATCGCGACATCTCACCGAAGAATGTCCTGCTGAATTACGAGGGGGTCGTCAAGATCACCGACTTCGGCATCGCAAAAGCTCGAGAAGTGATGGAACAGGACGAGGAGTTGCTCGTCGGACGCCTTGAGTACATGCCACCCGAGCAGGCCACCCGAAAGCCCACCGACGCCCGCTCCGATGTTTATGCCCTCGGCGTTCTGACCCACGAACTGCTCACCGGCGAACTGCCCTCCCGCGGCGCGTGGTCCCTCCAGCGCCTCCACCGCCTCGGGATGTCTTTTCCAAAACCGCTCCGCGAGACTCGACCCGATGTACCCGAGGATCTTGCCGACATCGTCGATCGAGCGCTGCAGCCCGATCCCGCCGATCGATTCCAGACCGCCGCCGATATGGGCTATGCCCTCGAGTACCACCTCTATCACGACGGCTATGGACCGACCAACGTCACCTTGCGGGACTATCTCAGAGAGCACATCCCCAGCCTGACGACTCACCACGTGGATCTCGATCCGACCATTTCACCCGACTCTTCGGCCAGCCTTATCGAACACCGTGCGAACACGATCTTCGGGAGCCGGTTGGATGAGGATGCGCCTGAGTAGGATCCGGAGATGCTGGATGCTGGATAGAAGCATCGCTCCGTCGCAACCACGAAGACGCGAAGACACGAAGGGGTCACGAAGGCATCGCCTTGGAGGGGGCGAGGCGTGGATTGAAGGGCGTCAGACTTCGTGGTAGCGTTTTCTCGACCGGAGCGTGTGTGAAGGGGCAGGCTGGAAGCCCGCCCCCACAAAGCCGCCGTCGAGCGATTGTGGAGCAGGCGCCAGACACCGGGGGCCGCGGGGTGTGGTGCCATTTGTTGCATTGTTCGGCAGTATGCGCTCCGGCGAAGGTGAGCCGCCGTTGCCGATCAATGCTACGGGTGGCACCGGAGAACTCGTCACGGGTGTTCCTCGACCGGACCGTTAATGCGTTTGTGGCGGCGTCCGTGGCTACGGTTACGGTTGCGGATACGGCCACTGCCACGGACACGGTTACGGACGCGGACGCCGACCCCGAAAAAACAACCCCCGGCGCGGGCCGGGGGTCGGGTTCGGCTGGAGCGGCGCAGCGCGCCGCGGAATCAGCGATTCGCTGCGGCGAATCGCGTCATGAAATCGGCCAAGTACTCGACGCCTTCGATGGGCATGGCGTTGTAGATCGATGCGCGGCAGCCGCCGACCGATCGATGGCCCTTCAGACCGCACATCCGGACCGCGGTCGCCTCGGCGACGAACTTCGCCTCGAGTTCCTCCGAGGGCAGACGCCACACGACGTTCATGTAAGACCGGCTCGCGGGTTCCACCGGGCAGCGGTAGAAGTCCGGATGATCGGCGATGACGCTGTAGAGAAGATCGCCCTTGGTGCGATTCCTCTGCTCCATTCCGGCAAGACCACCCTGATCCTTCACCCACTCGAGGACGTTGCGAACCATGTAGATCGCAAAGGTCGGCGGGGTGTTGTAGAGCGAGTCCTTCGCCGAGTGGGTCGAATAGCTCAGCATCGTCGGGATGTTCTTGTTGGCGGTCTCGATCCACGACTTCTTGACGATCGCGACGGTCACCCCGGACGGGCCGATGTTCTTCTGCGCACCTGCGTAGATGAGCGAAAAGGCGTTGGCATCAAAGGGTCGCCATAGGAAGTCCGACGACATGTCCGCCACGAGAGGCGTGTCTCCGACATCCGGGAACTCGTGATACTGGGTCCCCTTGATGGTGTTGTTGCTGGTGATGTGCACATAGGCAGCCGTTGGGTCGAGGTCGTACTCATCCCGCCTCGGGATCCGGGTGAAACCATCGGGTTCGCTGGTGGCCGCGACCCGCCCGTTGGCGATGATCTTCGCTTCCTTGAGCGCCTTGGTGGACCATGTCCCGGTGTCGACGAAATCGGCCGAGCCTCCCGATGGGATGAAGTTCATCGGGACCATGGCGAACTGCGTCGAGGCGCCGCCCTGGAGGAAGAGCACCTGGTGGTCGTCGTCGAGGCCCAGAAGCTCGGCCATGAGTTCCATGGCGCCATAGTGGACGACGTCGTATTCCTTGGATCGGTGTGAGGTCTCCATGACCGACATTCCCGTACCTTCCCAATCGGGGAGTTCGGCCTTGGCGCGCTCGATGGCGGGTGCGGGAAGGGTCGCGGGACCGGCATAGAAGTTCCAGGTTCGATTCATGGCATTCTCCGTAAAGTTTGACTGACTACGCTGTCTGCTGAGCGAAATCTTCGAGGATTCTAACGACGACGTCACCGATACGCAGCATGTTTTCCTTCGATGACGCTCCCAGATGCGGAGTCATGATGACGTTGGGTGCATCATAAAGAGGACAGTCGTCGGGCGGCGGATCCGACATGAACACATCCGTGGCGTAGGCGCGAATCGCACCTGACTCGAGGGCGGCCTTCATATCGGGTTCGTTGACACAGCCCGCGCGGGACGTGTTGATGATCACCACGCCGTCCTTCATCCGACCGATGGTCTCGGTGTTGATCATCCCTCGGGTTTCGTCGGTGAGCGGTACGTGAAGCGACATGTAGTCAGACTCGGCGAGGAGTTCCTCCATGCTCACGAGATCCACCGCTTCGTGGCTCTTGAGGAAGGGGTCGTAAGCGATCACCCGCATACCGAAGGCGATGGCGCGACGGGCGAGTTCGGTGCCGATGTTTCCGGCGCCGAAGAGCCCGAGCGTCTTACCCATGAGTTCGGTCCGTTTGAGCTGCTTCTTGAGCCACTCCTTCTTTGTCATGCCGAGGTGGCCTTCGACCAAGCGCGTCGGCACCGAAATCATGAGTGCGAATGCGAGTTCGGCCACGGCCACCGCCGATGCTTCGGCAGTGTTGAAGACCTGAACCCCTTTAGACCGCGCATACTCGACATCGATGTTATCGAGACCCACGCCGCCTCGGATGATGAGTCGAAGATTGGTTGCTTGATCAATATAGTCCCTGCGGCACTTGGTCTTCGACCGGACCAACACCACATCCACTTCGGCAAGCCGGTCCTTGTCTTCAGTGACCTCGCCGAATGCGTCTAGTTTTGCTGGAAGGGCCGGATCGAAAGCGTCGGAAATCAGAATCTTCATTTTGCCTCCTCGATGGATCAACCGTCGGCGGCGGGCGGCTGATCAGTCGTCCAAGGGTCTCACAATCAAACCGGAGCGAAGCTTCGGCTCGAACCAGGTCGATTTCGGCGGCATCACCGTCTCGGCATCCGCCACGCTGAAAAGTTGTTCAATGGCGGTAGGATGGAGCGCGAAGGCTACGAGCCACTCGCCCGAGTCTACCCTCTTCTCGAGTTCTTCCAATCCACGGATACCTCCCACGAAGTCGATATTCTCATCGCTCCGCGGGTCGCCGATACCGAGGATCGGCGAGAGCAGATTATTCTGCAGAATGGCGACATCGAGACTCTCAACCGGATCATCGGCGGGATAGCTTCCACTCTTGGCCTGAAGACGGAACCACTGGCCTCCGAGGTACATCCCGAAGGTCCGGGGAGACGTCGGTTTCTGCGCCGCACAAGGGGCCATTTCGAAGGCTTCCTTGACCTTGGCCAGGAAGGTGTCCCTATCGAGACCAACGGTGTCCTTGACCACTCGGTTGTAGTCCATGATCAACATCTGGTTGTGTGGGAAGATCACGCTGAGAAAGAAATTATAAGCCTCTTCGCCGGTGTGGTCGGGATTCCGATCCCTGCGCAGCGCCCGCACCCGCGTCCCGGCCGCCGACCGGTGATGGCCATCGGCGACGTAGAGTTCGGGCACATCGGCGAATGCCGCGACCAGAGCATCGACATCGGCCGGATCAGCGACGACCCAGAGCACATGCTGGATACCATCGGGAGCGATGAAGTCATACGTCGGATCCGCGGCGGTCAACCTTTCGACCAGAGCATCGATCTCGGGTCGCGCACGATAGGTCAGAAAGACCGGACCGGTGTTGGAGTTGAGCGCCTCGACGTGGCGCGTCCGATCGTCCTCTTTCTTCGGCCTCGTGTGCTCGTGCTTCTTGATCAGATCGGCCTCGTACTCATCGACGCTGGCCCCGGTCACGAGACCGGTCTGAACGTGATCGCCCATGCGTTGCCGGTAAAGATAGAGCGCCGGCTTTTCCTCACGGATGAGGACATCGTCATCCTTGAGCTTCTGGAGGTTCTCCGCGCCCTTGGCATAGACCGCATCCGAGTAGAGGTCGATCCCCGGCTCGAGGTCGATCTCGGGTTTGACGACATGCAGGAATGTCAGCGGGTTGGTCGCCGCCATCTCCCGCGCCTCGTCGCTGGAAAGTACGTCATACGGCGGACTGGCCACCAGTTCGGCCTTCTCTGGCCGCGGTCGCCACGCACGGAAGGGTTTAATCAACGCCATTGCCATCTCCGTATTTGGGTTTTCGGTGCCCCAGAAAGGCACCATGTGAAAAGTA
>RCNF010000471.1_pt1 | contig 20529 bp, 15 predicted proteins | sample 2041311 | NCBI WGS metagenome assembly RCNF01 (sample SAMN09708228, study PRJNA481090) | Marine sediment metagenome, whole genome shotgun sequencing project. | biome: marine sediment; feature: ocean; material: sediment; isolation source: Sewage treatment plant 2 marine sediment (STP2) ... | reverse complement strand
TTTTTACCAAAACTTATGCTTTTAAATAAAGTACTTAGATGAGTACTTAAAACAGAATACTTAAAAAGAGTATAAAAATAAAATGGGCAAACTAAATTTCGATGAGGCACGTCATCTCACGGCACGTACCGGTATTGGAGCGGAGTGGAAAACCATCCAACGTTTTCAAAACCTGACACAGCAACAAGCTATTGAATTCCTGTTAAAAAACAGAAATATGCGAACACCGCCACCACCGGGTATGACCCCGTGGAACAAAATGGTGAGTTTACGCGGCAATATGCGTCGCAAAAAAATGATCAAACGTATCTCACGCGTTGAAGGAAAAAAACTCCAAGATTGGTGGGTAAAACACCTAACCGATACCCCTTCTCCTTTTCTCGAGAGAATGACCCTGTTTTGGCACAATCACTTCCCATCTTCCATTAAGAAGACTACCCAACCCAGTATGCTTTACCAGCAAAACCTTTTGTTTCGTAAGCAAGCATTTGGCAACTTTGGGCAGATGCTACACGATATTTCCAGAGATCCAGCGATGCTATTGTATCTCGATGGATACGTAAATATCAAAGAAGAACCCAATGAAAATTTCGCTCGAGAGATACTTGAGTTATTCACCATTGGCATCGGTCATTATTCAGAAAATGATATGCGTGAAGCCGCACGCGCTTTTACCGGCTGGAGTATTGATGATCGTAATGGACGCTTTGTAAATCACGCTGATGAACATGATAATGGTGTAAAAACATTCCTTGGAAAAAGAGGAAATTTCAAAGGTGAAGATATAATCAACATCCTGTTACAACACCCTCGAACCGCAGAGCGTATCGCTGAGAAAATGTGGAAAGAGTTTATTAATATCTCTCGTCCTGATGCGCGCGTAATAAAACAATGGGCACAAGCCTTCCGCTCATCTAACTATGATATCCCCACATTGATACGAGCCGTGCTTAACAGTAAACCTTTCTGGGATAAACGAAACCGAGGTGGATTAATTAAATCACCGATAGAACTTACCATTGGTACTTTACGCACACTACCGTATTCCCTACGTCGCGTAGACCTCGCACACAATTTAAGCATTATGGGTCAGGCTGTATTTGAACACGCTAGTGTTAAAGGCTGGGAAGGTGGTACGGACTGGATCAGTACACAATCTATTCTAAGAAGAAATTCGATGATGACCAACCTCACCAGTGGAAATTTAAACGAACATAAAAACCGTGGTGGAATTGCACAGAAAATGCCAGATGTGACACCTGAAGTATTACGAGAATGGTTACTCGCAATTGAGCCCTTACAGCCAATGCCAACCATACCTGGCAAACAACGATTAGCTAGGGCTTTAGTACTAGACCCTGCTTATCAGGTTACTTAAATACAACTGGGTAATAAATAAAAGTCACCCCCCTACTTTTAATAGGTTTTTATAGTCGGGGGAAACAAAATAAAAAATTGAGAAGACTATGGATCGCAGAAAGTTTTTAAAATACGCAGGATTGGTTTCAGCATCGGCAAGCGTACCACTACTTACACCAGAACTGGTATTTGGCGCCAATGGTATTGGCCAAAATAGAATTGTTGTTTTGGTAGAACTTAAAGGCGGTAACGATGGATTTAATACACTCGTACCTTACACCGACGAATTGTATTACAAGTATCGCCCGCGCATCGCTATCAAACAAAGACAGGTATTAACACTGGATAAGGCGATGGGGCTTCATCCACGCATGAAAGCCCTCATGCCTGCCTGGAATGCCGGAGAAATGGCTTGGGTACAAGGTGTTGGTTATCCACACCCAGTGTTATCTCATTTTCGTTCTATGGATATTTGGGACTCAGCATCCAATGCCAATCAGGTGATTGAAACCGGTTGGTTATCTCGCGTCTTGCCTAACTACAAAAAAGGTTTACACGGTATTGCTCTAAACAAAGGACAAGCTAAGTTAGGACCATTAAGTGGCAGCCACTTAAACAGTGTCACCATGCAAAACCCGAAAACGTTTTTAAGCCAAATCAAACGCATTGAAGATGTGAAGCCGAGCAATCTAACCCCTGCAATCGCACATGTGAGTCAAACTCAACACCAGTTATTTGGCGTGGGTGAACAACTCGCTACCAAGATGGGAAATCGCCCCAAACGTTCAGGCGTGAGCTTTTCTAAAGGTGTATTCGGGCATAGTCTTGAATCCGTCGCAGAAATGATTCTAAGCGGCGTTGATGCACCAGTGTATAAAGTCACTCAAAGTGGTTTTGATACGCACTCAGGCCAACGTGGCGCACAGGACAATGCTTTATATCAAGTAGCAAATGGACTCGCGTCATTTAGACAGGCCATGCACAAAGCTGGACTATGGGATAATGTACTGGTGGTTACCTATTCAGAATTTGGCCGCCGAGCCAAAGAGAACCGTGGCGGTGGAACAGATCACGGCACCGCTTCTGCGCATATGATTTTAGGTGGGAGGGTACGAGGCGGTATCTATGGCAAACACCCCAATATGGCTCAATTAGATGCTAATGGAAATGTAGCGCATACCGCAGATTTTCGCGCAATGTATGCGACTCTTGCGCAACGCTGGTGGAACCAACCGAATCCCTGGAAAGGGATGCCATTGATTCCGTTTGTATAGTTTGTTCAGTTTACAATGTATTAATAACTAGCTTTCACTAGTTCGTGAGCTTGCTCAGAACTAGCAAGATGATTAGCGCAGCCCTCAAATCCAAAGGCTGCAATGACATTAAACCCGCGTTGCTGAATGGCCATATCAAGAATGTCTTCTGCGGATAAACTAAAGCGTCCCGCTCTTTCGATTAGTTTGAATTGGATATCTCCCAAACCATCAAACGCACGATAAACCACTTCGGTACAAACCAGTTGATCTGAGCGAAAGAAATCGAAATCAAAGTTATAGCCTTTACCTTCATGGCGACTAACACGTTGCAAACTTTTAGCAATTTCGGCTTTTTCCAATTGCGGTCTTAGAACAACAAATTCATCAACTAATAAGGTTTCACTCAAGGGACGAAACAAAACGCCATCCTTTTTTGCTTCTAAGGTTCGGATTTCTCCAATCCAACGTTTAGCAGCAGCGTCATCAAGCTCAACTCCCAACTTCTTACGTTCCCCTTCAGTACCGATAAAAAGCGCTGCATGTGGCCAATAGCCGGGCAAGAATAAATTACTCGCAACAAAATCATGACGCGTCACGATCACATCGCCAGGTTCCATTATGGCTAACGCTTGTTGTTGAATATCTGCAGTGACACGATGATTACTATTATCACCAATATCTGCAATGACACGACCTGCCTTTTCCAACATGAAAAAAGTAGAAACCTGTTTACTTACGGCAAAACGACGCGTAATCGCATGCCACAAATATTGCATTCTCAATTTAATAAACGCACGCTGGCTAGAATGTAATGCAGTTTCTAACTCATCCAAATTTTCAACAATCGAACCTATATAAGTATCCGACTGAAGACCATCTATATAACTACGATTGTCCTCAACAAAATTCATCATATACTGCATTTTTATCGCATTATCAGCATCACTCAGCGATTGGTAAATATCGGTAAATACCCTTTTAGAAATTCTATTTTGCGGTGAACCTTCATTGATTTTACGTTGCACCAATTTATGTTTTGCCAACACATCAACCAACAATCGTGCCATACCCACAACTTGGCAAGATGACGCATAACCAAGCAAGAAATAACGCCAATCATCGACTGTTTTTATATTTTGAATGTCATCTGAAAAGTGCGCTGACATCTCATTAATCAGTTCCCAAAAACCATTACGAATCGTTAGGTAACGTGACACCAGTGACCATAAGATATCATCCTCTTCAGGCAGGAAATAACCACGAGCGATAGCAGTATCAATCGTCACCTGTTCCGGTTGCTGTTTTTTGAATTCTATCAATGCCGCACTCAGTGAATCATAAGCGCGCAAAGAATTGTTGAAAGGATGATCAGACATAAGATTAATGCTAACCCTAAAATGGTTTTATGACTATATAATATGGATAAACCGCTACTAGAAGTAACAAGTATCACCCCCCTACTTTTAGATACTTTTTGACAATCTATCCCTAATTATCATTTTTAATAGCTTCCCAAGCTTTATGTGAATTGATCAAACCCAAAGCATCCTGCAATAAACTTTTCCCTGGTTCAGTATTAAACCAAGTAGATAAACCAGATGGATGAGGCAACGGAATACAATCTGCCTGCAGTAAAGGGGTATCGATTACAAATTGTTGACCGACCACATCACTGAGTTTTTTGTGCGGCAAGTATTGAGAGATGGCTAATTTTCCGATGGGGATAATGAGTTTCGGGGTTAATATTTCATACTCTTTTTCAAGCCAGCTTTTGCATGTTGCAATTTCTTGTTTATCTGGCACACGATCACCACTGCCCTTTGGGTTCTTACCGGGAAAGCATCGGCAAACTGCAGCCATATAAACTTGTTGGCGAAGCTCTTCTTCTTCAACACCGATCGATGCAAACCATTTAAAGAGTGTTTTACCCGCTGTCCAGCCAAAGGGCTTACCTATTCTGCCTTCATGTATTCCAGGTGCTTGCCCCACTGTCATTATATTAGAGCAGACTGTATTGCCAATGATCACGGGTTGAATCATTTTCTCACAACGTGAACACTTTGATAATGCTTGTTGATGCGCTTCGAGTTTTTTTAGGACGATATGCGATTGATTCATTAGTTATGATATTTAGCTTTAAAAAAGCCTCTATATACACGCTAAGGTCTATTAAGTCATCCTGACTAACTAGTCCTAAGCTCATGGTAAGTAGAGGGGTGTATTTGTCTTTAGCGGTTAAATACGTTTTACTGATCTACATTACTAATCTACAACTATGTTTCGTTTCAAGGAAGTTGCACACAATGCCAGATAAGAAGTTAAACAAGATCAACGCCAGTATCACCTCGATTGCACTTCTATTGTGCACGTTTACATTTGCTGAACCAGCAATTGATCTTATCGAATTGGAATATAAACCACCAGCACCTGATTTTGTATTACCCGATATGCAGGATAAAAATCACAGCCTATCAGATTACCTGGGTAAACCAGTAATTGTTACCTTTTGGGCGAGCTGGTGTCCGCCGTGTATAAAAGAACTTCCTTCATTCAATCGTGCATGGGACAAGCTCAAAGATGAAGATATTGCTCTGCTAGGTATCAATATTAATGAAGGCAAAGATACTATTGAATCTTTTAAACTTCAGTATCCAATTGACTTTACGATCTTACGCGATGAAACCGCAGGACAACTAGAAAACTGGAATATCACCGGCTTGCCTACGACTTACATTGTGGATCCGGATGGGCGCGTTGTGTATCAGGCGATGGGCGAGAGAGAATGGGATAATGACTATATAATCAATAAGGTAAGAGCACTTAAGAGAAAAAATATAAAACCTAAAGTCTCCCCAAAAACAACCTCAAAACTGGCTCAATAATAAAACAAATTAAGCAAATAAAGAGAAAGGTCACCCCCCTACTTTTAGGCACTTTTTATCGTTAATTTATGATCATTAGCTTCATTATAAATATCCTAATAATTAAAATTAAAATTAGTTTGTTGACAATTTTTCTCCAAACACTACATTACGGGCACGATTAATGACTTAAAGGCGAATATTGTTAACAATGCCCCAGCAACCCCTTTCATCATCCGTCTCGCAGCAAATTGCTGAGCCAAAAAAAGCTGAGCCAAAAATGGCACAGCCTCTAGTAGCCGAACGCCAAACGCTATCCGAGCAAGTTTATAACGAACTTAAGGAAGCTATTATCGCGGGTGAACTAGCGCAGGGTGCAAAAATCACTGAGGATGAGCTAGCAAAGAATTACGGCATTAGCCGTGGTCCACTACGTGAAGCATTACGTCGTTTAGAAAGCATTCGCCTTCTTATCAAAATTCCACATGCGGGTATGCGGGTCATCACCCTCACTCCTGAAATGATTGAAGAGATCTATATTGTGCGCGAAGCACTCGAAGGCATGTCCGCCAGACTCGCTGCAGAAAAAATGACTGATGAAGAAATTGAAGCACTTGTGATCTTATTAGAGAGACACGCTAACAATATCGAAAAATCAGATGGCAAACATTATCTGCAACGCGAAGGTGATCTTGATTTTCATTTTCGTATTGCTCAAGCCAGCAATAATAAATGGTTGATAGATTTATTAAGTAGCGAGCTTTATCAGCTATTAAGAATGTGTCGCCATCGCACCAGTCAAGCACCAGAAAGACCGAAAAAGGCACTAACAGAACATAAACAAATCGTTGAAGCTATTGCATCACGTGATGCAGAGCTAGCTGAAATGCTCATGCGCCGTCATATCAGTGGCGCATGGAAAACAGTCAAACAATTATTAGATGAAGAACTAAATGAAGAACTTTTAAATAAGTCACTTCTAAACGAACAAGACAATTAAACACAACATTAACGCAAATAACCAAATGAATAAAAAAGGTAAAGTATCATGAGTATGGGTAAGAAATTTCGTCAAGCAGTTGATGACAACAATCCACTTCAAGTCGTTGGCGCAGTAAATGCCTATATGGCAATTATGGCTGAGAAAGTTGGCCATAAAGCAATCTATCTTTCAGGCGGTGGAGTAGCTGCTTGTTCAATGGGTATTCCTGATCTTGGAATCACAACCATGAAAGATGTACTTGAAGATACTTACCGTATTACTGATGCATCTGAGTTACCACTTTTGGTAGATATCGATACTGGTTGGGGTGGATCTTTCAATATTGCACGTTGTGTACGTGAATTTACCCGTGCTGGCGCAGGCGCTGTACATATTGAAGATCAGGTTATGCAGAAGCGTTGTGGGCATCGTCCTAACAAAGCCATTATCGGTCAAGATGAAATGGTCGACCGCGTAAAATCTGCTGTTGATGCTAAAACAGATTCTGACTTCGTGATTATGGCGCGTACTGATGCATTGGCTGTTGAAGGCATGCAATCTGCGATTGATCGTGCTATCGCTTGTGTTGAAGCAGGTGCAGATATGATCTTCCCTGAAGCAATCAATACACTTGAGCAATACCAAGAATTTGTAAATGCCGTAGATGTACCGGTACTGGCTAACATCACAGAATTTGGTGCTACCCCCCTATTTTCATCTGAAGAATTAGCGTCTGTTGGCGTTAAATTACAGCTTTATCCATTAAGCGCATTCCGCGCGATGAGTAAAGCGGCACTCAATGTGTACGAACACATTAAAGAAGATGGTCATCAGCAAAACGTCGTAGACACTATGCAGACTCGCATGGAGCTATACGATTACCTTGGCTATCACGAATACGAACAAAAACTAGATCAACTTTTTGCAAGCGAGGAAAAAGAATAATGAGCGAAGCCACTCAAACTGCTCAAGCAGGCTTTAAACCAAAGAAATCAGTAGCACTATCGGGTACAACAGCAGGTAATACCACTGTTTGTTCGGTAGGTCGAACGGGTAACGATTTACATTATCGTGGATACGATATTCTTGAATTCGCTGAACAAGCAGAATTCGAAGAAATTGCTTATTTGATTGTACATGAAAAGTTACCTACACAATCTGAATTAGATACTTACAAGGAAAAATTAAAGTCTCTTCGTGATCTTCCAAATGCAGTTAAAGTTGCTTTAGAGCAACTTCCAAAGAGTTCTCATCCCATGGATGTAATGCGTACTGGCTGTTCCGTTCTTGGTTGTTGTGAAACAGAGGATAATGGTCAAGCAGTCGATGCTGCTCGAGATATTGTTGATCGTTTGATGGCTTCTTTTGGTTCCATGCTGGTTTACTGGTATCACTTTAGCCATAACAATAAGCGTATCGAATTACAAACTGATGATGATTCAATCGGTGGACACTTCCTGCATTTACTCCACGGTGAAAAACCAAGAGACTCATGGGTCAAAGCGATGCATATATCTTTGATTTTATATGCCGAGCATGAATTCAACGCTTCTACTTTTACAGCACGTGTTATTGCTGGCACTGGGTCAGATATGCATTCCTGTATTACAGGTGCAATTGGTGCTTTACGTGGGCCAAAGCACGGGGGTGCAAATGAGGCAGCTTCCGAAATTCAACAACGTTATTCTTCGCCAGATCAAGCTGAGGCCGACATTCGTGAACGTGTTGCTAACAAGGAGATAGTCATTGGTTTTGGACACCCGGTTTATACCGTAAGTGACCCCCGCAATGAAGTTATCAAGCGGGTTGCAAAACAATTATCTGATGAAAACGAAAATACCTTAATGTATGACGTCGCGGATCGCCTTGAAACTACCATGTGGGAATTAAAAAAGATGTTCCCTAATCTGGACTGGTTCTCAGCTGTTTCCTATAACCAGATGGCTGTACCTACCGATATGTTCACACCGTTATTTGTTATAGCGCGTACCTCTGGTTGGGGTGCACACGTTATCGAGCAACGTATTGACGGTAAAATCATTCGTCCATCAGCCAATTACACTGGACCTGAAAATATGAAATACACACCTATTCACGAGCGTGGTTAAACAACACAATGAATACACAATATCGTAAAAAACTTGAAGGCACAGACCTGGATTATTTTGATACACGCGAAGCTGTTGAAGCAATTAAGCCTGGATCATACGCAACACTACCCTACACTTCTCGTATATTGGCAGAGCAGTTAGTACGTCGTTGTAATCCAGACACTTTAACGGATTCACTGAAGCAACTTATCGAAAACAAGCAGGACTTAGATTTCCCTTGGTATCCTGCGCGTGTTGTATGTCACGATATTTTAGGTCAGACAGCGTTAGTAGACCTTGCCGGTTTACGTGATGCAATTGCCGATCAAGGTGGTGACCCATCTAAGGTAAACCCTGTTGTTCCTACACAGTTAATTGTGGATCATTCTCTAGCAGTTGAAGCACCAGGTTTTGATCCTGATGCCTTTGAGAAAAACCGTGCAATTGAAGACCGTCGTAACAAAGACCGATTTGATTTTATCGAGTGGTGTAAAACGTCTTTCCAGAATGTTGACGTGATCCCTGCGGGTAACGGCATCATGCATCAGATCAATCTGGAGAAAATGTCCCCAGTAATCCAGGCACGTCAAGGTGTTGCATTCCCTGATACTTGTGTCGGAACTGACTCACACACACCACACGTTGACGCACTAGGTGTTATGGCGATTGGTGTTGGTGGTTTGGAAGCAGAAACCGTGATGTTAGGCCTTCCATCAATGATGCGTCTTCCAAATATTATTGGTGTAAAGCTAACCGGTAAACGTCAGGAAGGCATTACTGCAACTGACGTGGTTCTAGCGATCACTGAGTTCCTACGTAATGAGAAAGTGGTTTCTTCTTACCTTGAGTTCTTCGGTGAAGGCACTAAGAGTTTAACCATTGGTGACCGTGCAACGATCTCTAATATGACGCCTGAATATGGCGCATCTGCAGGTTTATTCTATATTGATGAACAAACTATCGATTACTTGAAGCTAACAGGCCGTGAGCCCGAGCAAGTAGCATTAGTAGAACAATACGCAAAAGAAACTGGCCTTTGGGCTGATGATCTTGAAGAAGTAAAATACGAACGTGTTCTCACGTTTGATTTGTCTTCAGTAGAGCGTAATTTAGCTGGACCATCTAACCCACATAGACGTTTAGCGACTGCTGATCTTGCATCAAGCGGTATCGCGAAAGACTTAGACAAAGCACTAGCAGAAGAAGCCGAAGGCAAAATGCCAGATGGTGCAGTTATTATTGCTGCAATTACTTCTTGTACCAATACATCAAATCCACGCAATGTTGTTGCGGCAGGCTTAGTAGCACGCAATGCCAACAAGCTTGGTTTGATCCGTAAACCTTGGGTTAAAACATCCTTTGCGCCTGGTTCAAAAGTTGCAGAACTTTACTTGAAAGAAGCAGGTTTACTGACTGAACTTGAAAAATTAGGCTTCGGCATCGTTGGATTTGCCTGTACTACATGTAACGGTATGTCTGGTGCACTTGATCCTGTTATCCGAGATGAAATTATTGAACGTGATTTATACGCGACTGCTGTGCTTTCTGGAAACCGTAACTTTGATGGTCGTATTCACCCATATGCGAAACAAGCATTCTTAGCTTCACCTCCATTGGTTGTGGCCTATGCCATTGCAGGAACGATGCGTTTTGATATCGAGAAAGATATCTTAGGAACAGACCAAAAAGGTAATCCAATTACCTTGAAAGATATCTGGCCTTCTGATGAAGAGATCGATGCAATCGTAGCATCTAGCGTAAAACCTGAAATGTTCCAGCAAATCTATAACCCAATGTTTGATTTAGGTGTAATACAAGAAGCTAAAAGCCCTTTATATGAATGGGATGACAAAAGCACATACATCACTCGTCCTCCTTATTGGGAAGGCGCATTAGCGGGCGAACGTACCATGAAAGGTATGCGTCCTCTTGCAGTTCTTGGTGACAACATCACGACCGATCACTTATCACCTTCAAACGCGATTATGCTTGAAAGTGCTGCAGGTGCTTATCTGCATAAAATGGGATTACCTGAAGAAGACTTCAACTCTTATGCAACACATCGTGGTGATCACTTAACCGCACAACGCGCAACCTTTGCTAACCCAAAGTTGTTGAATGAAATGTGCCTAGATAAAAGTGGAGAAATCAAACAAGGATCACTTGCTCGTGTTGAGCCAGAAGGTGAAGAAATGCGTATGTGGGAAGCAATCGAGACTTACATGGATCGTGCACAGCCATTGATAATTATCGCTGGCGCTGATTACGGTCAGGGTTCATCGCGTGACTGGGCAGCTAAAGGTGTTCGCCTTGCAGGTGTTGAAACCATCGTTGCAGAAGGTTTTGAACGAATTCACCGTACTAATCTAGTTGGCATGGGTGTTCTTCCACTTGAGTTCATCAATGGTGAAACGCGTAAGACTTACAAGATCGATGGTACGGAAACATTCGATGTTAAAGGTGAAATTGCTCCAGGTTCTGCATTGACAGTAAAAATGACTCGCGCTAATGGCGAAGAAGTGAGTATTCCTGTGAAGTGTCGCCTAGATACTGCCGAAGAAGTTCATGTTTATTCTGCTGGCGGTGTACTACAACGCTTTGCTCAAGATTTTCTTGAATCTACAGCGGCATAAGGAGTACTACTAATGGCATTTGCACCACAGATAAAAATCCCCGCGACCTATATGCGTGGCGGAACCAGTAAAGGCACTTTCTTCAATCTGGAAGAACTTCCTGAAAACTGCAAAGAAGCCGGTGCTGCACGTGATGCGATGTTACTTCGTGTTGTCGGTAGCCCTGATCCATACGGTAAACACACCGATGGTATGGGTGGCGCGACATCAAGTACCAGTAAAACGGTGATTCTGGCAAAAAGTGCTAAAGCGGATCACGATGTTGATTATCTTTTCGGACAAGTTTCTATCGATAAACCTTTTGTTGATTGGAGTGGTAATTGTGGAAATTTAACCGCAGCTGTTGGTTCTTTTGCCATCAGTAACGGCATGGTAGATGCTGATCGAATCCCTGAAAACGGAATCGCTACAGTTAGAATATGGCAAGCTAATATCGAAAAGACCATTATCGCTCAAGTACCTATCACTAACGGCGAAGTTCAGGAGACGGGAGATTTCGAGTTAGATGGAGTGACCTTCCCTGCGGCTGAAGTTCAAGTTGAGTTTATGAGCCCAGTAGATGCATCAGAAGCGATGTTCCCAACAAGTAACCTGGTTGATGATTTGGAAGTTCCAGGTGTTGGAACATTCAAAGTAACCATGATCAATGCGGGAATTCCAACAATCTTTTTGAACGCTGAAGACATTAACTTCACAGGTAATAACTATAACGGCACTGAGTTACAAACAGACATCAATAGTGACGAGAAAGCACTAGAGATGTTCGAAACCATTCGTACACATGGTGCGGTTAAAATGGGTTTGATTCAGAATATTGAAGAAGCTGTAGCGCGTCAGCATACGCCGAAAGTTGCATTTATTGGAAAACCACAAAGCTATACGTCATCGAGTGGTAAGGAAATACACGCAGAAGATATCGACTTGAACGTTCGCGCTTTATCGATGGGTCTTTTGCACCACGCGATGATGGGAACTGCCGCTGTTGCCATTGGCACAGCAGCAACAATTCCTGGCACACTAGTTAATCTAGCTGCAGGTGGTGGAGAACGAGATTCAGTTACTTTTGGGCATCCTTCTGGCACCTTAAAAGTTGGTGCTGAAGCGCAAGAAACTGATGGCGAATGGACAGTAAACAAAGTCGTTATGAGTCGCAGCGCGCGAGTACTGATGGAAGGCACTGTAAGAATCCCCGGTGATGTTTTGGAGAACCTCTAATGAAAGTAAGTGATGCATTAAAACAGCGTAAATCAGTTCGCGCTTATATGGACAAGCCTGTAGAAGATGAAAAGATTCAGGCTATTCTTGAAGCAGCACGATATTCACCCTCAGGAACGAATACGCAACCATGGCAAGTGGCAGTAGTTACCGGTAATTCAAAATTAGCACTTCAAGAAAAAATCGAAACAGCATTTAGAGCAGGAGATCGTGGAAAGGCAGATTACGATTATTATCCCAATGAATGGATATCACCCTTTAAAGATCGACGTAAAGAATGCGGACTACTGATGTACTCAACCTTAGACATTAAACGCGAGGATACAGAACGCCAAATGGATCAATGGGCTTCTAACTATCGCTCATTTGATGCACCCGTAATGCTTTTGTTCTTTATCGACCCGATTATGCAACGCGGCTCTTATATGGATTATGGCATGTTCCTACAATCGATCATGCTAGCGGCTGAAGAACAAGGCTTAGGCACTTGCCCACAAGCTTCATTGGGAGACTATCCGCACATCATTAAACCAGAACTTGGTTATGCTGATGACACAATTTTACTTTGTGGAATTGCACTCGGTTATGAAAATAAAGATGCCGTCGTGAACAGTTATCGTACCTCACGACTGGATGTTGATGAATTCACGCAATTCTTCAAATAACAACATTCAGTAGAACCAAATAGATATACAAGCAGATTAAGAAACAACTGATCAATAAGTGAATGTAATTAAGATGTAAATAAATAAAAACACACCCCCCTACTTTTAGCCGGTTTTTTATTTAGCTTTAGTTAGGAAGGTATAAATTGTACAACGATAGGAGATCAATGTGAGTTACCAGAAAGAATTCGATGCTTCAACAAATGACCCGGAAGGTTTTTGGAAAGACAAATCAGAAGCGCTTGAATGGTTTAAACCACCGCAAAATATTTTAACTCAGGACGATGATGGTATTCATCATTGGTTCGCGGATGGTGAAATGAACACCGCCTACATGGCTCTTGATTATCACGTTAATAATGGTCGCGCTGATCAAGCGGCATTGATCTATGACTCACCCGTAACTGACACGAAAAAAACTTACACATATCGCGAACTACGTGACGAAGTAGCACTCGCTGCAGGTATGCTTAAAGACCTTGGTGTAGAAAAAGGCGATCGAGTTATCGTTTATATGCCAATGATCGCAGAAGCTGCTATAGCTATGCTGGCTTGCGCGCGTATTGGCGCAATCCACTCGGTAGTATTTGGTGGTTTCGCAGCACCTGAGCTCGCAGTACGTATCGACGATGCTAAACCAAAAGTCATCTTAAGCGCATCTTGCGGTATCGAGATCAAACGCGTTATCGAATACAAACCACTGATAGACAATGCGATTGAAATTGCTGAGCACACTCCTGATCATGTTGTTGTTTTCCAGCGTCCTGAAGCTAATGCCGATCTTTCTAATGATCGTGATGTTGATTGGGTTGAAGCAGTAAGCAAAGCGCAACCTGCTGATTGCACTCCAGTAAAGGGTTCTGACCTACTCTACATTCTCTACACATCAGGTACCACAGGAAAACCAAAAGGTGTTGTGCGTGAAAATGGTGGCCATGCAGTTGCTTTAAAATACAGTATGAAAGCGGTTTATGATATTGATCCGGGTGATGTGTTCTGGGCTGCATCGGATGTTGGCTGGGTTGTAGGACATTCATACATTGTTTACGCGCCTCTCCTTCATGGTTGTACCACTATTCTTTATGAAGGTAAGCCTATCATGACGCCTGATGCTGGCGCTTTCTGGAGAGTAATTAGCGAACATAAAGTCAAAGGACTATTCACTGCACCGACTGCTTACAGAGCGATCAAAAAAGAAGACCCAAATGCCGATTTAGCTAAACAATACGATTTATCTTCTCTAGAGGCACTCTATTCTGCGGGTGAACGTCTGGATCCGGCCACTTTCGATTGGTTGAACGATAACTTTGGATTACCGATTGTTGATAATTGGTGGCAAACAGAAACAGGTTGGGCGATCGCTTCGAATATGACCGGCATCGAAAAAATGAAAGTAAAACCCGGTTCTGCGACGGTTCCATGTCCTGGATTCAATGTTCAAATTCTTGATGAAAACGGTAATGTATTACCTGCAAACGAGCAAGGTAACATCGCTATTAAACTGCCTATGCCTCCAAGTTGTTTAACGTCTGTATGGGGTGACTTAGAACGCTTTAAAGCGAGCTACCTAGAAACTTACCCTGGCTACTACATAAGTGGCGACGGTGGATATATCGATGAAGAAGGTTACTTATTTGTCATGGGTCGAGTTGATGATGTAATCAATGTTGCTGGTCATCGTTTATCAACCGGTGAGATGGAAGAGATTATAGGCAAACACGATGCAGTTGCGGAGTGTGCGGTAATCGGTCGTGATGATGCATTGAAGGGCCAGATGCCAACAGGATTTGTGGTACTTAAAAATGGTGTTGAAATGAGTGATGAAGACATCACTAAAGAACTGATTACATTAGTTCGCCAAGAAATTGGTGCAGTGGCATCCTTTAAAGAAGTACATGTTGTGCCACGTTTGCCAAAAACTCGCTCAGGTAAGATTCTTAGAAAGACCATGCGTCAGATCTTTAATGGTGAAGAATATATCATTCCTTCAACCATCGATGACCCTGATTCATTGAGCGAAATTCAAGAACTAAAAGGATAATTAAAAAGCAATGAAAGCTACTTTTCAAGAACTTGGTAACGGCATCACAGTCGTTGATGCCGAATATATGCAAACAGGAGTCGCCGCTCTTTATATCGTTGAAGAGGCAGGAACTGTCGCGATAATTGAAACAGGTAGTAATCATAGTGTGCCATATATTCGCGACGTACTTGAATCGAAACAACTAAGCTTTAATGACGTACGCTATATCATGCCAACGCATATTCATCTAGACCACGCAGGTGGTGCAGGTGAATTAATGCAGCAATGTCCTAATGCCGAATTGGTGATTCACCCTTTCGGTGCTGCACATATGATAGATCCCAGCAGATTGATTGCTGGGGCGTCAGCGGTATATGGTGAGGAAGCATTTAAAAAGCTATATGGCACGATACAACCGATCGATGAAGACCGAGTAATACAAGCACCTGATCTTTTTACGCTTGATATGAATGGTCGCGTATTTGAATTCTTAGATACTCCCGGTCATGCCAGTCATCACTTTAGTATCTATGATAAAAAGAGTAATGGTATATTTACGGGCGATACCTTTGGCTTGTCTTATCCTCAATTAACTACAGCACAAGGTCGGTTTATTTTTGCGACAACTACGCCGGTGCAATTTAATCCTGATGCCTTATTAACAAGCATCGATAAGATTTTGGCGAAGAATCCTGAGAAAATATATCTCACGCATTTTGGTGAAATTCAACCGACTGAAAAAGTCATACAGCAACTCAAGGCGAGTGTTAATGCCTTTGTTGAGATCTCGGAAGATGCTAAAAACATGACAGAAAACCGTATCGAACATATTGATCAAAAAATCAGAGAATATCTACTTAACACCCTTGCTGGAATGGGCTGTGAACAAGACGTAGATTTTCAGACGAGTGTCATTAAGTTTGATAGCCTGTTGAATGCTCAAGGTTTAGATTTCTGGCTGACTAAGCTCGCAAGGAAATCAGCTTAAAGCCCAGTAAAAAGTTTAAAACCAACTTAAACAATAGATACTACAACTGCGTATTTAAAGGCAGCTCCGTAGTATTTTTAATTTCTGTAACTGCCAAATGAGAATGCACTTCGCCGATCATTGGCAGTTCCAGTAATTTACTTCGAACAAACTTCTCATATTGTCGAATATCTCGTACCACTATTTTTAACATGTAATCCCATGCACCTGTCATGGTATAGCATTCAACAACCTCTTCGAATTGTTTCACGCTGGCTTCGAATTCTTCCAGATTCTTGCCCCGTGTTTCCCTAAGATTAATTGTGCTGAATGCAACTAGATCCATTCCGAGCTTTTCACGATTTAACACTGCTACTTTTTTCTGAATCACTTCCTTCTGAATCAGGTGATTAATACGTCTCCAACAGGGGGACTGACTCATATTTAAAAGGGATGCAATCTCTGAAGAACTACGATCAGCATCCGTCTGTAATAGTTTCAGGATTTTTATGTCTTGTTCACTTAAATCGACCATTGCGAATAGTTTATACCTTTATTTATTTATTATAGATATATATAGACCATATTTAGACTTAGACTGCATATAAAGAATAAATATTCCCACTTTTCCTTCCTATAATTTCTAGTATCAATTCATGGAGGATGAAGATGATTACACCTGCAAACGCTAAAATCACAAAATTAGCCCCTAAATTATCAGAAGTATCACTCGACGATAAATATAAATTAGACACAACCAGAGCTTACATAACCGGTATCGAAGCACTGGTCAGACTGCCAATGTTACAGCACCAAAGAGATCAGGAACGGGGTTTAAATACTGCCGGTTTTGTCTCTGGATATCGTGGATCTCCACTTGGTAGCGTTGACCAAGCGATGTGGAAAGCCAAGAAATATTTGGATGAACACAATATAACCTTTGTACCCGGTATCAATGAAGATCTTGCTGCTACTGCTGTGCGTGGTTCACAGGAAGTCGGCCTAATGCCCGGCAGTAAGTTCGATGGTGTATTTGGCATGTGGTATGGAAAAGGCCCGGGGTTTGATCGCAGTATCGATGCCATCCGACATGCCAATGCAGCAGGCACCTCAAAGTGGGGGGGTGTACTTGCGGTAGTGGGTGATGACCACGGATGTAAATCATCCACCTACCCTTATCAATCTGAACACTTATTTATGAGCCTTTCTATGCCTGTGCTTGCGCCAGCAAATGTACAAGAGGTTCTCGACTTGGGTGTCTATGGTATTGAGCTATCTCGTTACTGTGGTTGTTGGGTAGGGCTCAAGGCCATCACAGAGAACATGGATTCTGCCGTTTCAGCGAAGATCGACCCAAATCGTATTGAAATTAAAATTCCTGAAGCTTTTGAATTACCCGAAGATGGCTTGAATGTAAGATGGCCAGATTCTCCATTGGCCCAAGAAGAAAGGCTGAATAAATATAAAATTTATGCAGCTCGGGCATTCGCCAGAGAAAACAAACTTAATCGTATTGTTATAAATACTAAAAAACCCAAGCTCGGCATTATTACATCAGGTAAAAGTTACTTAGATGTTTTACAGGCCTTCGATGATTTAGGTATTGATGAAAAATTAGCGGCTAAATTGGGCATTCGCGTTTACAAAGTCGGAATGCCCTGGCCCTTAGAGCCGGTAACTACACATGAATTTGCAGATGGCCTCGATGAGATTCTCGTCGTCGAAGAAAAGCGCTCGGTTATGGAAGATCAGTTAACGGGGCAATTATATAACTGGCCCGTAGATAAGCGTCCCAGAGTAGTTGGAGAATATGATGAACATGGACAAGACTTATTGACCAATTTAGCTGAACTAACCCCTGCCATGATAGCCAGAGTGATCTTTCAGCGCATAATGCCCTACATCACTGATGAAACACTAATTAGCGACACCATGCAAAAACGCATCGACTTCATCAATCGTAAAGAACGCTCTCTTGCTAAACCTCGTAAAATATCAGTACGAGAAGCGATGTATTGTTCTGGATGTCCACATAATACCTCTACCGCGGTACCCGAGGGCTCAATCGCAGGTGGTGGTATCGGCTGTCATTACATGAGTACCTTTAGTAAAACACGCCCTGCGCATAACTTTACGCATATGGGCGGCGAAGGTGTTACCTGGACAGGTATCGCGCCATTTACTGAAACCAAACATATGTTCCAGAACCTGGGCGATGGTACCTATTTCCATTCAGGGCTATTAGCGATTCGTCAATCTGTCGCTTCTGGAGTAAACATCACTTACAAGATTTTATACAACGATGCGGTTGCAATGACCGGTGGTCAACCTGTAGATGGAGATTTGAGTGTTGCTCAATTAGTTCTACAGTTAAAAGGTGAAGGCATTAAGCGCATCGAAATTGTTTCTGATCACCCCAAAGCACATAAGTCGCTCAAAGATTCTACAGTCAGCATCAATCATAGAGACAAACTAAATCTAATTCAAAAGTCTCTACGTGAAACCACTGGAACAACCATTCTCATTTATGAACAAACCTGTGCAGCGGAAAAACGTAGACGTCGTAAACGCGGATCAATGCCTGATATTGATACACGTGTGGTTATCAATGAAGCAGTGTGTGAAGGTTGCGGCGATTGCAGTGTCAAATCTAATTGTATGTCTGTAATTCCTAAAGAGACCGAATATGGTCGTAAACGCCAAATAGACCAAGCTGCTTGTAATAAAGACTTCTCTTGTATCAATGGATTTTGCCCGAGCTTTGTTGCTGTTTCTGGTGGTAAATTAAAGAAAAACAAAGAGGCAGATATCTCATTAGAATTAAACAATTTACCAGAACCTACTCGCCCACTTATAGATCAACCCTGGAATATTTTAGTCACTGGGATTGGTGGCACAGGCGTACTTACCGTAACATCGGTATTATCAATGGCGGCTCATTTAGAGAACAAAGGCATTAGCACATTGAACCAAACCGGACTGGCACAAAAGTTCGGCGCTGTTATCAGTCATCTTAGAATTGCCAACGAGCAAAAAGACATACATGCCGTACGTATTCCTGCTGGTGATGCCGATTTAATGATTGGTTGTGATCTGATCGTCAGCGCATCTGACGATGCCCTTGCCAAACTCGATGTTGAACGCAGTCACGCTGTGATCAATGACACGCTATCACCAACAGCTGAATTTGTGCACAACCCAGATGCCGTATTCCATGATGAAGCGATGAAGCACAGTATTATTGATGAACTAAAATCGGGTAGAGTTGATTTTCTACCCGCCACGGAAATTGCAAATGCACTCTTAGGTGACACCATCGCCACCAATCTTTTCATGCTAGGTTACGCCTATCAAAAAGGATTAGTCCCAGTCAGTGCGGAGGCTATTTTTAAAGCCCTAGAGTTAAATAAGGTGAGAATAGACTTTAACAAGAAGGCATTTATGTGGGGACGTATGGCGCTACTTGATCTTAAAAAGGTTGAGGAAGTAGCAGATGTAGAAAAACAAAGATTCACTCCTCTAGAAGATCTTGATGACATTGTCGAAAATCGCTATCAGGATTTGCTTAGCTATCAAGATAAGGGATATGCAGAAAGTTATCGAAATAATGTGAATGCAGCAAAAGAAGTTGAAGTCACGGTTATGGATAAAGCTGCGGAACAAGATGGGCATGATAACAGCTTGTTACTAACTAAAACTGTCGCCAAGGTTCTATTTAAAGTCATGGCATACAAAGATGAGTATGAAGTTGCTCGTTTATATACTGATGGACGTTTTCAGGAGCAAATCGATGATACGTTCGAAGGGGAAACAAAACTCTCTTTCTATTTTGCCGTACCGTTGATATCTAAACGTAACCCAGATACGGGGCATCTAATAAAACGTAAATACGGTTCGTTTATATTACCCGTGTTGAAAGGTCTAGCTAAGCTCAAAGGTATTCGTGGCAGTAAATTAGATATATTGGGCAAAACCAAAGATCGACAAATTGATCGTCAGTTGATTACAGATGTTAATAACACGATTAGGACAGTGTTACAAAACTTAAATCCAGGCAATTTGTTACATGCGATTGAGGTTATAGAACTAGCTCTTGATGTGAGAGGTTATGGGCATGTTAAAGAAGCCAATTATGAACAATATCAACTACGTTTAGCTCAACAGTTAAAAAGCTACGAAACTGGAGGAGTAAATAGTGGTGCACAAGTCATTCAAATTCATAGTGCGAATGCTGCATAAACAAAAAAGCCCACTGCGGGGAAAGTGGGCTTTTTTCTAAATAGGTTATGAGTTACTCAGAATTTATAACCTACGTTAACTCGATACACCATTGGATCTAGATCGAAATTCACATTCAGATAATCAACACCAGCATCAGTTAAGATTTCAGTGTGTCAAAGCATGTCTTCTTCTTAGGCAGATGATACCTTTATAGTTATCCTAGAGATAAGCATTGACACAGATCATTTCTTGGTAAC
>RCNF010000469.1_pt1 | contig 20558 bp, 6 predicted proteins | sample 2041311 | NCBI WGS metagenome assembly RCNF01 (sample SAMN09708228, study PRJNA481090) | Marine sediment metagenome, whole genome shotgun sequencing project. | biome: marine sediment; feature: ocean; material: sediment; isolation source: Sewage treatment plant 2 marine sediment (STP2) ... | reverse complement strand
CGCTTCAGCATCCGCCTGATCGCCTCGCCGCCCTCTTTAGAGATACCGACGCCGGGGATCGGGCTCAGCCCTCCGTGCCAGCACATTCCCAGTACGGGAAGACCGCCCTCCTGGCGGTTCTGGTAAAGCATTCCCGCGGCGCCCCTCTTGGCTACCTCCGCCATCACTTCAGAGCGGTGCATCCATCTTCCGCCCGGCATGCGGCCCGATTCGATGAGAGCAAACTTCCCCTCGAGCGAGTAATCGAGCTTGTCGAGCTCGGCCGGATTGCCGTGCGCCGCGTCCACTACCTCCGCCTCGACCCCGCCGGGTGGCGTCGACGGTGTGTACGCCAGCGCGAGGGCGTCGAGCCTGAATTCCCTCGGGGATATGACCTCGCAGCTGAGGTCGCCCCCTTCCCAGCCGAACATATCGAATGATTCCTGGTGGACGTTGTCCAGTCCGTATCCGGTGAATGTCCTCTCGGCAAAATCGCGGGCCTTCCTTCCCGCCTCGGTGCCGGTCACACGGCCGCCGATCTCATCGCAGAGCACCAGCAAATTCTCGCGGATCTCCGAGCCCGCCATGACCTGCCCCGTCACCGCCGCGACCCTCTCGCCGCGCGTGAGGCTGCCCGCATCGACCATCTTCTTATCGGCCGGCCCGGAGGCCGCCGCCGCCGCGATCAACATTGTTATGGTGGAAACAAATATCAGCGTCTTAAAGGCATTCATCTATGGCCTCCCTCTCTGAGCCTTGAACATACAGGGAACAATCTAACGCATGATGGCATTCCTTACAAGTCGAGGTGGTTCCGAAATGCCGAGAATTCGCTTGTGAGCCATCCCCGCTGCTTCTATTTTACTTACAGTTATAGTATAATAACTCGTTACAAGCGACTTATCATCAGTGTTCCGCCACCAAGGAGAGACCGCCCCAATGAAAGACCGTTACCGTTTTCTTCCGGCCCTGATCCTTTTAATAGCTGTTATCTGCTCTGTCATCATTTTTCCCGCTAACGCGGCTGCCGAAGAGACGCAGAAGGAGCGTATCGAACGGCTCAACCGCGAGATAACAGAAAGGGGCGGCACATGGACCGCCGGGGAGACCTGGCCAGGCTCCCTCTCCGCAGAGGAAAAGAAGAATCTTCTCGGTCTTCTTCCGATGGGCGCGCCTTCGGGAGTGAGTGTCCCTCTTCCGCTGAGGACCCTCGAAGGACCTTCCGCACCGCCTCCGCATTTCGACTGGCGGGCCCTTGACGGTACGAGCCCCGTCACTAATCAGGGCGGCTGCGGGTCGTGCTGGGCTTTTGCCGCGGTAGCGCAGCTCGAATCGTTCGCGATGATCTACGATTCACGCACGCTTGACCTCTCCGAACAGGCCGTCATCGACTGCAACCCTCACAACGCGAGCTGCACCGGCGGCTGGGTGGAGTCGGCCTATTACGTCTTTTATGACTACGGCGCGGTCGCCGAGGCATGCATCCCGTACACGGCATCGGACGGGAACGCGTGCAACCAGGACCTCTGTGAGCCGCTGGCGAAGATCGGCCCGACATACTACGATGTCCCCAATACCACGACCGAGATCAAGCAGGCCATTATGGATTACGGCCCGGTCACGACCTACTATCATGTTCAGGACAACTTCTACGACTACACATCCGGATGCTACAGCTTCGATTCGAGCGCGCAGCCCAATCACGCGATGCTCATCGTCGGCTGGGACGACAGCCAGTGCGGCGGTTCCGGAGCATGGATAGTCAAGAACAGCTGGGGCCCAGGCTGGGGGATGGACGGCTACGCGTACATCGGATACAACATATGCAGTATCGGCGAGGGTTCTACCTACGTGCCCGACTACATCCCGAGTTCAATCTTCGTCAATGTCCTCTCGCCCAACGGCGGCGAGGAGCTCAACGCCGGCGAGCAGTACGAGATCGCCTGGACGACCTCCCGCCAGACACCCGACTCGATCAGCGTGCTGGCCAGCCTCAACGGCGGCGCGAGTTACGACTCGACCATCGTGACCGGCCTGGACAGCCTCGCCACGAGCCACATGTGGACTGTCCCCGAATGGCCGGTCCGCACGATGAAGATAAAGGTCGTCGCGTATTACGAAGGCGAGATCGGCGGATATGACGTCAGCTCTGACAACTTCAGGATCGTCGGTCTGCCCTACGTCTACGCATCTCCCACTGGCGGCAACGTATATCCATATACCTTGCCTGCCTGGGCGGCCAACGATATCCAGGACGCGGTAGATGCCGCGTGGGACGGCGACTCGATAATGGTGGCCGCCGCGACATACTACTCCCCTGTCTTCGTCGAATCCGCGGTGATGCTCCTCGGCGGATGGGACTCGGGATTCCTCTCGCGCGACCCATCGCTGAACGTCACCACGATACAGAGTCTCGGAAGCGTCGTCGCGTTCCAGAGTATCGACGGTCCCTGCGGGATCGACGGGTTCACGCTTACGGGAGGTTCCGGCAAGAGCGCACAGCTGCCGGAGAACGGGATTTACGGCGGCGGCGTTTTCGCGTACAACGCATCGCCGACTATATCGAATAACATCATCACGGGATGCGGATACACGAACGCCTCCCAGTTCAGCGGCGGAGGCGGAATCGCGTGCTGCAACGGCACGGCTACGATCACCGGCAACACGATAAGCGACTGCATCGCGCAGAGCGGCGGAGGCATCTACCTCTGGCAGTCGACTGCCGCGATCTCCGGCAATACGATTACCGGCAGCATGCCTGCATTCGAATTTAACGGCACGAAGAACGGCGGAGCGCTCTATGCCCTGACTTCGTCGGCCTCACTGTCGGACAATATTATAGAAGGATGCTCTGGATACATACTCGGCGGCGGAATATACGTGGAAGAAGGTTCTCTCTCGCTTGACGGCGACACGATATCGTCAAACAGTTGCACGACGAACGGAGCAGGCATCTTTACCATCGGTTCCAGTCTGACGGCAACAGGCGTTGCCATCTCGGGCAACGTCGCCGGCTCGATGGGTGGCGGGATCAAGCACAGCGGTGGCGCTATCGACATCAGGAATACTGTCATGATGTCTAACAGCTCGGCGCTTATCGGCGGCGGGCTCTACGTCGACGGCGCGGGCGGCATCATCACGCAGAACACGTTCGACCGAAACTCCTCACTGTACGGCGGCGGCAACGTGATGCTCGCAGCGATGGAGCCAGTGATATTCAGCAACAACCTGATCACATACGGCAGCGGGCACGGTTTCCAGTCGGGCGACCTGACAAACATCGACATGAGGTATAACAACGCCTTCGGCAACTCGCCCCAGGACTACTTCCTCGCGACACCCGACGAGACGAACATCAGCAGCAACCCGCACTATGCTGACACAGCCGCCTATGACTACCACCTCGGAAGCCATTCGGGCGCGATAGACGCGGGGGACCCGGCCGGGCTGTTTGACCCGGACGGATCAAGAGCGGACCAGGGCGCATTCGGTGGACCGAACGCCGATTTCGCCGCGCCGACATTCGTCAGCGACGCTGTCGCTTCTACGATCGATGCGTCGACCCTGCGGATCACATGGACAGGGATTCCCGGCGCCGCCCAGTACCACGTCTACGGATCGAACGACATCGACTTTGTGCCCGGAACCGCGAACCATGTAGGCTCCGTGACCTCTCCGACCGTGTCATTCGATCATTCGCCGCTTACCGTCTGCACCTATTATCACATCGCCGCGATCAACGCCGCGGGATATTCTGGCGGCTGGTCGAACCTCACCGGAGACTGCACCAGTGGCGACGATATCGACCCTGTCGTTCAGGTCGTCCACCCGGGCGGCTCGCAGAGATTCTATGTCGGCAACACACTCGGGATCGAGTGGATCGCGATCGACAATGACGCGGTCGACTCGGTCAGCGTCTGGCTGTCGGTCAACGCGGGAGCGGACTTCACGCGCCTCTTCAGCAACGAGCCGAACGATTCGCTCTGCGAATGGGTCATCCCGATGATGGACGCCGACTCGTGCGTAATAAAAGTCGTCGCCTGGGATCCGTCGCTCAATTCGGGTGAAGGAATCAGCGAAGGATACTTCTCGATAAAGGACCAGACGGCCGTCGGCGATGATGAAGAGGAAGAGGAGGAAACGCCCGTCTACGTTACCGGGCTCGAGCAAAACTACCCGAACCCGTTCAACGGTGTGACGAACATAGCCTACACTCTCTCCGAGGCTGGCATCGTCGATCTGCGGGTCTATGATACGGCAGGACGCCTGATCAGGACACTCGAGACCGGCGCCACCCGGGAGTCGGGCAGGCACGTCACCGGGTGGAATGGCAAGGACAACTCGGGCAGGGCCGTGACCTCCGGCGTCTATTTCGCCAAGATCAGCACCGGCAAGTTCAGACAGACGAGAAAGATGGTTTACCTCCGCTGATGCGGGCTGTAGTATCCTGACATGAGTGGACACTCGCACGATCATCAGAGCGGGATCGCGGAGGGACGCAGGATCACCTGGATAGGGATCGGCGTCAACGCGGTCCTCATCGCGCTCAAGCTGTACGGGGGCCTGGTCGGCCGAAGCCGGGCTCTTATCGCCGACGCTGTCCATTCGATATCCGATTTCGTCTCCGATTTTATCGTCCTGATCGGCCTTCATTTCCTCGCCAAGCCGGAGGACAAGGAGCATCCCTACGGACACGGCAAGATCGAGACCCTCGCCGCCATAGGCGTAGGGCTCCTGCTTCTCGCCGCGGCTGCGAAGATCGGATATGAAGCCGCGATGGCTATCTACAGGGGCGATATCTCGGCGCCGCACAGCTTCACGATCATCATCGCGGGCCTCTCGGTCATCTCCAAGGAGGCTCTCTACCAGGCCACGGTGAGGATCGGGAGAAAGATCGGGAGCGAGGCGCTGATCGCCAACGCCTGGCACCACCGCTCGGACGCGTGGTCCTCGATCGTCACCCTGGGCGGTGTTACGGCGGCGGTATTCGTGCCGAAGCTGCGGGTACTGGATTCATTCGCAGCGCTCTTCGTCTCTTTCTTTATCGTCAAGGTGGCGGCGGAGATACTCTGGAGCGCTGTCCGCAAGATCGTCGACACAGCCCCGTCGCCCGAGTTCATCCAGGCGGTAAAGCTCAGTGTCGAGCGGGTACCGGGGGTGCGGCAGTGCCACGACATCATGGCGCGGTATTATGCCCGCCGGATACGGATGGAACTTCATATTGTGGTCGATCCCGGCATGACCGTTGCAGAGGCTCATGATATAGTCGACAGAGTGGTCGACCTGATAATGACGAGATTCGAGGATGTCGAAAAGGTCCTCGTTCATGTAGATCCCGACAGAAGCATGTTCGCCGAGAGAAACAGCGAAGGGGAGAAAGGGCACACCGATTGAAAAAGATCGAATATTTCAAGCATGGCATCGAAGAAGAGGAACTCGGAAGGCTCCGCGAGGTGCTCGGCTCCCTGTTCATCACGACAGGTGCTGCCGTTTACGAGTTCGAGGACGACCTGGCGAAGTACCTCAGCCTCCCCCATACTATTGCGGTGACAAGCTGTACCGCGGCTATGCAGCTCGCGCTTATCGCCGGCGGCGTTCAGCCCGGCGACGAGGTCATCAGCCCCACCATGACATTCATCGGTACACCAAATTCGGTTCTCATGGCCGGGGCCACGCCTGTTCTTGTCGACTCAGAACCCGGGACGGGCAATATCGATCCCGCCGCTGTCGAGGCGGCGATCACCGAGCGGACGAAAGCGATCATGCCGGTCCATCTCTACGGACAGATGTGCGACATGGAAGCCCTTCGGGCCATAGCTGACAAACACGGCCTCTTCATAGTCGAGGACGCCGCGCACGCGATAGAGGGGAAGTGGAACGGAAAGGCACCGGGACATTACGGTGAATATGCCGCTTTCAGCTTCTACGCGACGAAAAACATTACCTCGGGAGAGGGCGGCGCCCTGACTGTCGCTGACGAAAAACAGTACGAACTGGTCAACATGCTCCGCCTGCACGGATTCAACCAGCTCGCCGTCGACAGGTACACGAGCAATTACGAGAAATACGATATCGGCATGTTCGGCTGGAAGTACAACATGGACTCGATCCACGCGGCGATACTGATCGAACAGCTCAAGAAGATCGGCGCGTTCGGCAAAAGGCGGAAAGAGATATTCGACCGTTACACCGAGGCTTTCTCGGCTATGGACGGGGTCGAGCTGCATACGATAAGACCCGAAGCCGAGCACGCCTACCATCTGCTGACGATCCTGGTCGACCCGGCGAAGAGAGACGCCGTGATGAACGGTCTCCAGGAGCGCGGCATCGGAGTCTCGATAAACTTCGTCCCGGTCCACCAGATGACGTATTACAGGGAGAGGTTCGGGTATAAAGGTGGAGAGTTCCCCGTGGCCGAGGAGATCGGCTCACGGACGATCAGCCTGCCGCTCTATCCGAAGCTGACAGATGAAGAGATCGAGTACGTGATCGAGTCGGTCAGGGAAGTCGTCGGCTCAGTCTGATCATCGATTACCGCAGCAGCACCATCTTCCGAGACAGGCTCTCCTTCCCTGTGGTCAGCCTGTAGAAATAAACCCCCGACGAGACACTTGCACCGGACCGGTCCGTGCCGTTCCAGTCGATCGAATGCTCGCCGCTCGCGTAATGCTGGTTGGCAAGTACATCGATCAACCTTCCGTTGACATCGAATATCTCAAGGCGGACATTCCCCGGCTGCGGGAGGAAGAAACCGATGCTGGTCGACGGATTGAACGGGTTAGGGCTGTTCTGGCGCAGAGCGAGCGGCATAACCGGCGTCGCGATAGCATCTGTCTCGAAGAGGACCTTCCGCCCGTCATCCTCGATCGATTCCAGCCGGTACCTGTACGTCCGCCCGGGCTCGAAATCGTTGTCGGTTATCGTGAAATCCTGGTTGTTGCCCTGGATAAGTTCCGCAGGAAGACGCTGCCATGACTCCGAGCCGTCCAGGGTCCTCGAGACCTCGAATACAGGCGTCGCCTCCGTCTCCCTTATCGACCAGTTCAGCTCGACGCCACCGTTCCTGAAGGACGCGTCCCAGTTATCGATCATCACACCCACATAGGCGACATTTATCAGCAGCGGAATCGTGTATCTGACATCCTCCAGCGGGTGGTTCATCAGGCAGGACACTATCTGAACGGACGCGGCGGCAGGATGCGGCCTGATAAACACGATCTCCTGCTCACCCGGCTGAGTACAGAGGCAGTTGACACGAGTAACCCAGAACCAGTCCTGGGCGCACATCGAAAGAGTCAAACTGTGTCCGCTGTATGGAGTTCCCAGTTCTGAAGCGACCCATGCAGGATTGTTTTCGTGTCCGACATATAAATATGTCTCCGGCTGGCTCAGGATGTATTCGGCGCCAAAGACTCCGTTCTCTCCCGCCTCGACGAAGACATAGAAGCTGTAGAATTCGTACTGGACCTCGGTTTCCAACTCGTTTGTACTCCGGTTTTCATCGACATAGAGAGCCATATTGGCGGGACGAATATAGACTACGCGCCTGAAGGTCCCTTCAACCTCCGAGCAGGAATTGCCGAATCTGTCCTCGATCCCGTCGATCCTCACCGTGTAGTCGACGTTGGCAACCGGCTCTGCGACGAGGTCCAGCCTGACCTCGTAATCTGTCCAGTCGATCAAAGTCACCTCTATCTGCTGCGAAGCGTCGGATGAAAGATAGATGAGATAATTGCCGGTGTCGACAGCAGTCACCGAATCGACCGGTTCGTTGAATTCGATCGCAAGTCTTGTCGAATTCAACAGGTCCACGTTAAGGATCGACGGCGGTGTTTCATCAAGGAAATGAAAATCTGTCGATGCCGGCTCCATCGTAAATCCGAAACGATCCATGACGCCGGTCACCTCGAGTGTGTAGTCGGCGTCCTGCGTGAGATCCTCGCTGAGCAGGAGCTTTGCCGACATATAGTCTCCCAGCAAGTCGGCCTGAAATATGGCGATCTCTGACGTGGGATCGCCCGCTGGATACAGGGTATAGTTCTGTTCGTCCCCGGCCGTGGCATTCGTGACCCTTTCATCGAAGAAGACGATGATGCTCCTCACCGTCGTTCCTTCTGCATAGAGCAGATGCGGGGGGATGTCGTCGATGAACTGGAACACGTCCGAGGCGGTATATAGATCGTTCCCCGCAATATCCGTCACACCCATGATCCACACGACATATGGCGTCCAGCTTGCTCCCCGTCCATCGATCTCGAGATCGACGATCGTGCCGGTGGGATCGAGTGTGGCGGACTGCAGCGGTAGACTGACCGACGTGTCCGTGGGTATTACAACCGCATATTTCGTAATATCCCCTGCCGTGACTGGATCGAGCGGCTCGTTGAACTCGAGATGGACGATGCTGTCGCTCGTCACGGTCAGGTTGAGAAGGACCGGATCGACAATATCCTCTGCGGTAAATGTCCAGGAAGTGTCGGGATCTATCATGTTCCCCGTCAGGTCCCCGATACCGTTCATCTTCAGCGTATACAACTCTCCGAAATCAAGTGGGGCCGCCGCCGCAAGAACGACTCGGGTCGCGCCGTCATAAAGGACCGCCGAAACTATGTCGACCACTGCCGTGGAATCCGCCGCTTCGTGGAGGAGATAACTGACCGCGTCCGATGCAGCGGCATTTACCGCTTCATCGAACTGGATATTCACGTGCGTCAGGTCGGACAGGAATATCCCCGTGACTTCGGGGGGGTAGACGTCAAAGCAGGTGAAATCACGCTGCTGTGAGGGAAGTGAATTTCCGGCAAGGTCGCGGATATTTACTACGCGGACCGTATATTCCGCTCCTGTGACCATTTCCGCCGTCATATGCAGGCGGAGTACCGTGCAGTCGAGATAGCACGAAATGTTATCGATATCCAGGAGGGCCCCGGGATCCCCGAGGGGATAGACCTGGAACAGGCTTTCCCATCCGGTCATAGATGGATCTATCGGTTCGCTGAAGGTCAAGTCTATGTCCTGGAGTCCTGTACATTCAGCATCGACCAGAAGGGGCGGGATCGAATCGAGAGGGATGATGTGCACGGTGTCAGGAAACATCATGTTCATCGAGACATCCATGACCCCGCTGACAAAGAGGGTATATTCCGATCCATCGACTATCCCCGGCTCAAAACCCAGCCTCAAGACATAATAACTGGAAAATTCCGCGGTGGTCAGAGTCATCGGTACGGCGGGCGGGCCATCATCTAAAAGAGAGTAATTCGACAGATTCACCGCTGAGTCGAAATCGGGCCTTTCGCTCCATCTGATAGCGAGTGCGGTATCGGCCACTACCGAGACTTTCGTCACATACGGCGGCAATGTATCCGACGGAACCACATGCCAGTCATTCGAAGCATCCATAACATTGCCCGAGAGGTCCGTGATGCCCGATATTACGAGCCAGTAGTTAGCGCTCTGCTCCATCTGAGAGTCCATAGTCAACACGACCATACTGTCATCCGGCTGCAGGACCGCCGACACCACTTCCGGTGAACCAGTGCATCCTGAACCGTCACAGTTTATCGAATAGTTGTAGAGGTCCTCTGCTGAAGCCTCGGTAACATCCTCGGAAAAGACAACCACGGCAGTGTAATCATCAGGAGCATACGCGTTTATTATCGACGGGGGTGTTGTATCGTATCCATGAAACAATATCCCTGTTCCCGGCGCGGGTATGTTCCCGGCAACATCCCTGATCCCGGCGGTCTCCATCATGAAGTCGGTGTCTGAGAGATGCCCTCCGAGAACCATCCATACCCTGTCCTCCTGTGCCTGAAACGACACGAAGTCTACAGGTATCGTGTCCCACGGCTCGCTCATGTTGTAGAGCAGGTAACTGCCAGGGTCAAGGGCATCCGGCTCGAATATCTTTTCATCGAAAAACAGTGTCAGCCGCATATCATCGTCGAGGACGATGCTTACGGGTACCGGAGGATCTGTATCAGGCGTGAATGAGGAGTTGACGTACAGACCCGGGCCGAAGAACACCGGTTCGATCGGACTGCCCTCGAGGCAGCTGGCGAACTGGTAGTACCCGACATCAGGGTGCCTCACTATCTCTATCGTTGCCGGTTCGATATTCGAATTAAGCATCGTCACTCTGGAGATCCAGAACCAGTCGGTCTGGCACTCCAGGAGACACGCACTCACTCCGGTTGTCATATCCCCCAATACTATAGAAAGCTCCGGATGCCATTCGGTCGCTGCGACGATCATAGATTCATTTGTTGATCCGATCGCAAACTCGGCGCAATACGTGCCGTTCACGCTCGGCTGGCAGAAGATGTAGAGGTCGAATGATGTGTAAGGCGCCGGGAGGTCGACTTCATTCACCGTCCTGAACGAATCGGCATAGAGCGCGATCCGCCCGATCTCCGGAACCTGGGCCATAACAGTGACTGGAATAATTGAAAGCAGCAGGAACAAGCAAAAGACGCGTTTCATCGTCATCACCCCTCCAGACGATGGTCGATCAGCGAAGCGGCCATACACTGGCCATATAATTAGATGTGTTGCCGAGGTGTTATATCAGAATTATACCACAGTTTGAGGCAATTGACAATGACGGGCAGGGATTATGGAATGAAGCGCCTACCTGATCCGCACCTGGTACTCGATCGTGCCGGTCTCGCCGCTGCCGAGGGCAAAGGGAGCTTGCCTCGAGAATATGATCCTCAGGGTGCGCGCGGCCAGATCGAAGAGAGCCTCGTCTGCATCGGCCGGATCGGTTGTGAGATACACTGTCGTCCCGCCTGTCGTCCAGGCGATATCGTTTCCGGGGCCGTAGGCATCGGTCACAAGATCGACCAGGGGTGATATCGGATCGTATATCTCGATCTCCCGCACATCCTCGATTCCGGGATTTGTGAAAGTGATCGTGTATGTGATCACGTCGCCGGGTCTCGCCTGGGCCTGGTCGACCGCTTTCACCAGGTCGAGGAGGCCGCTCGCGCTGGCCAGTACTGTGAGCAGGTCGGTCACGCTCGATGTCGTGACTATCGCCGTTCCCGAGAGGGTCTGTTCGAGGGTCAGCACGCAGCTGCCGATCATCCCGGCCGGTTCGGTCGCCGGCACAAATATCTGTACGATAACGAGGACGACATCCTGTCCGGGGACCGCCGGATCGAGGTCGAGATCGGCGGTGGTCAGTCTCGTATCGCCGGCATCGAGTATCCCGTCGCCATTAACATCGCGGTACCATACATCCAGCCAGCCTGCGGGAAGCGCCGCTGACACAGTGGACTGACCGGCCGTTCCGGCTGTTATCGTGTGAGCGATATTTATATGTCCGCCCGCCGAGCCGTTCGCCGACATCGCGGTTCCTATTGTCGAGGTATATACATCGGCAAAATCGACCGACACTGTATCGCCCGCGAGCGGGGTGCCTGCCGACACTGTGTCGGGACTGAGACTGATCATGCCTGAAGGCGTAAGCTCTATCACGTCACGGAGCAGTCCGCCGGGGATCTCGAACAGATATGTGCCGTCAGCGGCGGTGACTGCTGTGAAAGGCGTCGCCGGATCGGTCAGGGTGACCGTCACCCCGCCCAGGCCAACCTCGCCCGCGCTGAACAGCCCGTCATGATCGGCATCCTCGAATACACGGCCGGCGACAAATGCCGAGGTGATGATCTCGAGAAGGACCGAATCCTCGAAGTTCCCCGCGATCGTGAGGCCGTCGATGATAAGTCTGCTTCTCGCGGCAGCAGTCGCAGGTATCGTGACACGCATCGTATATGTCGCCAACGCTGCCGGATCGATGATCGGCGTCATGAATGGTGACGCGTGATCGGAGACGCCGTCGTTGAGTACGATCGAACCGGCCGGCCATCCGGCAGGATCTGTCCAGGATATCTGTATCGAATCGGGGAACCCGCCCCGGTTTACAACATCGAGCGTCGCCGTGATAAGCGCACCCGGCGCTCCGAATGTCATCGCATGGCCGCCGAGTCCCGAGCCCGCCGCTGCGATATCGAATGCCCCGTTGCCGTCGATCACGAGGTCGACCGAAGGGGGTGGATTGATCGTTATCCTCGCAATCACGCTCTCCACATTCCCCGGAGAGGCAGCTGAGACGACATCGATGATATAGTCGTAGTCGCCCGGCGCAGCCGTAACAGGTATCGTCACGTGGAAGGTATAAAGACCCGTTCCGCCAGGAATGATGCTGCCTGTCGTATATGGCGACACTGCTCCGTCGAACGTCGCCGCCCATCCGGCGAATGCGTTCCAGCTGACAGTGTAATTCTCATCAAGGGCGCCCTCGTTCTGGAGTTCGACAGTGAAGTTGACCGTTCTGCCCCCGATAGTGTTCTGCGACGAGAATCCGCCGCCGCCCATTCCAGGAGTTCCGTAGATATCGTCCCCGTTGCCGTCGATCAGTGCGTCGACCCTGTAACCCGGAACGACGATCACACGGTTCAGCCCGCTGTCGACAGCGTAGCGCTTGTTTGTCTTAAATGCGTCGATGATGATGTCATATGTGCCCCCCGCGGCGCCTGCCGGTATTTCAGCCTGAAACGTGTATGTTCCCTCCGTTATGCCGGTCAGAGGGCCGGGCAGCCCGTTGAACAAAACCGTCCATCCGGCGGGGCTGTTCCACTCGATGTCGAAGAGGTTCTCGCCGTTTTCATTCTCGAGGAAAATAGAGAACGAGACTGTGTCTCCCGCCGAAGCGGCATGCACCGAGCTGGCGCCGAGTCCGGTCCCGAGCGCGCCGTACATATTGTCGCCGTCGCCGTCGATCACCAGGTCGGTCTCGTTGCTCGAGCTGACCGAGATCGCGGCCGTAATACTCTCGGAGATTGCGTTGTTAACTATTGAAACGGCATCGAGAATCGAGACGTAAGTATCGTAGGCGGCATTCCCCGGTATCGTGATAATGAGGACATACTCCCTCGAGGTGAACGGCGCAAATCCAGGCGTCGTCCACGGGTAGGAATGCGACACCCCTGCATCGTCCCTGATAACGGCCGTCCATCCGTTGGCCGGTGCCGTCCAGTCGACGGTGAAGGAGTCGCGTACAGCTCCCTCGTTCTGGAAGGTCAAGGGGAAGGTTACCATCGTGCTTCGCGTACCTGTAACGGAGCTCGCTCCGCCAAGGCCGCTGCCGGTCAGGTCGTAGATGTCATCGCCGCTCCCGCTGATGATCAGATCGAGCTTGGGCGAGAGGACCCTCGTGACAGCCCTGACCCCGTCCTTCCTCAGGGTGTCGCCCTGAGAGACGGCATAGAGATATGTATCGTAGTCGCCACCGGCCAGCTGGGCCGGGACAGTTATACGCAGCGTATAGGTATCTGAGTTTCCGGGAGCTATCGGGCCCGTAACGAACTGGCCTGAATGAGTTGTTCCGCCATCTATGACAACCGCGGTCAGCGGCGAGGGAACGCTCCACCTGATCTGGAAGACATCGCTCAGCACGCCTTCATTATAGAGGTCGATCGTGTAGTCGACCGTCGTGTTCGGCGCCGTCTCGAGGAACGAGATTCCCCCGTTGCCGTCGGGATCGATAACGCCCAGGCCGTTGGAGTCGATCGTCAGGTCGACGAGGAAGTCTGACGGGATGACTGTCGTGCCGAGAGATACAGAGTCGAACCTGTTGCCGAATGTCGTGGAAACGGCATCGAGTATCGTCGTGTACCCACCCAGTGATTCGCCGACCGGGATCGTCAGCCTGACCTCTGCCGTGATCGTACTTCCCGGCGAGACCGGAGGCGTCGTCCACGGGAAAGGATAGTCGGTACCGCCGTAGTTGATCACAGCGACCCAGCCGGCGGGGGGAGAAACGGAACACATGTAGGAGTCGAAATCGATACCTTCGTTCTCGATGTCTAAGAGGTAGGTTACCGTCTCCCCCGCCTCGCAGCTGGAATATGAGCTCCCCCCCGCGCCCGTTCCCGGGTTGCCGAAGAAGTCGTTGCCGTCGCCATCCGCGGCGAGGTCGACGAACTTGAAATATTTGAGAGAGACGTCATCGACGAAGGCCCACGTCTCGTAAAGATCGTCGTAAGAGTTGTACTGCCTGAAATCTACCCGGATCGTCTGCCCGGCATATGCAGTCAGGTCGTATCCCGGGGTGCCGTCACCGTTGTCCTGGATCCATCCGCTGTCCTTGAACTGGTTGTTCCACTCGCCGAACGCGAAGTTGGCGACCTCCTCGCGGAGAGCTCCGCCTGTCGTCCTTACCGCCGCTATGAACGGATCGTACTGGAGTCCGTCGAAGCCCTGCTGGCGGTACTGGAAGCTGAGAACGGCGCGCGATATGTTCGCCGGAATCGTCACGTCGTGATACATGAACCCGTACCGGTCCCTTCTCTGAGCCGTATACTTGAATCCCAGTAGAGCGGACCAGTTGCCACTGTATGGCAGGTCGAGCGCTACGACATGATCGGCAAAGTTCGCCCTGATCCGGCCGTTGCTCCTCGCTCCGCTGTGGACCCAGGGCGAGATGAACGAACCGCTCTCGAAGCCGCCGCCCTGGATGAGTTCTCCCGCTCCCGCGCTTCCAGCTGCGGACATCATGGCAGCGGCCGCCAGGGCTATCAGTATCGATCTTCGTATTGTGCCTGTTCTATTCTTCATATCCATATCCCGGCCCGGCCGGTCAATCTCCCGAGCTGCCGTTGAAATAACCGAGCAGCTTCTCGTCAAATTTCAGTTTTATTCCTATATGGAACCCGTTCTGCGTGAATTCGTTTACTTCAGTCAAGGCATCCCTGTGGCCTCCGAAGTCGTATCCCGCGCCTACCCAGACGTTGTCGCGAATGATCCGTCCGACCTCAATCCCGCCGCCATATCTGAGGGTCTCGGTGTCTATCTGCTGCACGACACGCGCCGCTAGACTCACATCCCAGGCCGGGCCGAACATCCTGATCACCTGGCCCTGGTACATGTAAGATGATGAACTGACCGTAAGCAACCTGAAGGTATTCTCGACCCACCGGCCGACTACCTTGCCCTCGAGCTCCCACCTGTCGTTGAGGTGATAATTCGCCTCGGTCATGAATGTCAGCGCCTTGTCGACCCCGAACGGATGAGCGGGGCTGTTCTTCTCGTAAACACCCTTGACCATCGAGAGGACCGTGAGCGGTCCATGGCTCGGCCTGTACGAGAATCCGAGCCTGCCCGAACTCTTGGACTGATCCATTCTCGTGTCCTCGTCGGAGAGCCAGGCGTCGATCTTGACAAGTCCTGCCCATGTCTCACTGAGACGCTTGAGGGCGGCGAACCCGAAGAGGTGTTTCGTCCGCTCCTTTTCCAGCCTGATCTCGTAACCGCCCTTGAGCTTGTAATCCCTGCCCGGCGGTGTGAAGAGCCACTCCGTTACGAATGCGGTGAAGTCCTCGAGGTCATGCCCGCTTACAGTCGAGAGTTTTTCGACCGAGAATGTCGAGGTGAGCCCCGGCGAGAGCCTGAACCTGTTCTTCAGCCCGATCATCGCCTGGGACCTCTCGCCGCTCATCGCCCCTTCCATCCTGTAGCGTGAGTAAGCGCTGAGGTTTTCAGAGATCCGCGACTCGATGCCGAGCTGCGTGAGGTGCCTCGAACCCGAACGGCTGCTCGACCTGTATTCATAAGACAGCACGCCGTTGAGCCATCTCCATATCTTCTGCGTCAGTTTTGCCTGGATCCTGTCGGGATAGTCGGGCACTTCATCGCCGGTGACGTTCTTATCGAGCTGGAGCTCCGCTTTAGTGTCCTCGCTGCCGTATCCACCGGCCGCGATCAGGAGTCCCGACGAAGCCGATCCGGCCTGCGTATCACTGAACGATGCGTGCGCGATCCCGAGGGAGCCGTCGAGAGAACCGGAACGATAATGACCCTTTACATCGAAATAGCCTTTTTTCTCGTCACGCTGCGCGTACCTGTGCCCGTACCCGTTTGATATGAGCGACCAGCCCATACCGATCTTCCATTCGAGGTCCCCGCCGATCTTCCTGCTGCCCAGCTCTGTCTTCCCGCCCGAGAAAGAGGGGTTGAAGAAACTTTCGTCTATATCGCGGTAGTACGCGTTCCATCGAAGCATCCGGTCGTGGCGGCCCATCAGTTTGAACCTGAAGGCGTCTCCGCTTCCGACGATGAATTTTTCGCTGTGCGCGTACTCAGTCTCTATGAAGAGGTCCTTGTAGAGATGCCCGGCAAGGTCGACGCCCACGAGCGAGTAGTTATGCTCGCCTTCATCCTGGATTACCGCGGTGGCGCTCATCAAAAGTGAGTCGGCCAGTTCGACACTCGGCCGGATACCGGCGATGACATTGTTGTCGTCAGACGACCGGCACTCGTACGTGACGACGATGTGCCTCGGATTGAAATTCTCGTCGAAGGCGAGGATCGGCTTCTTGAAGAGGATGGAGCCGTCCAGGTAGTTGATATCGTAATCCTTGTTGATACTGTAGTAGTCGACGCGGACGATCTTCTCTGACTGGAACCTGTCGCGGACCTCTACCCTTATCTTCTCACTGTTCTCGAGGAGCGGATAATGGGTGAGGAAGTAGAAACCGCTCGTGCCGTTAGCGCGCAGCTCATCCTGCACAGTGATCTGGTCACTGTATGACATGAATCCGGCGACGTCGAATCGGCCGCGGTGCCCCTGTCCCCTGAACCCCGAGAAGGTCCTGTCGTATCTCGTAAACTCCATCGTCCCGAACTCGGTCTTGTAATCCCCGATCATCGCCGAGTATGACCGGTGCTCGAGCCTGGCGTAGGTACCGTACTTCGAGTATGAGTTGAATCGCAGTTCGCTGGCGTCTCCGTATATCGGGTAATATTTTTCCGGTTCGATCCGGTCGAGGAGCTTGTCCTCGACGATCGGTCTTGTATCAATGGCCATCGTCAACAGGTGGCCGGTGCTGACCTCGCCCTGTCCGTAGAACGCGATCTTGCCCTCGGCGTATAGACCTTCAGGATACCGGTCGTATGTCCTGTGTGTCGAACCGGTCCCCGTAAGGCTGCTGTAACCGATCTCTCCTTCTCCGAATCCGAAGAGGAACCAGTCCCTCATCGGCGAGACATACTCGAGGCGGCTCTCGGCTGTGAGCTCCTCGAGAGTGACCGCTACCTTCTCCCTGCGTGAATATCCGGAGGGCGGCAGGTCGAGCATGACGCGGCCGTCTTTAGTGGCGACCTGTACTCCTGAGAGCTGAGGGTTGGTGTCGAGATCATCGATCATGTCTCCCGGTCCCGAAACGGTGAGGAACAACCCGTCCCTCGCCGGGAGGCCGTGCTCATCGCTGACGAGGAATACCAGCCCGGGCCTCGACTTGCCGTCGGCCGGGACCTCGACGTCCCTGTGCTCGGCTACGACCGAGGAGGGCTTGCCTGCGAGATAGACATGGCGGACGCAGACATTCTTCTCACCGTGCGAGCGGCAGACGACGAGGATATTGTTCAGCCCCGGGGCGATCTTAACGCCGTAGAAAATATATCCGAGCGTACCTTCATCAATATCGACCCGCTTCTGTCCGATCTTCTCCCTGCCGACGGGGATGTTGTTTACGTAGAGCTCGACTGTCGAAACGAGAGGCGCGACTACCTCGATATCGATCCCGTCTCTCTCCGTGAATATCGTTCCCTCGGCGGGCTTTACGATCTCGGCGCAGATACCGGCGTCATCGGCCAGCTGAAATTCCTTCGGAGCGGTCGTGTCGGGCATCGCGATAGCCGCTGGGATATCGGGATCGACACCGACGTAACCCTCAGGCGGCACGGCGCGGATCTCGACTCTCCTGTTCTTCGCCCTTCCTTCCGCTGTATCGTTGCTCGCGATCGGGAACCGTTCTCCGTATCCGGTGTAATCCATCACGCCTTCCGGGATACCGTTCATCCGAAGGAGCTGATAGACGCTTCGCGCCCTGGAGAGAGAGAGCTCGAAGTTCGAGGGATAGTCTGCCGTCCTGATAGGCGTGCTGTCAGAATGTCCCGAGATCTCGATCTTCCAGCCCGGGTGCTCGCGGACCCAGAGACTGAGGGAAGCGACCTCGCGCAGCGGGATCTCCTCCATGATGGAGCTTCCCGCAGCGAAGAGGGTTCCGGGAAGATTAAGGGCATCGTAGGTATCCACCGTATCGGCCTGGCTCACAAGCCCCGCCGGCCCGGACACCGCGTCATCACTCGCGCCGTTGCTCTTCGGTGTTGTTGATGTCGCAGCGGTCTCGGTACCGGCGGAGCCCTGTCGGGTAACCGCCGCCGTGTCGCTTTCGATGGCGGCGAAAGCATCCCCGTCCACGGCGACCGAAATCACCTGGAGGGGGAAATCCACGCGGCGGTTGCCCGACGGGGCCAGGTCTATCAGATACTGGCCCGCGATACCCATTCCGAAATGTCCCGCAGAGCCCGGCGAAAGCGAATCGGGCAGCGACTTGGGATCGACACGGAAGACGTGCCTTCCCTCCTCGACGCCCGGTATCGACCAGAGCCCGCTCGAATCTGTTACTGCATAGGTGCCCTTCTCGTAGAATACCGACGCCCCGGGAACACCCCTCTCGCCCTCATCGCGCATACCGTCTCCGTCAAGGTCGATGAAGACGCTTCCCAGAACGATCCCACGCCTGGTGAACTCACCCTCGTAGAGCCGGACCGACGCGCGGGCTGGCCCGTCCTGAGCCACTTCGCCGTACTGGGTCGTGCCGTAGACGTATGCGTATGATACGAGATCGTCCTTCTCCTGCCCCGACGTGACGGTAGCTCTTACGACGATGTCCCGCTTCGCCCCCGGCGCAAGAGAGCCGATATCGAAGGTCAGCCTGTTGCCCTCGATGACGGGCTGCTCATACCCTTTCGAGAACTTCAGGCCCGAGGGCAGGTTCTCGACGAGCCTGACGCTGTCGATCATCGTCTCCTCGGTCATGTTCTCGATGGTCACGATGAAGCTGACGACGTCGCCGATCATCGCGTTCGGCTCACGGATCGACTGCTCGACCGAGAGAAGCGGAGTGTCGGCCTTGACGAGGATGTTCTGAACGGCATCTCTCGCCGCGTCATCAACGAGTGATCTCGCCTCGACATCGAAGACAAGTTCGCGCCCGCTGAAGCTGCGCAGTCTCTCCGGGCTCGCCGAGATCCTCACGGCCACCTCTCTGCTCCCCCCGATCTCGATCGGGCCGAGTGCGGAACTCCATGCGGAAAGGGTCGGCAGGACCACATCACCGGGACCGAGCAGCTCGACCAGCCAGTCAGACGGAATAAGCGTCGAATCGACAAGCACGATGCTGAACGTGTCGGCGAAGTTTCCGGCATTGTAGATCTCATGCCGGAAGACGAGGACCGAATCGGTGCTTCCAAGCGAGAGCACGACCCTGTCGTCATTCGATCCCGCAGCTGCAAGCGGATCCCCGAGCGGGCCCATCCAGACCTCGCTGATCGATCCGACAAGGACCGCGACTTCGTTGGAGAGGAGCTGGTACGGCAGGCCGTCGCCTCCCGTGAACCCGGCCGAAGCCGTGTTCAGGATATCAGCGCGGGCATGATCGTCATCGACGCGGACGGTCAGCGAGAAGGATCCCGCCTCTCCGGGGACGAGGGTGTCGAGGCGCAGGCGGGCGCCCTTGACCCTGTGCTCCGGCGGGGCGACATCGATCCATGCCGAGGTCTCTCCATCGTAATATTCGATCAGGCCTGCGATGGAAGCGACAGCGCTTCCTGCCAGGTACTGGGTCCCATCGATGAAGCCGAGTGTGTCGACGAGGTCGGTGATCGTGATATCGGTCGCTGTCCGTTCACCGGTATTGACGAAACGCGTAGTGTATGTCACGAGCCCGCCGGGCATGACGGACGAGACGTCCGATTCGAGAGTCAAGTCGACCCTCGCCTCGTTGCGCGCCGTGATCCGAACAACATTGTCCCGGTCGACCAGTGAGGTGTCGCTGAGTGACCTCGCCTCGAGGTCAAAGTGTGCCATCTCCCCGCCTGCCAGACCGGAAGGAAGGGTGGCCGACATCACGAGCTGGACCGTCTCGCCGAAAGCGAGCGGGCCGGCTTCCGTGATCTCGGGTTCACCGGGATCGACATCCCCGTCGCCGTTCCCGTCGAGATAGACCGCCGTTGCAGCCGGAACGAAATCAGACGGCGCCGTCAGCACCGGCGTAAGACTGAATGTATCGTCACCATTGCCCGTATTGGTCAGAGTGTAGGGGTAGTAGACCGTCTCGCCACTGAACGCGGTCTGCGTCGAGGCGGGGACCGCCACCGTGCCGTCCGGGGTCAGAAGGGGCCCGAACATCGGCATGACGCTGAACGCTATCTCGTTCGAAAGGATCGTGAGCTGATTTCCGTTGTCGATGTACGATGCGGACGACCGGCTCGATATGACCGTGCCGGCCGGGGGGATCTGTGCGAATGCGGGTGCGGAAAAGGCAAAAAAGGCGGCAAGGACCAACGCGGACAGGAGAATCCCCCTGCCGGTGGACCCGGTGGAAAAATGAGTGATGTGATTCGGTCTCGTCACGGCGCCGCCTCGCGCGTTAACTTTCCAGTATGTGTCTTACTTCATAACTCTCTTTGTTTATTGCAGTTGCTGTGTTTTTACCTTCCGGTGTCCTTCT